>MTLD01006993.1_pt2 | contig 10442 bp, 7 predicted proteins | sample 1982471 | NCBI WGS metagenome assembly MTLD01 (sample SAMN05712604, study PRJNA340218) | biofilm metagenome | isolation source: sample SPM anode biofilm adapted to -50 mV | place: USA | collected 2012-02-03
CAGAAGCCCTGGGAGAACGCCCGGCTCCTGGCCACCCTTCGCACTCAGCTCGACCTGTCGTCGGCCCTGCGCCGCAGCGATCGCCTCGAGGCCGAGAACCGCCTGCTCCGGAGCGAGGGCGTCCCCCGGCTCATTGCCAAATCCCGAGCCATGGAACCAATGTTGCGGCTCCTGGAACGGCTCGGTCCCTCCGAGGCCCCCGTGCTCATCAGCGGCGAGAACGGAACTGGCAAGTCCCTCCTGGCGAAGTATCTCCACGCCGCCTCTCCCCGGTCGGACCGCCACCTCATCACGCTCAACGCCGGGGGATTCGCCGAAGGACTCGTGGAAAGCGAGCTCTTCGGGCACACCAAGGGCGCGTTCACCGACGCCCGATCAGACCGTCCCGGTCGCTTCGAACTCGCCGACGGGGGCACCCTCTTCCTGGACGAGCTCGCGAATGCCCCGGCATCCCTCCAGGCCAAGCTCCTGCGGGTGCTGGAGACGGGGGAGTTCGAGCGCGTGGGGTCCTCCCGGACCCTCAAGGTGGATGTGCGGATCCTCAGCGCCACCAACGCGGACCTGGCTGCAGAAGTCGCCGCCGGGCGGTTCCGGCAGGACCTGCTGTTCCGACTCAACACCTTCGAGCTCCACGTGCCGCCTCTGCGCGAGCGTCGGGAGGACATCGCTCCGCTGGCGCTCAATTTCCTGGAGATCCATGCCCAGAAATACCGGAAGCACCTCCTCGGATTCGAGGAGGCGGCCCTGCGAGCCCTGGAACACCATCCCTGGCCGGGCAACGTGCGGGAGTTGGACCACGCGGTGGAGCGAGCCGCCCTCTTGGCCCGGGGCGAGCGCGTGGGCCCGCAGGACCTCCTGCTGGCGCAGGGTGGCCCCTCCCGGGAACTCGACGCCCTGAGCCTGGAGGAGATGGAAGCCCACCTCATCCGGAAGGCCCTGGCCGCCCACGGCAGCGCCACCTTCGCCGCCGAAGCCATCGGCCTGTCCCGGAGCGCCATGTACCGCCGGATGCAGAAATACGGGATCGAGGCACCATGACGCGCTCCCTCGAGCAGCGGCTCCAATGGACCGCCCTCCTGGGAGCCCTGCCCGCGGTCCTTCTCGCCCTCGCCTCCATCCTGGCCCTCCGAGCGGGCCTCCGCCCACCCGCCTGGCTCTGGGGCCTGGGGCTGGTCCTGGCGCTTCTGACCGCCTGGGGTGCCGCGCGGCGCGTGCGGGCCCGCATGCTCCATCCGCTCCAGACACTGGCGAATCTTCTGGCCGCCCTGCGGGAGGGCGACTACTCCTTCCGGGCCCGGGGAGAGGAGGCTCCCGACGCCCTGGGCCAGGTCTTCGGAGAGCTGAACACCCTCTCCGGCCTGCTCCAGCAGCAGCGCCTCCGGGCCCTGGAGGCCACCGCCCTTCTCCGGGCCGTCATGGCCGAGATCGAGGTGGCCATCTTCGCCTTCGACGATTCGGGGGCGCTCCGGCTGGCGAACCGGGCCGGCGAGCAGCTGCTGGGGCGACCCGCGGAAGGATGCCTCGGCTCCACGGCGTCCGAGCTCGGCCTCGAGATGGCCCTGGCCTGCGAGGGGGAGCTCATGGACCTTTCCTTCCCGGGTCGGGAGGGCCGCTTCGAGGCCCGTCATCTCGAATTCCGACAGGGCGGGCGCCCGCACCGCCTCCTTGTACTCTCCGACCTTACCCGCGCCCTGCGGCACGAGGAACGGCAGGCCTGGCAGCGCCTCATCCGCGTGCTGGGACACGAGATCAACAATTCACTCGCTCCCATCCAGAGCCTGGCGGGCAGCGTCGCCACCTTCCTTGACCGGCGCGGCGAGGGCTGGGAGCAAGATGCGCGGGAGGGCCTCGCCATCATCCAGTCGAGGGCCCAGTCCCTCGGGCGGTTCATGGGGGCCTACACGCGCCTGGCCCGCCTTCCCGCGCCCTCGAGGCGTCCCACGCCCATCGAGCCCCTGATCCGGAAAGTGGCGAGCCTCGAGACGCGGGTGGCGGTCGCCGTCGAGGAAGGTCCCTTCGCTACTGTGGTGGTCGACCCCGACCAGCTAGAGCAAGCCCTCATCAACCTGCTCCACAACGCGGTGGAGGCGGGGGGACCTGCGAGCATCGGCTGGCGGGTCGGAGGCGGGTGGGTGGAATTCCGCATCGAGGACAGGGGACCCGGCCTGCCCGAAGGCGGCAACCTCTTCGTTCCCTTCTTCACGACCAAACCCCAAGGCACTGGCATCGGGTTGGTCCTGAGCCGCCAGATCGCCGAAGGGCACGGCGGTAGCCTATTCTTGGAAAGTCGAGAGGGGGGTGGGGCACGAGCTCGGCTTCGGATTCCCGCCTAGGTCCTCGCCTTTCCGTCTTGCCAGCCCCTATATCGCTCATCAAAGCAACCATTTGTCACCATGAAAATCTATCGATATTCTCCTTTCGATCATTCCTATACCCGTGTGGACCCTGAAATTACAGAGGGAGGCGGTAAAAAGGCAGAAGAGATGAGGAAGGGGCCTTGGCAATAGCCAAAGCCCTCTGGTGACTTGAAGGAGTTGGGCATTAGCCCTGGATCTCAGAGCCCGGTGATTTGGAAATCGTCCAGGTTGAAGCGCGTGGTGGTCCCGCCGACCTTCCGGATCTCGAACCGGACAGGGCCCGGGAGGTTCAGGGTGAACTTGGCTTGCGTCAGAGCCGTAGTGCTGCTGGTAACGGCCGGACCCGCCAGGATCCAGGTACCGCCACTGTCCGTGGAGTAGTACAGCTCCCAGGTGGAGGCGGCGTCCGTGCCGTAATTCGCGTGCAGCACGGAGATCGTCTGCGCGCCCTTGGGCCAGTCGAAGCCCATGGTCACGATGCCATTGCGGACCCGCAGGCTCTTCAGGCCGTTTTTCGGGTCGGCGATACCTCGTCACTGCCGACGAAACGGAGCGGGAAGCACTTCGAGTTGTGCATTTTCAGGAATTAAGGCGGCTATATGATCGCATCCGGCTTGAACCATATCCGTGTCGAGTCGCCTAATCAATCTTCCACTCAGTCTCTCGCAGGACCTGGGTGGACTCTGGAATTGAAGTCCCCGTGGGCCCTAGCACCTGGTCCGCGAAAAGGGGATTGGATCATCCAACCTCGGAAAGTATCCAGTCAGTGATCAACCCAGACATGCATTGGGTCGAAACCTAATTGGTTGGGAGTCCGAAACGGCGCTCTCTCGTGACTCCTTCTTGCCTTCGCATTGAAGGGACTCCCCGAGTGGTTCGGCCCCCTTTCACGGGAGAGCGCGGAACAAGCGACAGACAAAGTCCGATCTCCTCCGTGCCGGGTCCGCCTGGCAATCGGCCGAATCAAGGCGAAACTTCCAGAATCTCTCGAATCTTTCTGAGCAGTTCCATGGGACTCATTGGCTTGGCCAAGAAGTAGGTCCCTTCTTCAAAAACACCCTTGGTATGTAGGTAATCGGCGGTGTACCCGCTGATGAATAGAACCTTCATTCCCGGACGTTCGACCCGAATTGTTTCATAGACATCAGGCCCGCTTAGCCTTGGCATGATGACATCCAAAATCATCATTTTGATGTCCTGGGCGTGAGTCCGGAACTTCTCCAGAGCGTCCCTACCGTCGACAGCCTCGATCACGTGGTATCCAAATTCCCGGAGGGCCGACGAGGCAAACATCCGAACATCTTGATCATCCTCAGCCAACAGGATGGTCTCCACGCCCCGGGGAGGCAATTCGGCCTTAACTGGTTTCGCCTCCTCCACTGACTGGTCAATGAGGGGAAGATAAATCCTAAAGGTGGTTCCCCGGCCCGGTTCGCTGTAGATATTGATGAATCCTTCGTGTTGTTTGACGATGCCATATGCGATAGAGAGTCCGAGGCCGGTGCCCTTCCCCTTTTCCTTGGTTGTGAAGAAAGGCTCAAAGACTCGCTTCCGTGTCGCTTCATCCATCCCGGTACCGGTATCCGTGACCATGATTAGCGCGTACCGTCCAGCTACCCCATAACCATGCACCGCCATGAAGTCTTCTGCGAGATACCGTGCTTCTGTCGAGAGGGTGAGGGTCCCTCCCCGGGGCATGGCATCTCGGGCGTTAGTGGCGAGGTTCATGAGAATTTGTTCGATCTGACCTGCATCAGCCATCACGATCAGGCTTCGGTCCGACAGCCTGAGGGAGAGATCAATGTCCTCTCCGATCAGCCGCCTGAGCAACTTTTCGACACTGCTCAGGACTGCGTTGAGGTCTATTGGTTTAGGGATGAGCACTTGCCTGCGACTGAACGCCAGCAATCCCTGGGTCAGATGGGCAGCTCGCTCGGAGGCCGCGAGAATCTGATCCACACCAGTTTGCAGGGGATCATCGGGGTTCATCTTCATCTTCACGAGGGTTCCAAATCCGGTGATCGCCGTGAGGATGTTGTTGAAATCGTGCGCCACACCGCCAGCCAGCTGGCCGATTGCCTCCATCTTCTGGGACTGCCTCAGCTGCTCCTCTAACCTGCTCCTATCTGTGACATCTCGCCAAAAGGCCACGGCACCCAGGATCTCCCCGTTCTCATCTCTCTCGGCCGTAAGACGGGCAGAGTGAATCCGCATTCCTCCGGATCCATCCGGGGCCTGCATTTCCACATCTGCCACATTCCCCTCGGCGATGACACGAAGAAGCGTGGACTGATACCGCTCCATCTCTAAGCGCCCGTCTAGGAATAGCCCTTCCGGGAAGAGTTCCAAGGGAGTCCGTCCCAAAGTCTTCTCCACCTGAGGAAGCAGAATCCCCTTCAGCAGTCGGTTGGCGTAGGTGACACACCCATAGGCATCGTAGCGAACAATGTAGTCGGAAGAGTTCTCAGCCAAAGTGCGGAATTTCTGTTCACCCTCCCTTAAGGCCACTTCCAGCTGTTTCCGCTCTGAGATGTCCCAAGATAGATCTCCCAACCGGGATACCACCTCAACATCCATCTGATCGTACTCTGTCGGCTTGTTACCGACTCCTATCACGGCCTTGATCTGGCTCTGCCGAAAGATCGGAACGATCAACTCGCGGATAACTGCTGCATGGCCTTCCGGCATCCCCTTTCTATGGGGCAAAGATGCATAGTCGTTGTGGATGACGGCCCGCCGCTCTCTGATGCAATCGCACCATACGCCTGCCTCTTCCACAGCGTAATGACGTCCCTTGCCCTCAGCGGAACACATGTGTTTGAGGGTATTCGTGGACCAGCCCTGAAGGGAGAGACGTTCTCCATCGCCTTCCACAAAGTGGTAGAAGCCAATCTGGCTTCCAGTCAGGTTTTCGAGCTCATCCAAGGTTGCCGTGAGTAGCTCATCCATCGAGTGGGAAACTGCGTACTCGAGCAGCCGGAGGCGGCTCTGCAGGACCTTTTCTGCTCGAACCTTTTCCTTGCGTGATCGGAGCACGGAGACTCCGAATGCCAAATCCCCTGCCAGTTCCTCAAGGAGCCTCAGCTCATCCGGCGTCATCGCATTTGTTTCGGTCGAGTAGATCATCAGGATGCCAAACACTGCGCCCTGTTCATCCTTGAGGGGCATGCAGATTCCGGAGCGATACCCTCGCGCGAGGGCGTTACTCAGCCAAGGTGCAAACTCTGGACTGCGGGTGAAGTCCTGAATGTAAACCTGCTGACCGGTCCTAATGACCGTCCCTCCTGGACTTCGTCCCTGTTCGGTATCAGCCCAGGTCAGCCGTGCCTGGGCAATATAACCATCTTCAACACCGGCCCAGGCCACCGGTCGGACGCTCTTCGCCTCATCCTGCTCGGCGAATCCCACCCAGGCCATCCGGTAGCCGGCCTCATCGCAGATGATGCGGCAGATTTCCTGGAGAAGTGCCTGCTCATCCTCGGCTCGCATTAGCGTCTGATTGCAATTACTGATGGCCCTCAGCTCCCGATTCAGACGCTGCAGCGCTTCCTCCGCCTGCTTGCGTGCTGTGATATCTGTGAACATCGCGAAGGAACCAAGAAACTGATCGTCGTCGTCGAAAAGAGGATTGGCGTTCGCGAGAGTCCAAATCGTCTCGCCGTCCTTCCGTAGCAATCGCCGCTCATAGTGCTCGGACTTCCCCTGGCGCCGATGCTCCATCTTCTGCCAATGATCTGGAATGTCTTCTTCGAGCATGAAAGCTGAGATCGGTTGTCCCAGGATCTCTGGTGCCTCGCGACCCAGCAATTCGCACATACGGGCGTTGACGAAGTTGCTCCTAGAATCGGGTCCCAGCACCCAAATTCCTTCACTGGCTGTATCCACAATGCGGTGGTATTTCAGCTCTTCCTTCCTCAAGGCCAGCTCGGCCTGTCGACGATCCTCTTCCCCACGCCTAAGCAGGAGAGCTCTCAGGCCCGTCTCAGCCAACATCTGCACAATGTGGTGCAGGAAGAGGACCTGATCGCGGATATATTCCCGACTGAATCGAGGGACCCGATCCAAAGCGTTAATATAGTTAATGTTATCAAATCCAAGGGTTGCAGCCTGCCTTATGAAGAACTCGCGTTCAGGGGGCGCATCCTCGTAGAAGAATTGCCCTGTAAAGAAGGTGGCCAAGTGCTCACCCTCAATCAGGATCGGCATGGCGATGTCGATCATGCCATTTTTGCATCGGTACTCCAGTAGTCCTCCGGAGTATTCAGCCAGATGAGACTTGATGAAGGCGTCACTCTCTCTGCACCGACTCGCCGTTACTGGGTGGACACGGTGATAGTTGACGCAGATATCCTGCCACCCAACGGCAATGAGGTTGTTCTCCACTGAGTCGAATAGGCCATAGGCCATGCCCGAGAATTGGTGGTGGGACTCCAGTAGCTGCTTAATCTGCTCTAAATCAACGAGTTGGTCAAAGGTGTAATCGGCCATGGTCCACCATCGGATTCTGCCCCTCCTCCAACGCAATAAACCCCCTTGTTGGAGGCACTTGTTGGTAATAGCCGGTGCGCTGTAACTGCGACTCACCGAACCAAGCCAGATCTACAGATACAAGCATGCGCCTCGGCTCGGCCCCTACCAGAGGTCGGCCGATGTCCTCCTCCTCTGGAGACCCATTTGGCCTGGAAGGTGGTTGCACAGGATATTTCTGTCCGACTGCATCAGCTCGCTTCCGAGAGATCCCGGAGGCGGTTCTTGAGGTCTTCTAGGCCGAATGGCTTAATTCCTCTGAATTGCATGGGTTTTCAATGATCTAGATTGAGCCCAAAAAGGAGACCAGGCTCGGCAGGCTGAAATCCACCTCAATGGCCATCCCCTACTGGGTGAAGACGTCCGGGACGTTAAACGTCCGGATGGCTCGTCCTTCCGCCAAGGCAGCCCCTTGGATCGAATCGAACGAAAGCCCATCCAGCCCCAGGGACTTTCTACACCTGGATGTAACGCTCACCATTGACTTATTGTCGCAATTGCGGTCTTGACCCGCGCCGGATTGACCACCTGCTTCGTGACGGATTAGCTGGCTGATCCCGGTCTGGAGCTTAGTAGCGAGGATAGCTCTGGGTGACAGGATCGATCTGACATTTAGGCGAAGGATTGTCCATCCACAGAGGCGCTGATGGTTTCAGATGCTGCCCGATGGATTCAGATCCTGAATCGGGCGACGATGGCGTTGAGCTGCTCGGCGAGGTGGCTGAGCTCGTCCACGGTATGGGTGGACTCCTTAATGGTGGCGGCCATCTCCTCCATGGCGGCGGCGTTCTGCTCGGCGATGCCGGTCAGGTTGCCCATGGCGTCCACCACCCGCTGGCTGTCCTGCCTCTGGGCCTGGCTCTGCTCGCCGATGGTCTTCATCCGCTCCGCCGAGGCCGTGATGGCTGCCTGGATGCTCTGCAGGGCCTCGCCGGCCGTGTTCACCATCGTGGTGCCGTCGCCGATGGCCCGGTCCGAGGTCTGGATGAGGGCCGTGATCTCTTTGGCGGCCGTGGCGCTGCGCTCCGCCAGCTTGCGGACCTCCTCGGCCACCACGGCGAACCCCTTGCCATGCTCGCCGGCCTTGGCCGCCTCGATGGCGGCGTTCAGGGAGAGCAGGTTCGTCTGGTTGGCGATCTCAGTGATGACGGTGAGGATGTTGCCAATCTGCTTCGAGTTCTGGTTGATGGCCTGCATGCCGGAGACGGCGCCGCCCGCGGCGGTGCCGCCCTTGGCGGCGGCCTGCTGGGCCTGGTCGAAGACCTTGAGGGCGTCGGTAACATTGGAGAACACCACGTTGGAGGCGCAGGCAATGGTCTGGACGCTGCTGGTGGTGTTGTTTACGCTGCCCTTCTGGGTTTCTGCGGCCTGGGCGATGCTCTGGGCCGTGCTGTGCATCTCGGACATGCCGGCCGACATCTGCAGCGATCCGGAGGCGATGTTCGTGGAGATGGCCATCACCTGCTGCACGATCCCGTGGATGTTCTCCACGAACCGGTTGAAGTGGCCCGCCAGCTGGGCGATCTCGTCGCTGCCGTGAACTTCCAGGCGGGCGGTCAGGTCGCCTTCGCCCTCGGAGATGTCCCGCATGCGCTGCTGGATATTCTCTAGGGGCGCCAAAAGATGAGTGGCCCAGCTTCGAGTCGCCAGGGCTCCCACCAGCACCACAACCCATCCGACAACCAACAACAGGATGATTTTCAGATTTCGCTCACGGCGAATCCCTGATGGATCTAGGACGGCCACCACAGCGGCCAGCTGGTCGCCGCGATCGAGGCTGAAGGTCCTTCCCGTTAGCTGGTACCCGTCCATGTCCTTATCAGGAAGCGCTGCTTCCGAGACGGAGGGTGGAGGGAGTGCCCCAATGAACCTTGAGGAATCTGGAAGGGGCTTGTCCCCCGGCTGAGTTTGGGCGAACAGGGACCATTTCTGGCCCCCCCCATCCCAAGTAGCAACGAAGAACAGCTGGATGGTCTTATCGTGAATGTTGCTAAGTTCCTTCTCTGCATTGGCTTGGTCGTGGTAACCGATCCAGGGGCGCACTGATTCGACCATGCCGGAAACAGCCTTCTCTCCCGACTCCCTGAGTTGGATGGTCAGCATACGACCGATGAGAAGACCGGCCGCCAGAGAGAGGGTGGCTGCCAGCGCGAGCCCATAGAGAAGGGCGCCAAGCGCCAGGCGTTGGCGTAAGGATCCTTGCTTTCGGCTCATCGAGCAGCTCCATGCACAGGAACCTGATCGGAATGTGGTGTAACACCCCTGTAACCACTGGATAAATTCCTAGTTCATCGCCTTGCCGGGGAAGGCTGAGCGGAATCAGAGGGCGAAGTAGCCGTCACCGCGGAACCGGAGTCCAGGCGTTTGATGCACGATGGACACCTCCGTCCCGAAAGAGCACCAAGCTCCGCGTTATCACTGGATGCCGGCCGTGCTGGAGCCCAGTATCTGGGACACCTGGCTCGTGCCAGTGACGCCCAGACAATCGCTCCAGACCCTCCTTGGGTCGTGCCTTGATGAATTGATGCGAATCCCCTGATTCGCACCGTGCCCCAGATGTCCGCAGCCCCTGCGGATTCCGGAGCAGATTTCGCGGGTTCGAAGCTTCCGGATTGGTCGGTTCGAGATGCACTCCCGGTACAGCAGGCCAATCCTCCTCAGTTCCTTCTGCCCGCTCTGCCTACATTTCCCAAATCAACTCAGATTCCACATAAAGACGGGACAATCATGGGAGATCGACACGAGCATCCTCTTCCCAGCATCATCCACCTGGTAGTCCGCAGGCAATTCGAATGCCGATGAGAGGATGGGTTCATCCTCGATGCAAGTAGCGATGGTCGCCGTCTCTCCCACGATGGGCAGCTGACGTTCCCCCATGATTAGCCCGAACTTTGTATGGAATCCAGGTTGATGTGGGTGGTGTCGCTGGGCTGTGCATCGGGAGCCGGAGGCGACCTGAGCTCAGCCCAGCGGCGTGCGAACTCCGCCGGGGGAAGCCCCCGGAGGGCTGTGTACGGCCTGTGGTGGTTGTAATCACGCAGCCATGCTCGGGCCACCTGCCGGGCTTCCGCAAGGTCCCTGAACCAGTTCTCGTTCAGGGATTCGTCCCTGAACCGCCCATTGAAGCTCTCACAGGTGCCGTTCTGCATGGGTCGCCCGGGCTTGATCAGGTGATGGACCAGGACCTGCTGGTGCCGCCACTGGTCGAAGGCCCTGGAGGTACACTCCGGGCCGTTGTCGCTCACCAACACCTCTGGATGCCCTCGCTGCCGCATCAGCCCCTCCAGCACCCGGACCACCCGCAGGCTAGGCAGGCTGAAATCCACCTCGATGGCCAGCCCCTCCCGGGTGAAGACGTCCACGACGTTCAGCGCCCGGATGGCTCGTCCCTCTGCCAGGGCATCCGACACGAAATCTATGGCCCCTTGCTGATTGGGCTTCTACAGCGGCTGTAGCGCCTGGCGTGGCACCCCCTTCATCCGCCTCCGGGTGCGCTTTTCGCACCCAGAGGCCCTCCTCGTTGTAGAGCCGCTCCACCCGCTTGTGATTCACCATGAA
>MTLD01012893.1_pt1 | contig 10426 bp, 8 predicted proteins | sample 1982471 | NCBI WGS metagenome assembly MTLD01 (sample SAMN05712604, study PRJNA340218) | biofilm metagenome | isolation source: sample SPM anode biofilm adapted to -50 mV | place: USA | collected 2012-02-03
CAGGGGCGGTCGCTGGACGTTCAAACCCGCCGCTGAGCTGTTGCGCGTCGATGGCCTTCCGGCGGATGCCTGGATCCCCTTCCTGAGCGCACGCAGCGGCATGGTTTCAACCCGGGAGGATGTGCGGCCTTTCACCATCGAAGAGCAGCAACGCATCCTTCGCGTGGGTGCCTGTCTCACGTGCCACGACGAGCGATCCAAGGTGATGCGGAATTCCGTTCGCACATTCGAGCAGCGCATGGCCCAACACGGTCCACGATGCCTCCTGCCAGTGTGGGATTGACCCAGGACCGGCAAATCCAAGGTCGCACACACAGAGGTCCGCTCGAACCGCCATCGGCGATCCGAACGGACCTCTGCGCCTTCCCCCCAACCGCGCTTCCAACGCTGTGCCTAGGAGGGTCCCTGAGCCAAGAGCGAGAAGCGGCGGGTCCCTAGCACCCTGCAGCAGCAGTGCTCTTGTCAAAGGTGATGGCTTGCCCTTCCTTCAGTTCGCTGGCCTTGGGCGAGGTAAGGGTCAACGAAGCACCGGAAACCTCGGTGATCTTGCCGTTGAACTTGCTGTTGATCCTGACCATGGAGCCCTTCTTGGCCCAGGGCGCCAGGGCCCCGTCCACCTTCACCACCACGGTCTTTTCGTTGATGGTGACCACGGTCCCCTTGGCCGCGGCGGCCAAGGCGAAGGTGGCGCCGACAAGGGCCAAGGCGAGGGATACTGCGATGCGCTTGATCATGGGTGATTCTCCAGAGATGGGTCTGTTCCCGAACAATGGGCGGTTTAGAGGACGATCTGAAGCATCATCCGGTAGGTGTTGTAGGAGGAAATCTTGGGTGTGGTTCCAGCCACGTCCCCGATCAGGTTCGTGGGCGTGTTGAAATCGGTCTTCAGGTATTCCACGGTGAAGCGCACATTCTGGCCGTGCACATAGTAGTTGACGCCCGCGCCGGTCTGCTTGATCCGCTGGCCAGTGACGCCCAGGAGAGAAGTCACCCGCCAGTTTTCGGCGAGCACATAAGGCTGAATGAGCCCTTCCTTGCCCACGGTCATGGGCAGGAGATAGGCGCCCTTAAGGTAGTTGCCTTCCTTCTGCCCATTAAGCCCACCAATGTTGGCGAGGGTATCTCCAGGGTTCTTGTTGGTCAGATAGGCATCCTGGAAATCATTCTTCAGATACTGCCCGGTGAGGGTGAAGGTGCCAGCCTTCGCCGTGGGGAATTCGAACAGGAAGTCTCCGGCGATGGCTTTGTAGTCCACTGTGTCGCCGTTCTGGATGACACCCGTGTTGGTCACATTCTTGTAAACCGCCGAAGGCTGGTAGGCGTAGCCCGCGCCTATGGTCAGGATCGTGGACTGGCCAAGGTAGCTCCCGGCATAACCGGAACCCGGTTCTGCATCCAGGAACGCATAGGCCACTCGCGCCACATATTCCAGGCTGTTCTTCGGCTGCATGGAGGACTTGTAGGTCGTTCCATTGAGCGGGTTGGCCGCCGCAGTATAGCCCTCACGTCCCTGGAAGGCGCCCAAGGAGTAGGACAGCTTGTGGTCGAAGAAGCCGCCCCAGGCCACGGCGCCCATGTCGCGGCTGAACTTGGCCGGGGAGCTGCCATAGGCGGTGTAGACGAACATGGAGCGATCCTGGGACAGCGGCGCGAAGCAATCATCCAGGTTGGCGCGGGTCAGGGGCAGCTTCGTGAGCCCGACTTTGAAGTGGAGGGCATCACTCAAGTCCGCCGTCACATAGGCGTCGATGATGCGGACATCACGGTCATTCGGATCGGTGTCCTGACCGGTCACGCCATAACCGAGGGATCCCTGCTTCGTGGTGCCGGTGGCCCCGCAGGACTGCCACTTGAAGCCCCAGACATCGTCAAACTTGCCAGAAAGGGTGAGGCGCAGGCGCTGGAAGTGGATGTCATTGCGGGAGCCGCGGTTGTCCGCGCCGGCGCCCAGATCGGTCGTCTCCGAGAAGACCTGGCCCTTGAGGCTGATGTCGATGTTCTTGACCCAATCCGGTATCTCAGCGGCCTTGGCCACCGTGCAGAAAGAAAGGGAAGTCAGGGCGATCGCGCCGCCGACCAGAACGCGAGTTCCCTTTGCGAGTGCGCTCATGGGTACTCCTTTGTGGATGTAGGTTAGGGGGGGGTGGGGTCATTCAAAGAGGATTTATGGATCTGCTATCAATCCAACCTCAATGTGGGCCCCGCTCAGAGCGATGTAAATTGAATGGTTCTCATGGAGTCCATAACAGTTCGTGATGCTCCAATCCGTGTTCACTGGGCCGTGTTTTGGCCAGTGTCCGAACCACCTGATGCGGGAGGGATCGCATCCTCACTGGACCTGCGCTGATGCAGCCAGATCTCATCTTCCAGCTTCACTTCCCGCCACCACTTGAAGTGGTGTGAGTAGGCGAACAACTCGTTGACCGTTCCCGTGATCATTGAGAAAAAGGCGGGTTTCTCTTCCGGGAACACCGCGCCCATGTAGACGTGGACGATGAGCCCGCACACCACCACTCCCACGGTCACAAAGTGGATCAGGACGGCCCATCCAACCACCGTGGTGCCGAACAGGTGGAAGGCCATGACGAGCCCCGTGAGCATGATGAGCGGAAGCATCGCGTAGACCATCAAGGCGAACAGCTTCTGCCCGGCGTTGTAGATGCCTTGGGGTGGGAGAGGTTCCTTGGACCGGCCCAGGATCCCTAGCACCCGGATCCGCAACCACTGGACATCATCCCGGTCGAGGGCGATCTCTTTCTGGAGCACCTCCTTGGCCAGGTATGTTTTCCCCCCGAAGAGGCCATAAGCCAGGAACACCACGATCCAAACCAGTCCGATGGCCAGATGCGCCCGGAGGAGGTTCGACCTCGGACCGAACACTCCCTCCACCAACTCCAAGAGCCACATGGGCACAGCCCGGAAATGGGGCGACGACACCAGGGCCAAGCCGGTCATTAGCTCGAGTCCCCAGACCAGGGCATTGAACCAATGGAGCAGCATGATGGCGATGTGGTGTTTCTTGATGTGCCTCTGTTCCATGGCCTCCGCCTGTTCAGCGGTAAGCGGCACGGGATGGGTGGGGATCGCGCTAGTCTTCATGTTCCTTCTCCCCGATCCTGAGTTGCTGGAAGAACGCCGCAGCTTGGCCCAGGAAGGTCATGGCCACGGCCCCGAGCACCAACGGCTTGGCCACCTGTCCCCAGAGTTGACCCGCTACCGGTAGCTTCGGGGACCTGGGCGGATAGGTGGCCATGACCAGATCCACCTGCTCCCGCTTGCCCAGGTAATAGACATTGGGTCCCACCGAAACCGTTGGCGTTTCCCGACGGCTGGCGCCTTCGGCGAAGACCATCCCGAAGACATCACTGCCGCGGTCGTCCAGGTCTCCAAAGAACTTGGCGTTCGCCGGGCAGGTGGTGACACAGGCCGGCAACTGTCCACGCTCCAGCCGGGGCGAGCAGAAATCGCACTTGTCCACTTTCTTGATGACCGGGTTGATGAAGCGGGCCTCGTAGGGGCAGGCCTCGACGCAGAACCCGCAACCGATGCAGACATCGCGGTTCACCTGGACAATGCCCTTAGCATCCTTGTAGGTGGCCGCAGATGGACAGGCAGGCACGCAAGGCGCATCGTCGCAGTGAGCGCATTGGGCCACCAAGGTGCCCGCCACCAGCTTCGGGAAGGTGCCCTTGATGGGCGTCTTCCTGATCTGGGTGCGCGAATGGCCGACAGGCACCTCCCATTCGGCATTGCAGGAGGCCGTACAGGCTTGGCAGGTGACGCATTTCCTTAGATCGGTGACCATGGCATACCGGGTCATGGCGCCCTCCTAGTTCTGGTTAGCGAGGGCCAAGGGCCGCACGAAATTCACGCGCATGCCTGTGCCTCCCATCAGGGGGTCCACGTTGACGCGGCTCATCAGGTCCGTATCCGAAGCACCGCTGCCGCCCGCGCGGGTCAACATGCGCGAACGCTGGCCGAACCCATGGACGACATAGGCGCAATCGCTGCGGATCCCCTCTGTAGCCTTCAGACGGATGGGAAGGCTCTTGGTTCCGTCTGCATTTTCGAGAACCACCTTCTCGCCATCCTTGAGACCGAGCGCACGCGCAACTTGGGTGGCAAGCCACACCTCGTTCTCGGGCATGAGCCCGTGCAGCATCTCGTTGTTCTCGGTTCGAGCGAAGGAATGGACAGGGGCGCGTCCATAGATCAGACGGAAGAAACCCTTGGGTGGATCCTCCACCGGGGTGTAGTTGGGAAGCGGGTCGAAACCGAGTTCCTTGAGCTTCTTGGAGTAGAGGTGGATCTTCCCATTCTCGGTCTCGAAGAGAGCCTCACCTACAGCCAATCGGTCCTCGATGTATGGACGGCCTGGAAACTTATGGGCCCCCCGGGCGCGCAACTCGGCAAGGTTGAGTTCCATGGGCTCCGTGATACCCGCCAGGTGCTCTTCAGGGCTCGCCCAGGGGAAGAAGGCCTCCAGCCCGAGGCGGGCCGCCAACTGCTTGGCAATCCACCACCCCGGTTTGGATTCATACATGGGGTCGCAGGCAGGGAATCGCACGGCGATGAACGGTTCTTTGGCCGTTTCGGCGATGCTGGGGGCGTCATACCGTTCGAGGTAGGTGGCCTCGGGCAGGACCAGATCGGCGTACAGGACCTGATCCACGGGCATCACATCCACCACCACCAGGAGGTCCAGCGACTCGATGGCCTTGAGGGTGCGCTCCGGCTGTGGGATGCTCTGCAGCACATTCTGGCCATACACAATCCAGGCCATGATGGGGTAGGGTTTGCTGGTGAGCGTTGCATCCACCAGGCCGTTCGTGATGCCCAGATCCTTCGAACCCAGGGGATAGCGGGTACCTGCGCCGTCCGCCCTGCCCCGGGTGGATTCTGGGAAATCAGGAATTTCAAAACCTCCCCGAGGGATCGAGGTGGGAAGGAAGATCCCACCCTTGCGGCCATAGCTTCCAAGCAGGGCGGTGAGGATGGCCATGGCCCTGGACCGTTGTGTGTCGTCTCCGTACCAGGTGACATGCCGTCCAGGGTGCAGCACCACAGCCGGTTTGGCCTGCCCCATGGCGCGGGCGGTGTCCCGGATCTGGGAGGCTGGAAGCTGGGTGATCTCCTCCGCCCATTCCGGTGTGAAGGGCTTCACATGCGAAGCAAGCTCGGTGAAGCCATCGGCGTACTTTCGGATGTAGTCCTGGTCGTACAGTCCTTCCGCGATCAGCACATGAATCCAGGCCAACAGCAGCGCAAGGTCCGTTCCCGGGCGGATCGGCAGCCACCAGTCCGCCTTCTCGGCAGCGGTGCTGAACCTCGGGTCCACCACCACCAGCTTCGCGCCACGGGCGAGGCCTTTGGCGAAGGCTGTGATCTGGCTGGTGAAGACGTTCTCACCCAGGTGGCTGCCGATCAGCACCACCAGCTTGGCTTCTTCCAGGTCCACCGGCTCCGGAGATCCGAGCCCTTTGCCGAAGGTCAGCGCATAGCCCACTTCCCGAGGCCCGCGGCACTGCGCGAACGCAGGCTCAGCACTGTTGGGCGTTCCGTAGGCCTTCATCAAGGTGTGGAAGAATGAGGCGCTGACTCCGTGCGGAAAGAACGCCACGCTTTCAGGCCCATGTTCCTGCTTCAGGTTCTTCAGTTTGTTGGCCAGGAAATCCAATGCTTCGTCCCATGAAACGCGCTTGAACACGCCTTCTCCGCGCTTGCCGACCCTCATCAGGGGCCATTTGAGGCGGTCGCGATCATAGAGCAGACTCGTCCCGGCGTTACCCCGGGCGCAGAGGCGCCCCTGGGTCATGGGGTGGTCGGGGTTCCCTTCCACCCGAAGCACCCTGCCATCGGCGACGCTCGCCAGCACGCCGCAGCGCCAGAAACACATTTCGCAGATGGTGGCGATTTTCTTGACCCGCCGAGTTCCACGCCAGCCCGTAGGGTGCGTCTGGGCTTTCAAGGGCCTGGACATGCCCGTGAGTCCGGCCACGCTGGCAACCCCCATTGAACCAATGAATCCACGCCTAGTGATGCTCCGCTTCATGGATTCCCACCTTTCCTCGAGGCCCTGTGAGCTCCCGACCATTTGGCTCGGGGCACCAAGGATGGAACTTCGGTCACATCAAACCGCCCAGCCCTGGACCTCTCCGATTCTTGACCTCATCGTAGGTAAGTAAATTGAATGGTTCGCATGGCCCACATAACAAACGGTCATGGACCTCGGGGAGCCGCCGTGGAATCTGTTTACCTGAAGACCCTGGTCGAGGTAGTCAGAACCGGAAGCCTGTCCCGAGCCGCCGAAATCCTCTGTGTCACCCAGCCGGCTGTTTCCCGCCGGATCAAATTCCTGGAAGAACAGTACGGTTGCAGTCTCCTGGACCGGTCCGGCCCCAAACTCCGCGCCACCGAATCAGGCAAAATGGTCTGCCAGAAGGCCAAGGCCCTGCTCGCCATCGAAGCGGAGCTTGAGGCTGGGCTTCATCGCATTGAAGGGAAGTCCCGGCTCTCGTTCAGCGCCACTCCCGCCTTCGGAACCGCCCACCTCCCTGCGGTGCTCCAGCAGTTCATGGCCACCTGTGGCGACTCAGCCGACTTGAAGTTCACCTTCAGCATGCCCAACGAAATCCTCCAGGGCCTGGGAGAAGGGGTCCTCGATGTCGCCGTCATGGAGGGCAACGCGCTCTTGGAGCCATCCTCCCTGAGCGCGTTTTCTCTGCCTGATGCGGAAACCGTCTTTCTTTCCGCTCCAGGACTGGGGGTTCCCTCACCTCACGCCTCGATGGATACTCTGCTCGGATTTCCCATCTTCACTCGAAGGGAAGGATGCTGTTCACGGATGCTTTTGGAGCAGGGTCTCAAGGGCCTGGGACTGGGGTTGGATGATTTCAAGAAGGTCATCATCCTGGACGACCTCCACCTTCTGATCCATTCCATCCTTGCCGGAGAGGGCCTCGGGTACCTGCCCCGGGACTTGGTGGTCAATCAAATCCAAGCTGGACTGCTGCGACCGCACGAGGTGCAGGGTTTTGAGCATAGCCGCAAGCGCTCACTTGTTCTGAACCACCGCCACGGCATCTCGCAAGCGGCCATTCAACTCGCAGCGACCATTCTCCAACATTTCGGCCTGCCTACTCGAGAACTGGATGCCCTGCCCCGGCAAGCCGCAACAGACCTGCGCCCTGCCAGGGCTGCCTGCGATGCCTTCTGCGAGGGATAGTCGGACAACCTCCGCCTCACCCTCCGAACCGAGGATGTCTGCCTGATCAGGGCAGCTCTTCCGTGATGGCTTTGGACGCCTTCTTGAACTCCTGGATCCCCTTCCCCAGGGACTTCCCCAGTTCAGGCAGCTTGGAGGGCCCAAAGAAGAGCAGCAGGGCCACGCCGATCAGGAGGATTTCCGTCATGCCGAGGTTGCCCATGGGGCACCTCCTATGGAAAAGGGGGGCACGGTTGAAGCACCGTGCCCCCGACTATCAAGACTAGGCTTTCACCTTCACGAGCTTCACTCGAGTGTCGTAGAAGCTGACGCTGCCACCCACCTTGTCGATCATGCAGGTGTTCTTCAGGTAGGGATCCACCCACATGGCGGCATTGGCGTGGATGCCACCGCCGCGCTTGGGATCGGCCTTGATCACGGTGCCATCCACGGTCATATCAGCGGCGCCGGTGGCCCAATGGCCGTGGCCAAGCGTGAAGGTGACGATGCCGGGGCGGATGGTCTCGGTGGGCCACACCTTCCCGACCATGGTCTTCGACTTGCCGTTCTTCAGGTCGTATTCACCCTTGGGGTTCGTGGCCGAGACCACCTTGACCTTCTGCCCCTTGCGCAGCCCCAGACGCTTGGCATCGCTGGTGTGCACGATGATGGCGTTCTCGGGCATATGGGAGGTCAGGTAGCTGTTGGCGATGGTGCGGGACTTGGTCATGCGCACATCGCGCTGGGTCACCAGATGCAGGTCGTGGCCCTTGATGAAGGCGGTCGGCGGTTCGTCCATGACGTTGACGATGGGGACGAACCGGGCCATGCCGAAGTAGTGCTTGCCGGTGAAAGCGTCCTTCGCCTTCCAGGTCTTCTCCTGGTACATGTTCACCTGCTTGCCCCACTTGTTGGCCACCATGTCGCCCTTGAAGCTGGCTTCCTGGGTGTCGAAGCGGCCCCCACGGTTGAGCACGTAGACCACCTTCTTCCAGCTTGCGCCCGCGATGGCCTGCCAACGGTCGGCATCGAATACGGTCTTGGGCAGGTGCTTGCGGCCCTTGAGGAAGATGTCTACTTCCTTGTCCGAGGCGTCCGGCACCGATTCCTTCCCGTCGTGGGCCAGGTTGGCGACCATGCGGAGGTAGAAGTCATCGGGGCGGCGCAGATCCTGGCCAGGGCCGAAGGCGTCCTTGCCGAAGCCAGGGAGTCCGAGCCGCTCGGCCAGGGCCATCCACATGGTCTCGTAGGAGATGGGCTGCAGCTCGCCGAAGACCTTGACCTCTTCGTTGGGGGAAGCGATCACGGGCTGCCGGACCGGCTGCACCTTCACGGGCATGTTCGGGTGCGAGCCCTGGAACTCCCAGCGTTCCATGTAGTGCAGATCAGGAATGATGTAGTCCGCATACATGGAGGTGGTGCCGATGGTGATATCGCTGGCGAAGAAGAGCGGGATGCGCTCCAGGTTCGTCAGGGCTTCGATCTGAGTCTGACCGGCGGGCAGCGAGTAGGCTGGGGTGCCGTGGTAGCAGAACAGGGCCTTGATCCCGTAGGGGTAGGCGTCGGCGCAACTGGGGATGATCTCCTCGTAGACATCCGAGGACAGGGGCCACCAGTTCCGCTTGGCGGGGTAGTTCGCGAAGATCGTGGATTCCTCATACTTCGCGTCGTGCCGGATGACCGATAGCCCGAAGGGCTTGCCCGCCTTGGGGGTGAGCTTGGCCAGGGGGAAGGGCTGGCGGTCGGTCTTGCTGCCGGTGCCGTCGAAGGTGGAAGCCACGGTCATGCCGCCCTTCCAGTCGAAGTTGCCGATGAGCATGTTCAGGTGCATCAGGGTGGAGATGTTGTAGAACCCGTTGGTGTGTTGGGCTGGGCCCCGGTGCATGTCCACGCCCGCCTTCTTGCCGTGGGAGGTGAACTCCTTGGCCACGTCCTGGATGACCTGGGCCGTGCTGCCGCAGATCTCCGCCCACTGGGCGATGCTCTTCTCCTTGGCGGCTTCCAGCATGATCTGGAGGGAGGTCTTCGCCTTCACGGGCTCCTTGCCGCCCTCCAGGGTGACGCCATTCACGAACAGGTCACCCGTGACGGCTTCCTTCTCGTCGTTGGGGTCGAAGGCGACGGGCTTGCCGTCCTTCATGGCCACCAGATACTCGAAGGTGTATTCCTTCCCGTCCTTGTCCTTCCGCATCTCCTTGGGCTTGAGGCCTATGTCCGAGGCCCGCAGGAACGAGCCGGGGGTGCCGTCCTTCTCCAGCTTCACCAGCCAAGCCCCGTTGGACCAAGTGGTCTCCTTGATGGCGGTGGCGGCGGCCTTGTTGCAGGCAGCCAGATACTTCGCGTCGTAACGCTTGTTCTCCAGGATCCAGCGGATCATGCCCTGGGCGAAAGCGGCATCGGTGCCGGGCTTCACGGGGATCCAGCGGCCCCCCTTCGAGGCGAGCTTGGTGAAGCGGGGATCCATGACGGCGATCTTCAACTGCCCGTCCGCCATGCGCTGGGTCATGCGGGGGGTGCGGTTGGAGGGGCCGTAGTTGCCATCGAAGAGGTTGGCACCCACGAACAACACGAACTCGGCGTGTTCCAAGTCCACCTGCCAGTAGAACTTCTGGCCGTCCTTGAAGGTGTCGCCCACCTACTGCTCACTGATGGCCTTGGAGGCGAAGTAGAGCGAGCCCTGGCAGACGGTGGTGTGACCGTGGGTGTTGGCGGTGCCATAGGCGCCGGTGAAGCGGACGGCGAAGTCCGCACGACCACCCTTTTTGCGGCCCCACATGTAGACGAACTGGTTGTTCTTGGGCCCGAAGTCCGGGTGCTCGGGGTCGATGAGGTGGTGCAGATTGGTGGCGTGCTTGGTCTTGAACTGGGCCACCGTCAGCTTCTTCTTGCGGATCAGTTCCACATCTGAAGCCATGTCCGCGAAGACCTTGGGGTCCCGCAGGCTCCAGATCTCCTTCAGGCCCGTCACCACGCGGTTCTCTTCGCCGGGGACGTGGGCGAACAGCTTGCCGCCGTTGGCGATCTCATCCATGGCCTGATCGAAGGGGATGGACTTCCACTTGCCCTCGCCGCGCTTGCCATCCCGCTTCAGGACCTTGCGGATGCGCCAGGGGTCATAGGCACCGGTGTGGCCTGCCTGCCCCTTGGGGCAGATGCCCGTGTCCACCTTGGCCGCCCGGTCGAGCGACTCGGTCATGGGCAGGTGCGGGTTCAGCGTGAAGG
>MTLD01000505.1_pt1 | contig 10412 bp, 5 predicted proteins | sample 1982471 | NCBI WGS metagenome assembly MTLD01 (sample SAMN05712604, study PRJNA340218) | biofilm metagenome | isolation source: sample SPM anode biofilm adapted to -50 mV | place: USA | collected 2012-02-03
AAAGTCAAGAGACCGGAAATGAGGCTAGATTCGGGCATTTTTTTCTCCTTTTATGACGATTTGTGCTGACAATATACCTTTAGAAATCTGAATTCAACAGTAAACATATAGCATGATAAAATTTTGTATACAATATGAAAAATTTTTATAAATTACCCGATATTTGCAAAGTGTAAATGTTTGCAAAATCCATTTACAAGATGTTCCAGAGCCATAGCAGTTCCGTTCCAATTCCAGAAACAACACCAAAACTGGCATAACCAGAATTATCGGAATAATTATTTGCTAGACTACGGGCAGGACAGATGGCGGTAATCAACCAATATGCAACCCTGGGTAATAGCAACCCAAGTCCGTACGCTGTGTCCAGAAATATCGGAAGTTATCGGAATATTAATAGGTAAATACAGCTTTGGATGGACTAATCAACCCTCTTCTTCCTACTTTGCTTCAACAATTTAGTGTTTGATATATATATCTCTCTACTGTATTTAAGTTCGAGTTGCTTTACAAATACGTGTCAACTCCAGAAAAATCAAATAATTTTACAGTAATTGCACAAAAAACCCGTTGACTACGGTTAATTAAGGATGATATGCTAATAAAGATATATATCTTGGTTTGTTTTTATAAGTATTATTTAACAATGTACAAAGTAGTACTTTCTGGCAACCATCACAAACTCATCACAAGGGAGGCTTGATTGCAACAGATTCCCGGAGCGGTTCTAGATGCAATCGAATCGATCCAATTGCCATCCATGCCCCAGATATTGCTAAGATTTCTGAGTGTGGTGGATGATGATAATGCCTCGATGACGGAGTTGGCAAAACTGGTCGGCCAGGATCCGGCCCTGAGTGCCCGAGTCCTCACTATTTCCAACTCACCGGCCTTACGGCGCGGCGCGGAAATAAAGAGCCTTGATCAGTGTTTGGTCGCTCTTGGAACGCGACTCATGCGAACCATAGCTGCCTGCCTTGCCATCCAGAGTGTTTTCGCCCGTTCAGCAGGCGACCTTAGATATAATTTGACCGGCTTCTGGGGCCACTCCCTGAGGGTTGCTGAAATAGCCCATGCAATCGCAACCCATATTGAATACCCAGACTCCGAAGAGGCCTATCTTGCCGGCCTGATGCACGACATTGGCCAGCTCTTGTTGTTGGGGGGAATGGGGGAACGTTACGGCGTCCTGCTTGGCTGGAGCAGTGATGAGATCGCGCTTCACGACATAGAAGAGCCGTTACTGGGGACCAACCATGCCGCAGTAGGCGCCTGGCTGGTAGATCAATGGAAACTCTCCTCATTCATGGCAGATGCAGTGCTTTTCCACCACAAACCTGCCAACGAAATCGTTCACGCCGACTCCTTGAGTCAAATCGTATGGTCTGCCCACCTAATTGCCGACAGCTATGCCAAAACAGGCCAACCACCTGATGAAGATGATGTTGGCCTCTCATTGATCAAATCGATATTAAATATCAGCTTGGCCGATACTGCTATAATAATGCAGCTATCTTCCGATCGTGTCGCCATGCTTGCAGCCGCTCTCGACATTGGAGAAACCGATCTTACCAAAACCCTCCCATCACCCGCCACTCCCTATGAATGCTTCAGATCAAAACCGAGCGGCAATGAGTTGGCATACTCCCGTATGGAAGCTGCAGTACAAGACATGGCCATGATGCATTCCATGCAGCAGAACCTGTCAGCCCTCTACAGCGAATCCGAAATTCTTTTGGCCGTACGCGAATCTGCCCGAATCCTTTTTGGCCTTGGGCGACTCGCATTTCTTCTGGTACAACCGGGCAAGAACGTCCTTTCCGGGCCACATGTCAGCGGGCAACCGGATTTGTTGCAACAGGTAGAAATCGCCCTTGATTCAGAGCTAAGCCTCGCAGCCGCAGTTGTCTTGGAAAACATACCGCACGCAACATTCGACGCTGAACGGCCGTCTGCCGTTTCTTTGGTTGATGTCCAGATAGCACGCTCACTGGGGTGTGACGGAGTACTGTATGTCCCCATGTGCGTCCACGACAACCAAATAGGCGTAATGGCCTATGGCTTGAATGCCCCCCAATACGCCCGGATGCTCCCTAAACTTGAATGGATTAATAATTTCGCCAATCTGGCGGCAGCCAGCATAGAAACCTGTCGGGAACTGCGAACAAGAGATCAGAAACTTGAGGAAGCATTGACCAACCGCTTTGAACAACACGCTCGCAAAGTCGCCCATGAGGCCGGCAACCCTTTGGGCATCATAAAAAACTATTTGAAGATCGTCAGTAACAAGTTGCCGGACGAAATCGGCGTACAACAGGAATTGGACATCCTTAGAGAGGAAATTGACCGGGTAGCGCTTATCGTGCGGCGCTTGAGTGACTTGGCTGATATTCCTCCCGTTGCCGCCTCGTTCAACGTCAATGCAGTTATCGAAGGCATGCTGGCGCTTTATGGCGAATCCCTGTTCTCCAGTTGCGGCATAACACTCGAAAAATCATTAGACCCCGATCTCCCCTCAATCACAGGTGACCGTGACAGTCTCAAGCAAATTCTGTTCAACCTCTGGAAGAACGGTTCCGAGGCAATGCCTGCAGGTGGCAGTTTTGTCATTTCCACACGAGGCAATATCTCCCGTGACAACAGTGATTACATTGAAATAAAGGTCAGCGACAACGGTCCAGGCCTGCCTGACGAGGTCATGCAGTGCCTTTTTCAGCCCTTGGCTCCCAACAGACGGCCAGGGCATTCAGGAATCGGATTATCAATTGTTGCCTCACTGGTGGAACGTCTCGGCGGCCATATTACCTGCCAAAGCCAGGATGGAAAAGGGACAAGCTTCGTTATTCTATTGCCGCAGCCCAAGGTGGTTAAAAAATGAATTTTTTTTCCTGGACCAAGTTCAACCCATCGCCGGAATGGTTTGAACAACCACAACGCATCCTCATCGTTGACGATGAGGCCCGGATCCGCTCCAGCTTGCGCCTGCTACTGGATGGAGTGGGCCGGGAAATACTGGAATGTTCGACCGGCAGTGATGCCATAGCCATACTCAAGTCTCAGGAAATAGCCCTTGTCCTTCTGGACATAAATCTTCCGGATATTTCCGGCTTGGACGTGATGGAGTGGATCACTAAGTTCAAGAAACCAACAGCCGTGATCATGGTCAGCGCGGACGAAAGCATCGACTCCGCCATACGTGCGCTCCGCAACGGCGTCGTGGAATTCGTGCGCAAACCAAGCGAGTTGGACAAGATCCAGCACAAGGTTGATAATGCCCTGCATCGTAGTAGGCTGGAGCGCAGTCATGCCCTGATGACGGCCCGGCTAGAACAATCCGAGCGACTTCACAGGTTCCTGGTCGAAAACTCCCCGGACCTGATCTACACGCTCGACCCCAAAGGCTGCTTCATGTTTATCAATGGCAGGGTTGAATCGCTTCTGGGCTATTCGCGTGGCGAACTGATAGGATGCAAATACACCACCATTGTCCATGATGAAGATGTGGATCAGGCCCAATACGCCTTCACAGAACGCCGTAGCGACAACCGCGCCACCACGAATGTGGAAGTTCGCCTTAAATGTAAAAACAACAACTACAGGCATTTCGAGAGCCGCCACATCGTAGCCATGTTGAGTGCCATGGGTGTCTATGACGACAGCAGTGACCAGCAAAATTCACTGACCAGGCACTTTATGGGCACATATGGCGTAGCGCGGGATATAACCGAACGCAAGATTGCCGAGGAGACCATCAGTTTCCAGGCACTTCACGATCATCTTACTCACCTGCCAAACCGAAGGCTGTTCAAGGATCGCCTTGATCTGTCCATTACCCAGTCGACGCGATATGGTGGTCTGGTTGGTGTCATGTTCATCGACCTCGACCGCTTCAAACTTGTGAACGATACCCACGGCCATGCTGAAGGTGACGAGCTTTTAAAAAACGTGGCGCTGCGTCTGCGCAACTGCATGAGAGCCGGCGACACCCTGGCCCGCCAGGGTGGGGATGAATTTACCGTACTACTGCCGGATCTGTTCCATGCCGAAGATGCAAGCATCATTGCCGAGAAGATTCTGGACGAACTTAAAGCACCGTTTTATGTACGCGGCCAGGAATTCCGGGCAACGGCCAGTATCGGCATAGCCGTCTATCCCCGCGATGGAGACAATGCAGATGTCCTGCTGAAAAATGCCGATATTGCCATGTATAAGGTCAAGGCCAACGGCAAGAACGACTATATGTTTTTTACCTCTGAGATGAACGCCTGTTACCACGAACGCATCAGCCTGGAGAACGAGTTGCGTCAAGCCATTCAGGAATCTGAATTCGAATTACACTACCAGCCGCAAATAAGCGTTAGCGGAGACAGGATCGTCGGACTTGAGGCGCTGATCAGATGGAGGCACCCGTTACACGGCCTGTTGAATCCGTCCAGTTTCATAGACATGGCGGAGGAAGCAGGCTTGATCTGTGACATTACGGATTGGGTACTGGCCGAGGCGTGCGGCCAAATGGCCAAATGGCGTGAAATGGGGATGGATGATCTGCGTATCTCGGTAAATGTCTCGCCATTGGAATTCGACCGCAATGACGTGGTCGAACGAATTGCCTGCAACATCAAAAAATTCAACCTGCCAGCCAATGTTCTGGAGATAGAAATCACTGAAAACCTGCTATTGCAGGATGTGTCCGGCGTAATCGACAAGATGAGGCTGTTGCGCGACCGCGGTGTACGCATCTCAATAGACGATTTCGGTACCCGCTATTCTTCACTCAATTATCTGCGCCGTTTTCCAATCAGCACCATCAAGATTGACCAATCATTTGTCAAGGATCTGGCCGAGGAAAAGCGAATCTCCCCGATCATCCACGCAATTGTCGGCATAGCACGCGGATTCGGACTACACCTTGTGGCAGAGGGCGTTGAGACCAATTTTCAAATGAAAACCTTAAATGAACTCGGATGTGACGAAATGCAGGGATTTCTCTTCAGCAAACCCGTTCCCGCCGCAGAAGTTGAACTTCTTCTGAGAGACTCAACTTCAAACATTTCGGCCGTTGTTTCCTGACGACCGCCGGTATCGGTCATAATACTTTATCAAGGTCCATCTCCCTGCGGTAGATCTGTAACAGCAGGCCGGGAATCAATCGTTGCAGTGGATCCGGCAGATTTCAATTTTTTCTTCTGTTTCTGTTCATACATCAATTTATCCCCCCGTTCGATCAACTCATCAAGCGTGCAAGGTTCCTCCGGATTATAAGTGGTTATTCCGAAACTGATCGAAAGCTTATAAGGGCGACCAGCCTCCATGTTATGTGCCTGCAGGTTTTCCTGCAACCGGTCCATGATATGCCCTTCGGATTTTTCCGGCGCCTCAACGGAAAGGACAACGAATTCATCCCCGCCAAGCCGTGATATTATGTCGGAAACCCGGAATGATCTCTTTAAAATACCGGCGGTATATATCAAGGCCCAATCACCTTCGGCATGGCCAAAGGTATCGTTAATCCATTTCATCTTATCCAGATCCGCAAAGATCAGAACCAGCCCCTTCCGATTCCGGTCAGAAACCTTGAGTTGCTGTTTGGCAAGATGCATGAAGCCGCGGCGGTTAGAGAGACCTGTCAAATCATCCGAGAGAGAAAGCTCCCTTAATTCTACCTCAGCAAGCTTCCTGGCTGTAATATCCTCTTTCACAGCCACGAAATGTGTGGAGTTTCCCTGCATATCGACTACCGGGGATATGTAAGCCATTTCCCAGTAATATTCACCGTTCTTCTTTTTATTGCAAAATTCCCCGCGCCATTCAGTACCGGCCTTGAGATTCTTCCAAAGCTCAACAAAAGTTTCTTTTGGGGTAATATGCGATTTCAATATCCTCGGATTCTGACCAAGGGCCTCGTCATAACTGTAGCCGGTCAATTCGGAAAAGCGCGGATTTACATAGCTTATGATGCCTTCCAGATCGGTGATGACGACACACACCGGGCTCTGCTCTACTGCCCGCGATAATTGGCGAAGTCTTTCCTCCGTAATCCATCTGGCTGTAATATCCTGAACAGTGCCTACGGAACGAATCAACTTGCCGGTTTCATCATAAAAATTCTGGCAGGTTTCGTTAACATACTTTATGCGGCCTCCAGGAAAATTAAAGCGATGAACGATTTCGTAGGGATTCTTGTTCAGTTCCGTATCAATACCGGCACGGCCGACTTTTTCCCTTTCCATTGGGGAGAGCAGGTTGAAAAACGTATCAAAAGATGCTTCAAATTTATCAGGATCGACTTCGTAAATATTGTAGATCTCATCCGACCAGGTCACTGTCTCAGTCATGAAATTGAGTTCCCAATGGCCGATATGCGCGATTTGCTGAGCCTCTTTGAGTTGGGCTTCACTGGCTCGCAAAGCCTCCTCGGTCCTTTTCTGGTCGGAAACATCGCGAATCACCATGCTCGACTGACCAATCCCGCTGGGTTCATGAAATACGGCCAACGACACCAGGGCAGGAAATGAAGTCCCATCGTTTCGTTTCAATGTCAACTCGCCATGGAACACCCCATTATCAGCACAAGATTTCAGGGCTTCCTTAAACCTCGCATCAGTTTGATCGATCAGATCTTCCAGCTTTAAAACGCGAAAATCCGACTCTGTGATCTGAAAGAGCCGGCAGGCCTCCGGATTAACTTCGCACATTTCACCTTCAGACGAGATTATCAACATCGCGGCAATACTATTCTTGAAAAACAGTCTAAAGCGCTCCTCAGCACTAGACAGTTCGTTGGTCCTTTCCTTTATCAATTCCTGAAGATGCTCCTTGTACCGATCCAGTTCACTCTCAGCCAGCTTTCGATCAGATATATCCTTGATAACCGCTATGAAGTATTCGGGGAAACCTTTCTGGTCCCGTGCCAGCGAGACAGTCAGGCAAATCCAGACAGGGCTGCCGTCTTTACGTATATACCTCTTATCCATGGAACAAGTTTGGATCTTACCATCAAGTATCAGGTGAAGACTCTCCAAGTCGGCAACGAGATCATCGGGGTGAGTTATGTTCTGGAACGTGAGCCCCATCAATTCATCTCGACTATAGCCTGTGATATCGCAAAGCTTGGAATTGACACGGAGCCAGGTACCGTCGATGGCAACGTGAGCCATACCAACGGCAGCCTGTTCGAATGTGGCGCTAAAGCACTCTTCCACTTCTTCGAGCAAGCGCTGTTTGCGGCGAAACAAGCGGAATATGACTACTGCGGCAATTAATACGATTGCAAAAATGACAGCAGCGCAGAGAGCTTTCATAAACATATCACCAGGGGGCATCCGCAATGGTTAAAGAAGAAAAGCATGTCATCGCATTCAATGACAACAATCAGGACGGAGTGCACAAAGCACCCCGCAAAAAGGACAGTGCACGTGGCGGTGGATGGTTCTGTGCTAAGATTACCGACATGTCCGATACCTATCGCGGCAATGTTACCGCATCAGGCAACTGCAAGGTCAGCTTGAAAAACCTGCGCGTGATTGTCCGCTAACATTTGCAGCGTCGGCAACTCATTGGCATACTAGGTTAACTCAGTCAGCTTCCGAAGTATGCCAATCTTTTTTGAGGCCGTGTTTCTTCATCAGGTCATATAATGTCGGCCTGCTCACACCAAGCTCTTCGGCCGCTTTCAGAATATTGTCAGAATGACGCTCGATGGCAGCCCCGATCAAATCCCGTTCAACAATGTTGCGGGCCTCCCGCAGGGAAACGATTCCGTAGGGCGACTGCTGCTGGTCCTCAATCTTCTGTTCGCAACCAAGATCCTCTGGCTTGATGCTGGCGCCGTCGCTCATGATAACCGCCCGTTGCAGGCGGTTTTTCAATTCGCGCACGTTGCCGGGCCAGTCATGGGATTTGAGAAAAGAAACTGCTGATGAGCTGAATCTCCGTATCTTTTTCTTGTGCTCGCTATTGTACAATTGCAGAAAGTAATGGGCTAGCAGCATGATATCATCCCCACGCTCCCGAAGGGGAGGCAGATTGATCGTTATGACACTTACGCGGTAGTAAAGGTCCTCCCGGAAGCTCCCATCAGTGATCGCTTTGGCAATATCAATATTTGTGGCGCAGACCGTTCGCGTATCAACAGCAATATCTTCACGGCCACCCACTCTTTGGATAATGCCCTCCTGAAGGAAACGAAGCAACTTTACCTGAAGATTGACAGGCAACTCGCCAATTTCATCAAGAAAGAGCGTCCCTTTGTGGGCATACTGCAATTTCCCCTGCACAGTTGCATTGGCGCCGGTAAACGCACCCCGTTCATGGCCGAAAAACTCGGACTCGAGAAGATTCTCCGGTATTGCCCCACAGTTTATCGGTATAAACGGTCCTTTTTTACGGAAACTTGCCTCATGGATGGCCCGAGCCACCAGTTCCTTGCCCGTACCACTCTCTCCTGTTATAAAAATCGGGACATCGGAGACCGCTACTTTCCGGATTGTGGCAAAAACTGCCTGCATCTCGGGACATTGCCCCAACATGCCGCCGCTATCCGACGACTTCACTTCCATGGCACGTTGCAATGAGCGATTTTGCTCTTCTATGCTGGCAACATGGAAAGCACGCCCTATGATTACCTTGAGTTCGTTCAGAACAGGGGGTTTGGCGTAAAAATCATAGGCGCCCATCTGCATCGCCTTCATGGCGTTTTCCCGCTCGTCATTGCCGGTAAGCATGATGATTTTGGTGTTCGGATTCAACTCCATCAACTCGGCCAGACAGCGAAACCCCTCTACCGACGAGTGTTCGTGCGGCGGAAGCCCTAAATCCAGGATCACCACGCTGGGCTGATGCTTCTTGAAGATGCTGAGGCCTTCGTTCACATCCCCAGCCAGCAGCACCGAGTACTCATCCCCCAAACCCCATTTCAGTTGCTGACGAATATCCTGGCTATCATCGATAATCAAAAGTTTTTCCACATTTCCTCCCGGTTTACGTCACGGAGTCTCAAGGCTTTTCAGCACGGCTTTTTCATGACACGGTGAAACAGTTCCCACCCGCTCCTGTTCTTTATTTTCCACTCCGCGCAACCATACGGTGAATACGGAACCATGCCCTTCGGAACTGCTGACCTCCATCCGGCCGCCATGTGCATCAACGATCTGGCGGCATTGATAAAGCCCGATCCCCAGGCCCTGCTTCTTGGTAGTCCTGAATGGCTTGAAAAGTTCCGTACGGATAAAATGGGGCGACATCCCACAACCTCGGTCCGCTACACTTATGAAGGGCGAATCGACTGCGCCGACTTCGACCAACAACGGCTCATCGGGCCCGGAAGCTTCGATCCCGTTGATCAGCAGATTCATGATAACATTTTGGATTTCATTCTCGTCGACAAGCACCTTCTCCGGCGTACCGGTTATGGTGATGCTGGCTCCGCTGACCATCTTGGCGGTTTTCTCTGCCAGGTCCAGCAGATTGACTGTCTGGATGTTCAGCAGATCCCGCTCACCAAGATTCTTCAGCTTTCCGATCAAAGCCCGCATTTTGCCGGCCGTATTATCCAAAGACACCAGCATATCCTTCTGAAAATCAGGGTTGTGAATATACTTGGCCGCATTATCGACGATCAGTGACAGGTTCGACACGAGATTTTTCAGATCATGGGCAACAAATGTCGAAACCTTGCCTACAGCCTCTATCTGGCGCGCATGGGTAATCTGTTCGGAGAGACGCTGGTGGAGAATTGCCAGTGAAGCCTGTCTTGCTATGGTTTTCATCAAATCATAGTCTTCGTAAATGTATACTTCATTGCTCTTTATAATTTTTCCCAAGGCGATAAAACCTTCAAGCTGCTCCGAGGCAAAAAGCGGTATGACAAACGAGATGTCATTATTTCCGAAAAAACGGGAATTCTCGGCTGTTATTTCCGGATTATCATCCTTGGTATTTACCACCCAGGCACGTTCCTTCATGAATCTAATCAAAGAGTTATCACAGGCAATCACATCCTGAATCGGTTCCGCATGATATAATGCCGCCATGCAGTAACCGCCATGATTTTCCTCATAAAGGAAAAGTGTGGCCCCATTGATTCCAAAGATCTCGCAGTATGCTGATAGTATCCGCTGCAGCAATTGATCTCCGGATTGGGAAGTTGAAAGCTGCTCGGTAAAACGAAGCCACTGGGTGCGGTAATCATGTTTATGCTGATAGAAATTCTTATGCAGAATAACCTTGATCTCTCGCCGCGTCCTCTCGGAGAGGAGCAGAAGCAATAGTGCAATCCCGCATAAAAAAGCAACGGATATGGATACGGTACGCGGGAAGTACGTGCCGAAGTACTGCATCCCCTCTCCCAGGAGGCCGATCATAACCAGATAGATTCCGACAACCAACAGAACAAATGATTTGAAGGCGGTCTG
>MTLD01000069.1_pt3 | contig 10397 bp, 11 predicted proteins | sample 1982471 | NCBI WGS metagenome assembly MTLD01 (sample SAMN05712604, study PRJNA340218) | biofilm metagenome | isolation source: sample SPM anode biofilm adapted to -50 mV | place: USA | collected 2012-02-03
TGATATCGCCGGCATGATCGTGCGCATCAATTCTCCCGGCGGCACGGTGACCGCCAGCGACATTATCCACCACGACATCACGGAATTCAAAAAGAGGAAAAAGATCCCGGTGCTGGCCAGCATCATCGGGGTTGGGGCCTCGGGCGGCTACTACGTGGCCTCGGCGGCCGACGAGATTATTGCCTCTCCCACGGCCATAACCGGCAGTATCGGCGTGTTGCTGATGAAGTTCAACGTGGAAGGGCTGATGGGCAAGATCGGCGTGGAGGAACAGACGGTCAAATCCGGCGACAAAAAGGATATCCTGTCTCCTTTCCGCAAGGCAACCCCAGAGGAAGTGAAGCTGGCCCAGGACATCATCGACCAACTCTATGGCCGTTTCCTGGATATCGTCATGGCGCGGCCGGGCAACAAGCTGTCGCGGGACCAACTGAAAAAACTGGCTGATGGCCGCATCTATACCGCTGTCCAGGCACAGGAGGCCGGCCTGATCGACCGGACCGGCTACCTGGATGACGCCATAACCGATATCACGAAGAGGCTGGGGGTGGAAAGCGCGCTGGTTGTGACCTACTACCGGCCCGGCAGCTACAAGGGGAGCATCTATGCAGGCTCCATGGAAAAAGAGGGATTGGCCGACGTCTTGGGTGGCAGCGTGGATGCGTTTTCCGGAGGCAGCTTTATGTATCTCTGGAGGCCGTGAACATTGCCGGCTTGTTAAGGTCTGGCTCCGGACGGCAGCAGGTAGGCCATGGTTGCTGTCGGAAACCAACAGTTTCTCATCCGGAGTTTCCGGATGAAAACTAGTTGCTTATTTCGTCGGCAATACGACCGTCACTAACTTGAAATATCCGGTCGAATCCCTCAACCATGCGATGGTCATGGGTGACGACCAGAATGGCGGAATGGTTTTCCACAGCCAGTTTCTTCAGGAGGTCCATGACGTTTTTACCGTTCTCGGTGTCCAGTGCAGCGGTCGGCTCGTCGGCCAGGATTACCTTCGGCTTGTTGGCCAAAGCGCGAGCTATGGCAACTCGCTGTGCCTCTCCACCGGAAAGGGCCGTTGGATAGTTGTTCAACCGGTGCCCGAGATTGAGCGAGGCAAGGAGTTCGGCGGCCCGGCCTTTAGCCTCGGACCTTGACAGATGGTTGATCTCCAGCGCGACCATGACGTTCTCTAATGCGCTCAGGAATGGAATCAGATTGTGGGCCTGGAAGATGAAGCCGAGCTTTTCACGCCGCAGTCTTTTTAGATCGAGTCCTGGGGTCCAGCCCTCGTCGGCGACAATGGCGCCGTCGATCACCACCTTGCCGTGGGTCGGCTCGTTGATCAGGCCGATGGAGGTAAGCAGGGTAGTTTTTCCTGACCCGGACGGGCCGAGGATGGCAACCAGTTCCCCTGGTTTGACCTGGAACGTGGCATCTGCAATGGCGGTTACCGCCGTCTCACCCTTGCCGTAAATTTTGGTCAATTTTTCTACTTCTATCGCATACATGTATTTCTCTTTCCGGAAACGGTTAATTTGTGCCCTGGCAAGGAGGGGTTGCGCTGAGGCGTGCTCCCAGAAGACTGGCGCCGCCAGCGCGCAAAAGCACGGTTTATCCACCCAATGCCTCTGCCGGCTCAACTTTGAGCGCCTTTCTAATCCCGACAAAGCTTGCGATCATGCAGATTACCATGACAATCACAAAGAGTGCTTGCAGGTCGAACGGTTCCAGGACAATACGTCGTGGGAATTTATCATAAGTAAGCAGGATCAGCACGTAACCGATGCCGTAGGCGATCACCCCCATCAGAAGCGATTGCTGAAGAATCATGCCAACGATTACGCGGTTCTGAGAGCCAATCAATTTCAGGGTGGCGATCACCTTGATCTTGTCGAGGGTCGAGGTGTAGATGATGAGCGATATAATTACCGCCGAGATCACCAGCAGGATTATGCGGAACAGCCCCAACTGCATGCGCGCCTTTTCTATCATCCCCTTGGTAAGGATCTTGGTCTGCTCCTCCACCGAGAGCGGCCGGAAATGGTTCCAGCGGCTGATCCTTTCCTGTACCTCTTGCAAGTTTGCGCCCGGCGCCAGGCGTGCCACGACTGTGTTTACCGTGTGCGTTGATTCAGTGATGCCGGCGATGTTCTGTTTCAGGAATTTGGCCTGTGCCGGAGAAAGGGTCTGAATGCCCGTCAGGTTCTCCCCAATACGTTCCCGGTCGTTTCTGATGGCGTCGTTGTCCTTCTTGAACTGGATGTCCTGGGCATCTGCAAGGCTCACGAACGCTGCGGGATCGCCGCTCGATGAGACCACCTTGCCGGTGATGCCGACGACCGTGTATTCGTGGAGTCCCAGGCGGATCTTTTCGCCGAGCTCCATCTTCATGCCCTTGGCAACCACCATTTCATAATGCTTCTGGCGGATGTTCCTGCCGGCAAGAATCATCGGTGGGCCGCCGAATCCGTTCAGGTCATAGCCGATAAGGAAAAAACGGAACGGCATGCTCTTCCGCTCGATCTGGATGGTCTGAAAGGAGAGTGGCGATGTCTCTGCCACGCCGGGCACGGCTTCGATGCGGTACTTGATGTCTTCCGGGATGCGTGAGTTCTCGGCAAAGGGACCGTTGGTATCCTGCTGCACCACCCAGATGTCCGCTTTTGTGAAATTGAGCACTGCCAGGGCATCGGCAAAGAGACCCCGATAAATTCCCCCCATACTCATTACTACACCAAGGAGGAGTCCCAGGCCGATGGAAGTAAGGATGAACCTGCCACGGTGATAGCGTATGTCCCGGATGGCGAGATTCATAGCGTGGCCTTTACCTTCATGCCTTCCTGGAATTTTGCCATCTCGGGTGGAGGGGCGACGGCGACTCGTTCGCTGCCATCGAGACCGGTAACTATTTCGGTAAAGTTGCGCCGGTCTGTAATGCCGACCGTAACTTCCTTGAATGCGAGCCTACTGTTTTTTACCACCCACACACCGCGCTTTTTGTCCTTTGCAACAATGGTGGCTGAAGGAAGCGACGGAACCGCTTTCTTTAGCCCCGCAACGATGTAGACATCGGACTGCTCACCCAAACGGAAGTTTTTCAATGGCTTATTGAAGGCTACATCAACTTCCAGCTCTTCTGTTACCCGGTCGCTCTGGTGGCCCAGGCGGGCGACCTGGCCCGGGAGTTGTTCATTGGGTGATGAACGAAGCGTAATCAGGGCCTTTTTGCCGACAGCGACGCTTTTCAACTGTGATTCGTCCACATTGGCCTTGACCCAGACGGTGCGGGGATCTGCCAGGGTGAAGATCGACATCCCGGGTGAAACCGTGGCGCCATTCTCCAGGTCGCGGGTGATGATGACGCCATCCTGGGGCGCATAGATAAGGGTGTCTGCAACCTTGCTTTTGGCAAAGCCGAGACCGGCACTGTTGGCCCGTTGTTCCATGCGCACCGCTTCAACTGCTGCCTTGCAGCGGGAAACCTCTTCCCTGGCAACCTGGCAGGCGGTATCATACTGTTCGGCCTCCAGTTTGGAGACCAGATTTTTTTCGGACAGTGTCTTGAAGCGTTGGGCGTTCTTTTCCGCCAGGACCAAATTTGACCTAGCTTTCTGGAGATTGGCCTGTTCTACGCTCAGGTTGGCCGCTGACCGGCTCACTCCAGCTTCGGACTGCTGTTCCTGATGCCGGAAGTCGTCATTTTCCAGCTTGGCTAGTAGTTGGCCCCGTTTTACCTGATCACCCTGATCGGCGTACAACTCCACGATTTTGCCGGTGATCTTGCTGGATACCCCGACCACCACCTTGGCCTCAACAGTGCCGTTGCCGTAAACTTGTGCGGTGAGGTCCCGTTTCTCAACACTGACGACCTTTATCTTGGATGGGGCGAAGAGCGTCATCTTGAGAACAATCCCGCCGGCCGCCAGAACCGCGAGCCAGAGCAGATATTTTTTCTTTCTTGCCAATCTTTTCAACAGATCCATGCATCACTCCTTAACGGTGAATCTCATTGTTTGCCCACAGCCCAGTCGAGTCGTGCCAGTGCCGTGTAATAATCGTACCGTGCCTGAATGTTGGCGGTTTGGGCATCAAGGGCCTGAGACTGCGCATCGGTAACTTCAATGATGCTGCCGACACCTTCATGATAGCGTCCTTCTGCCAACGATTTGTTTTCATTGGCTGCGGCAACTTCCTTCTCGGTTGAGACCATGCGGGCGGATGCCTCGTTTCCGTCAAGCCAGGCAGAGTCGGCTTCCTTGATGATTTGCAATTTGAGGTTGTTTTGTCTGGCTTCAATGGAGTTGATCGCCGCAGTCGCTTCCCGCACCTGCTCAACTGAAGAGAAACCTGAAAAGAGTGGCACGGTCAGATTCAGGCCCACTCCCCAGACATTGCCGGTGGGAGGAAAATCCCGGTCAGCATAACCGGCGCTGGCTACACCGGAGAGAATCGGCAGATAGCTGCTTTTGGCTGACTTGAGATTGCCGGCCGCAGCCGACTTCAGGGCTGTAAATTGTTGCATTTCAGCGCGGTTGCGCACTGCATCCTGTTGCGCTGCGCCCCTCTCGGGCAAAGACGGCAGCGCTTGAGACGGCTCAATCAAAGTACGTTCCCCGAGTGATGCCATTCCCATGGCATTGGCAAGCTCCATCCGGGCGATCTCCCGGTTGTTTTCCGCCCTTATCAAGGCTGTCCTGGCAGCGAACAAGGTTGCTTCAGCCCTGGCTACGTCCACCTTCGCCCTGATTCCCTGATTGAAGAACTCCTGCGCCTGCCGGTAGATTTCATCCCGTGCCTTGACATTTTCCCTGACGGCCACGACCTGCTTTTCTGTTGCGAGGAGAAGATAGAAAGCGCTCCTGACCCGTAAAGCCAGATCCTGCCGGGTCACGGTGAGGGCCTTGTCAATGGCGTCGCGATTGCCGCGGGCCGTATCGACCGCTCCGGAGTTACGGCCGAAATCATAGATGGTCTGTTTCAGGTAAAAGGCATCGGTATTCACTTCCGTTTGTCTGATACTCTCTTGAGCCGTCAGGAAAGACCGCCCCTTGTTCCAGTCGGCGGCAAAACTGACTTGGGGGTAGTAGTTGGCGAGCGCCTGGCCGGTTCTGGCCTCGGCAGCTTTGAGGTTTTCCTTGGCTTCGATAACCTGGGGGTGGCTTTTCAAGGCTGTTGCCAGCGCTTCATCAAGGCTGAGCGGTTCAGCGGCATACGATGTGCCAGCCGAAAAGCCCATAGCTAACAGTAACACGGTCAACCGATATTTTTTTGTGCGGGATTGCTTCCGACCTTCTACCGACTTTGCATTACCGACGGGCATTCGGGCTGATTTCCTTTCAACATGGCGTTCTCTATCAAATCAAGGAACTTTGTTTGTTGATCCTTGTCCAGCATTGCCTTCTCTTGCAGTATATGCGTCGCCACCATGTCCTCTACCTCCCCCCGGATTCTGCTGATTTCGGCCACAGTGGTTTTAATAGCCTTGGTATCGGGGGTGTCGGCACGCATGAGGCTGAAAAGATGGTCCCTTTTCGACGCAATTTCTCCCATTCTTCTATCGATTTCGGCACGGAACGGGATCGCTTTATCCCGCATCCGTTTCATCTGCTCGGATCTCAGGGATAGCTGCTCAAACAGGAACTTGTCCTTAGGCATCTTTACGCCGATAGGAGATACCCAGTACACGTTCTTTTTGAAATGAAAATAACCCGCGGCGCCGAGAACCGACAGGTTGAATATCAGGGAAACAGCCAAGGAAATCTTCAGGAAACCAATCCTCATCGTCTCTCCTCCGTCATGGCAAGATAAGCGCTCCCCAGGGAGTCAGGCGGCAAGGCCTCGAAAGTTTCCAGGGAAAGGGATGCAACAACCTGTTCCCCCCTGAGGTGTGGGGCAAAAGCGTTGATCAACAGGCCGCCCGACATGATCCCGGCAGTGATGGCCAGCACAAAGAGTGCAGTCTCGGCAAACCGGATAAAGACGGGAAAAAGTGAAAAATTCCTTGCTGGCTGGCGGTTTATTCTCGCCACTACCTCCGCCCGAAACCCGGATGGCGCGGGAAACCTTTCCGCCTGACTGAACAGGTCGTGCAGCCGTTTTAGCTCATCCAGTTCTCCGGCACAGCGGTTGCACTGCGCAAGGTGTGTTTCAAGCAGAGTGGTCTTGCCCTCTCCCAACTCACCATCTATGTAGGTCGAGAGATATTTTCCGGCTTTTGAGCATCTCATGGCTGCTCCTCTATTATTGTTAAACGACCCATGCTCATTTTTGTTCCGTAAATTTTTAAAATATTCTTGAGGAAATTGACTGTGTGAACATCTGTGATATTTATTTAACTATTGTGTTTTCTGTATTTACCCACCAATACGGCAGCTCAACTTTCTTGTGGTTCAGTAAAGGAGGAATAAATATGACCGGAAATATGGTGACGAAACTGTTTGTTATCGTTCTGTTATCGGTCTCGTTAACTGCATGCGGCTCCGACACGACACCCATCCCTGCGTCCAGCCAGTTGACAGCCAAACAACTGTTGGGCAAGGCCATGTTTTTCGACGCCAACTTGTCGGCTCCTTCAGGAATGGCTTGTGCAACATGCCATAACCCTGCCGCCGGCTTTGCTGACCCGGATACGGGATTCCCCGTTTCGAAGGGTGTTTTGCCGAATACGTTCGGGAATCGCAATGCCCCGTCGGTGGCTTATGCAGCCTTTAGTCCGGCTCCGTATCACGACCCGGTTCAGCGACGCGGCATGATGATGGGCGGCCTCGATATCGGCGGTCAGTTCTGGGATGGCAGGGCTGCGTCATTGGCTGAACAAGCGAAGGGTCCGTTATTAAATCCGCTGGAAATGCACAATGCCGACAAGAATACGGTAATGACTGCTATTCGCAACTCTTCGTATGCCGCTTTGTTTGAACAGGTGTACGGTGCGGGCTCATTATCTGCGGGCAATGCCGATGCTGCCTTTGAACAGGCTGTAGAAGCGATTGCCGAGTATGAAAAATCGCATGAGGTTTCACCTTTTACGTCCAAGTTCGATTACTCACTAGCAGGGAAAGTTTCCCTGACAGCTCAAGAAGCCCAAGGCTACAGCCTGTTCACCGGAAAAGCCAATTGTGTCAACTGCCATGCGATTGCGCCTGTCGGCCCCAATGATCCTGTTCAGCAGACCTATCTCTTTACCAATTTCGCTCACCAAAACCTCGGTGTCCCGAGAAACCCCGGAAATCCGTTCTATGCCCTAAGCAGTACCCTGAACCCGGCAGGATCGAATTATATCGATTACGGGCATGGCGCCGTAACAGGAGTCGCGACTGAAAACGGTAAACATAAGATACCATCATTGCGTAACGTCGCAATAACACCTCCGTATATGCATAACGGGGTTTTCAGCACTCTCCGTGAGGTTGTTGTGTTTGACAATACCAGGGACGAAAAGACGGCAAGCTGGCCGCCTCCCGAAGTACCTCAGAATGTTCACAGACACATGCCAATGCCTGACGGGACTTGTGAGCCGAATACATTGGGTTGTCTCAAGCTGACCGATGAAGAAGTGGATGCAATCGTTGCCTTCCTAAACACATTGACGGATGGTTATAAATTGCAATGAGTTAAAGGATACAATGTATTGCATGATATGGCATGGTTATGCTTGGGTTCAAAGCCGTTCAAAAGCGCTGGGGTCGTGTTTTACTATTTTGTTCAATTCTTCCCGTGCCCGGGAAATCCTGGATTTCACCGTGCCGATCGATACGTCGAGAACCGCTGCGATCTCTTCGTAGGAAAGCCCTTCGATCTCTTTCAGGATTATCACTATGCGCAACTTTTTCGAAATGCGGTTCAGGGCTAGCTGCAATGCTTGCAGCGACTGCTTTGTCGCATAGGCTGTTTCGGGGGAATGGGATAGTGAAGGCAAGCTGTCAATGTGGTTTTCTTTGTCGGCCCCTGGGAAGAAAAGCGAGTGAAAGGTGAGTTTCCTTTTGTGGTCGAGGCAGGTGTTGACGGCGATACGGTACAGCCACGTGTAAAAGGAGGCTGAGGGGATATAATCCTTGATGTTCCTGTAGGCCTTTAAAAAGGTGTCCTGTGTTGCGTCCTCGGCATCCTGCGGGTTCTCCAGCATATATCGGCACAACGTGTAGACCTTGTCCTGATATTGAAGGACAAGGTCTGCAAATGCAGATGAATCGCCGTTTTTGACTTGCTCTATGATCTTTTCATCATTCATTGAGGGCCATGCCGAATCTCAGTGGGTCCAGTCGATGATCCGCGTATCGGCCCCCAGTTTTTTCTCCACTGCCCCTTTGATGGCGGCAAAATGCGGACAGGGATAGCCAATGGGGTTGCCGTTCTTCATGCAGGAGGCGAATACGATTGCCTCCGCCCCCCGATCAACCATCAGCTTGGCCCTGGTAACCGCCTTCTTGCCGGAACAGCCGCCGCAGGAAAGAAAGCCGATGATCTCCACCGGACCGGTCTCAGCAAAACCGAGCGTCCCTTCTTTTGCAACCTTGAAATCGGTGTTCCCCGGACACATGTCCTCGGTCAGTTGACAACGGATGATTCCCACCTTCATTCTTTTCTCCTTTACGCTTTATTGTGTGCTTGCATAACCACAAACCCGCCGCTGCCGTGACCGTCCCAAGAAATTAGCGACAACATGGTCAGGCAGGCCCTATTGTCCGGATGAAATTCTCCAGCATCCGCTGCAGTACCTTGCGGTATTCTGCTTCGCCTTTGCGGTGCTCCGCCACCAGCTCTTCGGTGCGTGCAGCAGTGTCCTTGTCCCAGGCGCTCCAATCCCTGATGATGGCTTCATCCACCTCGGGGTGGAACTGCAGGCCCCAGGCCTGTTCGCCCACCCGGAAGGCCTGATGGAGGCAGACCTGGCTTGAAGCCAGTAGTATGGCTCCCTTTGGCAGGTCAAAACTGTCATTGTGCCACTGCAATGTGGCGAATGTTTCGTCCATACCGTCAAAGAGCCGGTCCCTGAGCCCTTCGGCGGTCAGCGACACTGTCAACGTACCCAATTCCTCCCAGCGGCGGGAAACCACCCGCGCTCCCATGGCTGCAGCCAGCAATTGCCCCCCCAGACAGATTCCAAGATAAGGAATGCCCTGCTTGACCGCATGGGCGATGAAGCCCTTCAACGGTGTGAGAAAGGGGTGGCGATGGTCATCGTTTGCCCCCATGGCGCCACCCATGACGATGATCGCCTCAGTTTCAGCCAAATCCGGCAGTGCTTCTCCGCCATATGGGTGTGTGATCGCCCATTTCACACCGAGCCGGTCCAGTTCTTCGGTAACGAGTCCCGGCGGTACTTCGGGGTCGTTCTGGATGATGTACAACATGCTGATTCGCCTTTCTGATTCTGTATATGTGCCTCAACATAGCATTTTTTGCATGACTGGAAAAGGCCGTTGTTAGCGGTTGAAATCGGTGGTCGAGCGGGGTACAGTGACAGAAAACGGAAAATCGCACGTTTATTCAAGGGAGCATCCCATGACGCAACGACCACCCAAGCTTCTCTATGCCGATGCCAAAGGCAACATCTACGATCATCCATATCTGGATATGGTTGGCATGAACGGCAGCGAGTTTGTATTGCCGGAAAATGTGGAGCTGATCCCTTTGCCCGAGGATAGCCGGCTGTTCACCATGCCGGCCATGCCGCCTGTTGCCTGGGATGCCCGTAAAAAGGCCTTTGCCACCCTGGACAGAGTGCGGGAAGGGAAGAGGAGCCGGCCTGTCCAGGCGGTTGCCGCCTTCATGGCCCCAGGATACGTGCGTACCCTGCTGCCGGCCTGCGATTATTCCCGCAAGCCCACCCATCTGCCGCTCTGGTCGTACACGGCCGTGGGATGGGACGAAGAGCGTGACTGTTTCGTGGTGGCGGCCACCAAGGTCGATAGCAACAGCAACTGGAACCCGGTAAACTACGACGACCGCACCCTGGATCCCCTGGTGCGCAAAATTTTGCAAGAGATACCCGGCAATCGCCTGCTGGAGCAGTTGGCCCGCTGTGCCGTGGATTATCACTGCTTTGCCGCCAAGAACCTTTTTTATCGCCGCTGGGAGGCGCCGTTGCCGACTTCGCCCGTATGCAACTCGGCCTGCCTCGGCTGCATCAGCCTGCAGCCCTCGGAGTGCTGTCCGGCCAACCATGAACGGATCACCTTTGTGCCCACCCCGGAAGAGATCTGCGAGATCGCCCTGCCCCATCTTGAACATGCCGAGCAAGCCATAGTGTCCTACGGCCAGGGGTGCGAGGGCGACCCGATCCTGCAGGCCGACACCATTGCCGAGGCCACAAGGCGCCTGAAAAAGGCCACTTCCCGTGGTACGGTCAACTTCAACTCCAACGGTTCATTGCCGGACAAGGTCGCGCTTTTGTGCGAGGCAGGCATGGA
>MTLD01005221.1_pt2 | contig 10380 bp, 6 predicted proteins | sample 1982471 | NCBI WGS metagenome assembly MTLD01 (sample SAMN05712604, study PRJNA340218) | biofilm metagenome | isolation source: sample SPM anode biofilm adapted to -50 mV | place: USA | collected 2012-02-03
TGAGCGGAGCCGAGGAAGCGGAATGTTGAGAGAGATCGACTGGCAATGCAGGCGGGGCCCAGTTGAGCGGAGGGTTAGGCGCTATTGTTTGCTGCGATTGCAATTTCCCTGAATAAAGGCAATTCCTTGCTACCGAGAAAATCGCGAGAGATGATCTTCAGTGGTTGATCTGGCTTGAGCATAAGGGCCGAGAATGGCTCGAGTGTTGGGCGCAAATCTGTCTTGATCCATGCGTTATATCCTCCCAAATAAAATGCGTTGTAATTTATTCCATCAATCTTTTTTGGATATGGATCGAGCATGGATTTACCAGCCGGGTGATTGAATTTGGCAAGAATGACGCTGAACTGTTGTGGCGAGATTGGGCTTTCAGACTTGAAAGCCTGAAGGGCTAATATCTCATGGGGCCCCAATGCGATCCTTCGAAAGAAATCGTGTGATGAGACCGAGGCCCGCCAAAGCACTGAGATAAAGAATCTCTTCAGTAAATCATAGTCATACTTAGAAATTTCAAATCCATAAGTCTCCCCTTGCCATTCGATTTTGCTGTGACGGGCCTCATTTTGCAGGAGTAGCTTTTGGGCATAATCATCGAATCGGCTAAATTTTCGCTCGCAGTCGTGACAAAGAATCGTTTGGTCGTATACACCGTTTGGTGACTTTTTGGGGTATACCCCTTCTTTGTTCGAGAGAAGCCTGTTGGGGCGGTGGTTACCTGGCTCTTTGGGCGGAAAAAAGCTCTTCGGTATAATGTGGGAATCGCCAAGTGGCTTTTCTTCGTTACATAGTCGGCACTTCATGATGGCGCCTAACGAAAGAATCTAACCGGCCCCGCCTGCAACGAAACAATGATCGGAGCCTAGATAGCAAAACGATAAAAAAGAGTGGAGGGCAGGTCAGGCGGGGTCCAAGTTGAGCGGAAGGTTAGCCACCAAATGCCGGTGAAGGGCCTCAAGGAATGTTTGTTCATAGTAATCGGAGGATTCGACGGTCCTTTGCCAAGGGAACCATGTGCTCTTATCAAGGTGAGGTTCTAACTGATCAACATTCTTCATCGGGCCATAGCCTTCGGCTAGTTCGACTGCAGACCAACCGGAATTTTTAGAGCGAACTGATGCGACGTAAGCATCGCGAAACTGCTCCCATTTTGACATTGCAATGCCCGCATGTCCCACGCCGATGAATAGATTCGGCCAAAGACTTGAATCATCGTTGACGATCCACTCGTTGAATTCGCGTTTGGTGAGTCGAACGACCCCCAACTTTGCCTCGATTCCGAAGTGGTGTTTGTGGTCTTGGTAATAGACGACATCACCAAGTATCCCTTTGGTCCCGTCAGGATTAATGTAGTCAGGAACAAGGCCATTCAATGAAAAGAGCTTTGGGACCAAGTAAGCAGACACGAAATGATGTTCACCAGGTGCTGGTCTACCACCTAGGTCAGATGATCGAACATATTTAGAAATGTATTCACTGTATGTCGGAATCATGAGTCAACCTTTCGACGGCTAACAAACATTAGGCATACTCAAACATGTCCAAGGATGCGGAATTGCGTTTCTTCTGTAGGTGTTGTTACCCGCGGTTGGACACCAAAAAAAGAGCGGGGTTTCCCCCGCTCGTGGTTGCGATGCCTTGCTGGTGATCGATCGGGTCGAACTTGGCTGGTACCGAATGGCATTCCTCGCTTTTGCTTTTCTCGGCGCTCTCTGCGTTCTCCGCGGTGAGACAGCAGTTGAAGCTTTCTAGCTGCACCCCGTGGTGGCTCCGCAGGTCTGGCACTTCATGCAGGCGCCGTTGCGGACGAGGGTGAGGTGGCCGCACTCGGGGCAGGGGTCGCCGGTGTAGCCCTTCTCGCGGGCGGCCTGGGCGGCGGAGACGGCCTTGGCGGCGCCGACGAGGACGGGCTGGGGGACGGCCTGCACGGGCGCGGGGGCCGCCGGGGCGGCGCCCTCCTCGGGGAAGGGCAGGGGCGTGCCGGTGGGCAGGCTGGGCAGGGCGGCGGCGAGGCCGGCCTGGCTGGCGGGCCGCAGGCCCGTGGTGGCGCTGGCGATCTGGGCCGCCTCCACGTGGGCCAGGTCGTAGCGGCCCAGGTAGCTGATGGCCAGCTCGCGGAACACGAAGTCGATGATGCTGGTGCTCATCTTGATCGTGTCGCTGCCCATGACCATGCCGCCGGGCTCGAAGCGGGTGAAGAGGAAGGCGTCGCAGAACTCCTCGAGCGGCACGCCGTGCTGCAGGCCCATGCTCACGGCGATGGCGAAGCAGTTGAGCACGGCGCGGAAGGCGGCGCCCTCCTTGTGGATGTCGAGGAAGATCTCGCCCAGGCTGCCGTCCTCGTACTCGCCGGTCCGCAGGTAGAGCTTGGTGCCGCCCACGGTGGCGGACTGGGTGTAGCCGCCGCGCCGGTTGGGCATGCGGCGCCGGTAGGTGCGCACCAGCTGCTGCGTCATCGCCTGGGCCACCACGGGTGTCTTCTCGGTGGCGGTGGCGGCGTCGTCCATCAGGGTGTCGGCGCCGTCCAGCAGGTCCAGGCTGGTGGCCATGGCCTGGCTCATCTTGGAACCGTCGCGGTAGAGGGCCACGGCCTTGAGCATGAGCTGCCAGCTGGCCTCGTAGATCTGGCCGATCTCCTTCACGCCGGTCTCGGCGGGCAGGTTGATGGTCTTGCTGATGGCGCCGCTGAGGAAGGGCTGGGCCGCGCCCATCATGCGCAGGTGGCCCATGGGGGCGATGAAGCGCTGGCCGGTGCGGCCGCAGCGGTTGGCGCAGTCGAAGATGGGCAGGTGCTCATCCTTGAGGTGGGGCGCGCCCTCCACGGTCATGGTGCCGGCCAGGGCCAGGAGGAAGGCCTCCACCTGCTCGGGGCTGAAGTCGCGCTTCAGGCGCTCCACGTCGATAGCGTAAGCGGGATCGAAGGCGGTGGGGAGCTTCTGCTCCACGGCCGCGATCTCCTCCTCGGCCCAGCCCGCGCCCTTCAGCATGCCGCGGGTGATGCCGGGGGTCTCTTCGGTGATCTGCAGCCAGCCCACCACGTGGCGCTCGATGTCGTGGATCTGCGCGGGGCTGTAGCCCAGGCGGGCCAGGGCCTCGGGGATGGCGCGGTTCACCAGCTTGAAGTAGCCGCCGCCCGCCAGCTTCTTGAACTTCACCAGGGCGAAGTCGGGCTCGACGCCGGTGGTGTCGCAGTCCATGAGGAGGCCGATGGTGCCCGTGGGCGCCAGCACGGTCACCTGGGCGTTGCGGAAGCCCCACTGCTCGCCGTAGGTGAGGGCCGTGTCCCAGCTCTCGCGGGCGGCGTCCACGATGCGCTTGGGCACGCCGGTGCCCGTGAGGCCCTGGGGCTTGATGGAAAGGGCCTCGTACTCGGCGGCCGGGGCGTTGTAGGCGGCGCGGCGGTGGTTGCGGATGACGCGCAGCATGTTGTCCGCGTTGCGGGCGTAGCCGGGGAAGGGCCCCAGCTCCCGGGCCATCTCGGCGCTGGCGGCGTAGGCGTCGCCCGTGAGGATGGCGGTCAGCGCCGCGCACCACTGGGTGCCTTCCGCGCTGTCGTAGGGGATGCCCATGCGCATGAGCATGGCGCCCAGGTTGGCGTAGCCCAGGCCCAGGGTGCGGAAGTCATAGCTGAGCTGCGCGATGGATTCGCTGGGGAACTGGGCCATGAGGACGCTGATCTCCAGCACCACCGTCCAGAGGCGGATGGCGTGGCGGTAGCCGGCCAGGTCGAAGCCGCCGTCCTCCGTGAGGAAGGTGCACAGGTTCAGGGACGCCAGGTTGCAGGCGGTGTCGTCCAGGAACATGTACTCGGAGCAGGGATTGCTGGCGTTGATGGGGCCGTCGGCCGGGCAGGTGTGCCAGTCGTTGATGGTGGTGTCGAACTGGAGGCCGGGATCGGCACAGGCCCAGGCCGCCTTGTTCACCCTCTCCCACAGGTCGCGGGCGCGCAGCTTCTTGCTGGTCTTGCCGTCGATGCGGCGCTTCAGCTCCCAGTCGCCGTCCATCTCCAGGGCCCGCATGAAGGGGTCGGGCACGCGGACGGAGTTGTTGGAGTTCATGCCGCCCACGGTGTAGTAGGCGTCACCGTCCCAGGAGGTGTCGTAGCCGTGGAGGTCGCGCTCCAGGTCGCCGTCCGCCAGGCGGCCCAGGCACTGGGTGAGGAAGGCGGCCGGCACGCCCTCCCGCTTCGCCTTGGCCAGCGCCTTGCGCAGGGCCTCGTTGGTCTTGGGGTCGATGTCCTTGGAGGTGGAGCCCTCGACGGCCTGGCAGATGGCGTCCCAGTGGCGGCGGGTGAGGGCGCTGCCCGCGGCCAGCATGGCCACCTTGCGCTCCTCGGTCACCTTCCAGTCGATGAAGGCCTCGATGTCGGGGTGGTCGAGGTCGAGGCAGACCATCTTGGCGGCGCGGCGCGTGGTGCCGCCGCTCTTGATGGCGCCGGCGGCGCGGTCGCCCACGGCCAGGAAGCTCATGAGGCCCGAGCTGCGCCCGCCGCCGGAGAGGGGCTCCTCGGAGCCGCGCACCTTGGAGAAGTTGGTGCCCGTGCCGGAGCCGTACTTGAAGATGCGGGCCTCGCGGGTCCACAGGTCCATGATGCCGCCCTCGTTCACGAGGTCGTCCGCCACGCTCTGGATGAAGCAGGCATGGGGCTGCGGCCGCTCGTAGGCGGAGGTGGACTTCATCATCTGGCCCGTCTTCGGGTCCACGTAGCTGTGGCCCTGGGCCGGACCGGAGATGCCGTAGGCGAAGTGCAGGCCCGTGTTGAACCACTGCGGCGAGTTGGGCGCGCACATCTGCTCGGCGAGCATGTAGGTGAGCTCGTCGTAGAAGGCCTGGGCGTCCTCGTCGGATTCGAAGTAGCCGTGCGTCTCGCCCCAGTGGCGCCAGCAACCGGCCAGGCGGTGGAACACCTGGCGCGCGTCCTTCTCGCCGCCGTTCTGGGCGTCGATGCCCTTCCGGCGGAAGTACTTCTGGGCGAGGATGTCGACGGCCACCTGGGACCAGGTTTCCGGCACCATCACGTCCTTGGCCTCGAAGACCACCGTGCCATCGAGCTTGGCGATGCGGCTGGTCCGCGGGACGAAGGGGATCCCCTCGAGGGGGTCGTGGCCGGCCTTGGTGAAGTGGCGGGTGATCTTCATGGGCGCTGTCCGATGGATGAGGGGATGGGGGCGGGAAGGGGTCGGGACCCGATGAATGAGGCAAAGAAAAACCCACCCCAACGGGTGGGGGCCGATTGCCTGAACCTCTAGGGGTTGTGCCGGACGAAAAGAATGGCCCCAAGATGTGGGGGTGTCAAGGGGTGCGGGCCGGGTTTTTCCACGATCTTAAAAAGTGCCTGGAAAATCAGACTTCCCGCGCCGGCCCTGTCCCGGCGCGGTCCCCTTCCGCTGGCCCCCGGGGGGCCCAGGCAGTAGTCTGATGGGAAGCCGGGCCCCATGCATCGGGGTGCGACGAACCGGGTCAGGTCGGAAGAAGCAGCCCTAAGTCGTTCCCCCGAGTGCCGTGGCAAGCCCGGCCCTTTTGCGCCTGCGGCACAAAAGGGCCGGATCTTGCCATCCGTTCGCCCGGCGCCAGCGGCTTGGGCTCACGGGTCGGCACTGGCATGGGCTCCTCGCCGGGGGCCCGATTCCGCAGGCTCCCCCGGAGCCTGCTCCATCACCCGGCGGTCGCCCACATGGCAAGCCCGGCCCTGGTTCCGCCCGGGGCGCAAAAGGGCCGGATCTTGCCATCCGTTCGCCCGGCGCCTGCGGCTTGGGCTCTCGGGTCGGCACGGGCATGCAAGGGTACAAGGGTCTGGTGGGTCCAGAAGAGGGCTTTCCGCTGTGTCAGGTCCGGCGAGCGGGCGGCTTCGGATTGCCGATGCGGCGGTATCCTGGGGTTTCGCATCGAAAGGGGACGCGCCGTGAATCCTGGCTTCCTGAACCATCTGAACACCGAGATCGAGAAGCTCCGCGAGGCGGGGCTCTACAAGACCGAGCGGGTGATGACGAGCCCCCAGAGTGCCTGGGTGGAGGCCAACGGGAAGAAGGTCATCAACCTCTGCGCCAACAACTACCTGGGCCTGGCCAACCACCCGGAGCTGGTGAAGGCGGCCGAGGCGGCCCTGCCGAAGTACGGCTTCGGCCTCTCCAGCGTGCGCTTCATCTGCGGCACCCAGGACATCCACAAGCAGCTGGAGGCCAAGATCAGCGCCTTCCTGGGCATGGAGGACACCCAGCTCTACTCCAGCTGCTTCGACGCCAACGGCGGCGTCTTCGAGCCGCTGCTGGGCGAGGAGGACGCGATCATCAGCGACGCCCTCAACCACGCCTCCATCATCGACGGCGTGCGGCTCTGCAAGGCCCAGCGCTTCCGCTACGCCAACAGCGACATGGCCGACCTCGACGCCCAGCTCAAGGCCGCTTCCGGCTGCCGCTTCAAGCTGGTGGTGACGGACGGCGTCTTCAGCATGGACGGCTACATCGCCAAGCTGCCGGAGATCTGCGACATCGCGGAGAAGCACGGGGCCATGGTCATGGTGGACGACAGCCACGCCGTGGGCTTCACCGGGGAGCACGGCCGCGGCACGCATGAGCACCACGGCGTCATGGGCCGGGTGGACATCCTCACCGGCACCCTGGGCAAGGCCCTGGGCGGCGCCAGCGGCGGCTACGTGGCCTCCAGCCAGCCGGTCATCGACTGGCTGCGCCAGAAGAGCCGTCCCTACCTGTTCTCCAACACGCTGGCGCCCACCATCGTGGCCACCAGCCTGCACGTGCTCGACATGCTGGCGCAGGGCGGCGAGCTGCGCACGCGCCTCCGGGAAAACAGCCGCCACTTCCGCGCGGGCATGGAGAAGCTGGGCTTCAAGCTGCTGCCCGGCGAGCACCCCATCATCCCCGTCATGCTCTACGATGCGCCCCTGGCCCAGGCCTTCGCCTCGAAGCTGCTCGACGAGGGCGTCTACGTCATCGGGTTCTTCTTCCCCGTGGTGCCCCAGGGCCAGGCCCGCATCCGGACGCAGATGTCCGCCGCTCACACCCGCGAGGACCTGGACCACGCCATCGCCGCCTTCGCCAAGGTGGGCCGCGAGCTGGGCGTCATCAAGTAGCGAGAGGAGGGCCGGGGATCACAGCCGGATGCGGTACGTGGTCCCCGGTTCCTGCTCCTTCAGCAGCAGTTCGACGGTCCACCGGCCGTCGGGGAAGGCCTCGTAGAGACGGGCATGGAGGACGGCTTCCTTGAGCCAGTCCTTCAGCTCCTCGTAGCTGCCGAAGGCCGGCGGCTGCCAGTCCTCCACGATCCGGGCGGGTCCTCTGGCGTCGGGACGCACGAAGGCCTGGAGGCGGTCCAGCGACGCCGCGGGATCGGGCAGGGTCATCCAGCGGCCCCCATGTCCGAGCCGAAGGCGGGATCGCCGGGGGTGCGCGAGTGGATCAGCGCCTCCAGCAGCTCGCGGCTGGCCGGCTCCAGGGCCTTCGTGAACTGGATGGCCGTGCCCCGGACATCGCTGCGGACCACGATGCCCCGGGCCACGACGCGCTTCCCGGTCTCCAGGTCCATGAGGAAGATGACGACACCGCAGGGGCGCCCCACGGGAAGGGACGGGGTGGGTTCCAGCAGGAGGCCCCCCAGGCCGACGTTCAAGGCGGAGGCGTAGGCGATCATCTCGTCATCCGTCACGACCTTCACTCGGTATCCGATGGGGACCCGGGACGTGGCGCGGTGTTCGGTGGAAGGGCTGGGGACGGGATTCATGGGCGACCGGTGCCGTCATGATAGCGCGGGGTCAAGCGGGGGCCCGCCCTTCCCGATGGACGTCCGCCACGGCCCTTCCGGAGGGATCGGCGGCGTTCTGGAAGGCGGCGTCCCAGGCCAGGGCCGTGGCGGTGCTGCAGGCCACGCTGCGCTCGAAGGGGACGCAGGCCACGGCGGTGGCTGAGGGGAAGTGGGCCTCGAAGAGCTGCCGGTAGAGGTAGGCCTCCTTCGTCTCAGGCGTCTTGACGGGGAAACGCTCCGCCGCGCCGTGAAGCATGCCGTCCGTGACCTGGCATTCGGCCGTGGCCTTCAGGGCGTCGATCCAGGCGTAGCCCACGCCATCGGAGAACTGCTCCTTCTGGCGCCAGAGGACCTCGTCCGGCAGGTAGCCCTCGAAGGCCCGGCGGAGGGGGTACTTCTCGATGGGGCGGGGCCGGGGCGCGTTGCGGGGCAGCTTGACGGCGGGGTCCATGGCCATGGCCACGTCCAGGAATTCGCGGTCCAGGAAGGGCACGCGGGCCTCCACGCCCCAGGCGGCGCTGGCCTTGTTGGCCCGGGCGCAGTCGTAGAGGTGGAGCTTCTGGAGCTTGCGGACGGTCTCCCGGTGCAGCTCCGCCCCGTCCGGCGCCTTGTGGAAGTAGAGGTAGCCGCCGAAGATCTCGTCGGCCCCCTCGCCGGACAGCACCATCTTGATGCCCATGGCCCGGATCTTCCGCATGAGGAGGTACATGGGCGTGGAGGCCCGGATGGTCGTGATGTCGAAGGTCTCCAGGTGGTAGATCACGTCCGAGAGGGCGTCGAGGCCCTCCTGCACGGTGAAGTGGATCTCGTGGTGGATGGCACCGATGTGCCCGGCCACCTGCCGCGCCGGAGCGAGGTCCGGCGCGCCCTCGAGCCCGATGGCGAAGGAATGGAGCCGGGGCCACCAGGCCGGGGCGCGCTCGTCCTCCTCCACGCGGCCCTCCCGGTGGCGGGCGGCCAGGGCGCCCACGAGGGAGGAATCCACCCCGCCGGAGATCAGCACGCCGTAGGGCACGTCGCACATGAGCTGGCGGCGGACGGCGGCCTCCAGCGACTCCCGCAGCGCGGCGGGATCGTAGGGGCGGTCCGGAAGGGCATCCGGATCGGCCCAGGCGGGCGCGTAGTAGCGCTGGAACCCCTTCTCCGCCTCGTGGGCCAGGAAGTAGTGCCCGGGCGGCACCTCGCGGATCCGCTCGCAGACGCCCTCCAGGGCCTTCATCTCGGAGGCCACGTGGAGGTGCTCCCGGCGGTCCCAGCCGACGTAGAGGGGCACCACGCCGATGGGATCGCGGGCGATGAGGTAGGTGTGCCGCCGGGGATCGTGGAGCACGAAGGCGAAGATGCCGTTCATCCGGTTCAGGAAGGCCCTCGGCTCCTCCTCGTCGTAGAGGTAGAGGATCACCTCGCAGTCGGAGCCGGTCTGGAAGGCGTGGGGCTTCCGCAGGCCCGCCCGCAGGTCGCGGTGGTTGTAGATCTCGCCGTTGACGGTCAGCACGGTGCCCGCCTGGAGGTCCACCAGGGGCTGGGCCCCGTGCTCCACGTCCACGATGGAGAGCCGCTCGTGGACAAGGATGGCCTGGTCGTCCGCGTGGACCCCGCTCCAGTCGGGCCCACGATGCCGGAGCTTCCGGGCCATGGCCAGGGCCTGCTGGCGGAGTTCCACCGGATGGGACCGGCTGGGGTCGAGGTCGAGGATGGCGAGGATGCCGCACATGGGGGACTCCTGGGGAAAAGGAAAACCCCCGAACCGCCGGAGCGGATCGGGGGTGGTTCGGAGGGTCTGGTGTGTCTAGGGGACGTCCGCTCCGGCCCACGCGCGATCCGCGCGAGGGGGCCGGTTGTTGTTGCGGTTGGACCGCCGCACCAGGGAGGAGATCGACAAGGGAGGATCCGGTCTGGGGACCTTATCGGCCGCCTGTGAAAATGGTCAAGCCCCCGGGCGGGAGGCTTGGTAAGCCGAGGCCTTGGTGTTCCAATGGGGCGTTCGGAGGGATCCATGAAAGCCCTGGTGAAGGCCAAGCGCGAGGAAGGCATCTGGATGGCGGAGGTGCCGATGCCGGAAGTGGGCCCCAACGACGTGCTGATCCGGGTCCACAAGAGCGCCATCTGCGGCACCGATGTCCACATCTACAACTGGGACGAATGGGCCCAGAAGACCATCCCCGTGCCCATGGTGGTGGGCCACGAGTACTTCGGCGTCATCGAGGCCGTGGGCGCCGAGGTCGAGGGCTACAAGCCGGGCGACCGCGTCAGCGGCGAGGGCCACATCACCTGCGGCCACTGCCGCAATTGCCGCGCGGGCAAGCGCCACCTCTGCCGCAACACGGTGGGCGTGGGCGTGAACCGCACCGGGTCCTTCGCCGAGTACCTCTCCATCCCGGCCTTCAATGTCTTCAAGGTGCCGGACAACGTGCCGGGCGAGGTGGCATCGATCTTCGACCCCTACGGCAACGCCGCCCACACGGCCCTCAGCTTCGACATGGTGGGCGAGGACGTCCTCATCACGGGCGCCGGCCCCATCGGCATCATGGCCGTGGCCATCGCGAAGCACGTGGGTGCCCGCAACGTCGTGATCACGGACGTGAACGAATACCGCCTCGCCCTGGCCCGGAAGATGGGCGCCAC
>MTLD01003224.1_pt1 | contig 10379 bp, 10 predicted proteins | sample 1982471 | NCBI WGS metagenome assembly MTLD01 (sample SAMN05712604, study PRJNA340218) | biofilm metagenome | isolation source: sample SPM anode biofilm adapted to -50 mV | place: USA | collected 2012-02-03
CTTGATTATCTGGGTTTCCATCTCGGTGGTGCCCGCGCCGGGGTAGCGGACGGACACGGTGACGTAGGGCGTGTTGAGGGCGGGGAGGAGCTCGACGCCGATGCGCTGCAGGCTGAACAGGCCGAGGACGACGAACAGCATGATGATCATCGCGATGCCGATGGGGCGTTGGATGGAGAAGCGTGTGATGTTCACGGTATCACCTCATGTTCCCGTTTCAGGCGCAGGCTATTGCGTGACCACGGTGGGGTTGACGGTCGTGCCGGCTTTCAGGCGCGAAAGGTTGGAGACGGCGATGCGCTCGCCGGCGCTTACGCCGCCGACGATTTCGACGTGGCTGTCGTTGCGCAGGCCGAGCTGGACGAGGCGCTCGACCACTTGGTTGTTGTCGTCGATGACGAACACCCGGTCTTTGCCGCCGAGCGATATGACGGCCTCTTTGGGCGCGAACAGCGTCTGCGGGCGGAGGAGGATGCTGATTTCGGTGCGGGCGAACAGGCCGGCCTTGAGGGTGTCGTCGATATTTTCGAGCGCCAGCCGGACGGAGAAGGACTGGGTGGCGGCGTCCATGGACGGGCTGATGTAGATGATCTTGGCGGCGTAGGTTTTGCCGAGGGATTCGACGGCGACGGCGGCGGGCATGCCGAGGACGATCTGGCCGATGTCCTGCTCTGATACGGGGCAGTCGATGTAGATTTTGCTGGTGTCGACGATGGACAGCAGCTTCTGCCCGGCCTGGGCGAGGTTGCCGACTTCGGCCTGGCGGTAGCCGATGATGCCGGAGCGCGGCGCTTTGATGATCATGTCGTCGCGCTGGTGACGGAGGGCGTCAATGGCGCCCTGGGCTTTGTCGCGCGCGGCCTGCTTGGAGATGACGGCCGCCGAGCTGCCGGCCATGAGCTGGTGGGCCCAGGTGTCGACGGCGGCCTGGGCGGCGACGACGGCCTGCTCGGCGTTGTCGAGCGCCTGCTTGGAGACGGCGCCGATTTCGTACAGCGTCTTGTAGCGCTGGAAGTTGGTGACGGCGAGCTGGTAGTCGGCCTTGGCTTTCTGGTAGCTGGCCTGGAAGGAGGCGTTGCTTTCGACGGCGTCGGCCGCGGCGCCGCGCAGGGCGGCGTCGCTCTGGGTGAGGGCGGCGTCGATGTCGTCGGTGTCCTGCACGAGCAGGATCTGCCCCGGTTCGACGCGCTGGCCGAGGACGACGTTGACCTGGGTGATCTTGCCGGCGTACTTGGCGGCGATGTCGACCTGCGACTCGGGCACCGTTTTGCCGGCGAGGTCGATTTTCTTCATCATGTCGCGGCGCTGCAGCTCCAGGACGTCGACGGCCGGCTTGATGTCGCCGGCGCGCGTTTTCGTGGCCGTCTTCGGCGACAGGAGGGTATTGGCGCCCAGAGCCAGGATGGCCACCAGCACTATGCCGATGATTATTTTGATTTTCCTGTCGGCTGCGAGCCAGCGTTGTCGTATGTTCGGTGTGTTCGGTGTGCCGTCCAAGTCGCTCCACTCCTTCCGGTTCTCCGTGGCCACGTTGTTTGCTTTGATATAAGGATACAGGATAGATATGTCAAAAATGTGACTGTGTGAAAATATTTACTGGGGGAAATAAAAAAGCACCGGCCGGAAGCCCAGGCGGACCCGGCCGGTGGGTGCGGCTCTGTAGGTGTAGGCGGGAAGGACATGTATTTGTTTTCGCCGAAAGTCGACAATATCGTGCTATACTGAAGCTGCAGGCCCGCGCGGGCCTGCCCCGGATTTACGACCACAAAGGCGAAGGGGAAAGATATGGCGACGAAGATGGCGATCATCAACCTCGAGGTCGGGATGCCGAGCGTGGAGCAGGCCACCCGTCGGCTGGCCGGCGAGCTTATCCGCGCCCGCGCCCAGGGGGCCAAGACGGCGAAGATCATCCACGGCTACGGCTCGTCCGGCGTAGGCGGCAAGCTGCGCGTGGGCATCCGCGCCGCCCTGGCCGAGCGCAAGCGGCGCGGCGAGATAAGGGAGGCGGTGCCGGGCGAGGACTGGAGCGTGTTCGACGCCGGGGCCCGCCGGGTGCTGGATGCCTGCCCCGACCTCAGCCGCGACCGGGATTTCGCGCGCGGCAACGCGGGGATAACGATCGTGCTATTCTGAGGGCGAAGAGGCGGCGACGATGTTTACCCTTGCCAGCCTCTAGCATGTATGGCGCGGGCTGGAATTTACGCTGCCTGTATGAAATTACAAGTCCCGTCCGCCGGATAATCTCGGCGGCGGGGCTTTAATTGCGCTTCGCGTCTATATGGGCAATAATAATTGACGAAAAACGGAAAAAAATATTACTATCGGGGAAAAATGTGTGGTTGGAAGGAAACGGTCCGATTGCCGGTCGCCGGGCATAGGCGGTGTCATATATGGCTGAAGGACGGCATTTGTTTGTGGTATACTGTGGTATATGGAAGCGTTGACGGGATATGCCCGGGAGGGAGAGGCGCAATAGTGAAAGGCCTGCGGCGGTGCCTCGTGGTCACGCTCGCGGTGGTGCTGGCGGTGCTTAGCCCCGCAACGGCCGGCGCCAGCCAGGTGCACGGCCATCTGTTGTTCGCCGGCGGGATGCTGGTGGGGCCGGTGGCGAGGTATCTGGCTGACGATCCGAAGCTTGTACGCATGTACCTGCTGGGAGCCGCGGCCCCGGATTCGCTGTGGATGGCCCATCTGGCCACCGTGCCCGAAGTGAGGGCGCTACTGAAGGAGAGATACCGGGTCGACCTGGCGCAGTACGTTGAACCGCTGCCATCGCCGGTGGCGGACGTACACCGCGCCCGGCCGGTGAAGGTGGCGCTGAGCCTGCTGGCCGCAGCGCGCACTCCGGAGGAGAGCGCCTACGCGCTGGGCTGGATCAGCCATTTCATCGCCGACGCCCGCATCCATGCGCTCGTTAACCGCTGGGGCGGCTTTTACGACGGCGATATCGGACCCGACGACGCCAGGTATGCCGCCCATAACAGCCTGGAAGCACTGGAGAGCCGGCATGTGCTGACGCGGTACCGCGACGACCTCGATGTAAAGTATTTTGCCGAGGAGGACGCCCGGTCCCCCGGCGACTTCGTGGTGCGGGCCCTGGCGGCGGCGTATCCCGTCAGCCCCGCCTTCCGACCGCCGGAAGCGGACGCTTTCATCCGCCTGCTGGACAAGACGGACGCGCTGCTGTTTCTTTCCAGCCGTTGGGCTTACTACCAGGGAACCCACGACCCGAGAGAAATAGCCCGCGCCAAGGGCCTGCTGAAACGTTTCCGTCCGGAGCTGGGCCGGATGACCGAGGTGCTGACCGATCTGCCGGGCAGGGAAGAGTACCTGAAGACGCTGGTGCGCAGTCCATTCATAGGCGAGTGGGAGATCGCCCGGAAGGATATCCTGGCGGACGGCCGCGAGATCCTTCCGCTGTGCGTGCTGTACCTGTGGCAGCGGCAGCACGGCGCGGACGGGGCTGACGGGTTGCTGGAGCGCATCGGCGGGAAGCTGCGATGCTTAGCCCCGGGCGATGATCTGATAAATCCGCGGCCGTGAGGCCGGAGGAGGGTGAAGTATGGTCAAGATTCCGAAGAACCGCGGAGATATGGAGATGCTGGGCGGGTTGGCCGAGGAGGCGACGTTCGAGCATCTGAGCGACGGCACGGCCGGCCGGCCGGCGGCGAAGCCGGCGAAGAAGGAGGCGCCGCCGCCGGCGTATGCGGCCTTCTTCACGCCGGAGGTGCAGGAGGATATCGGCAAGGCTCTGCTGACGCTGAAGGTGAACATGTACAAGCAGGGTGTCGTCGATTTTAAGCTGAAGGTGGCCTGCGAGGCCGACCAGGTGGTGGTGAAGGCGGTGCCGGTGAATAAGCCGCCGAAGCAACGCTAGCAGCAAAAAGCCCCGTCAACGGTTGTCGCCGTGGACGGGGCTTTTTATTGCGTTTTAGAGGAAGAGCCGGAGGAGTTCGTCGCGGCCGATGCCGGCAAAGTAGCGGGCGGGGCCGGCGGCGTCGAGGACGCGGCCGACGGCGTCGGGGTGGTGGCGGACGCCGGCGAGGGCGGCTTCGAGTTCGCCGATGTCGCGGTCACCGAAGAAGTCGCCGTAGATTTTGGCGGTGCGGATTACGCCGCCTTCGACGAACAGGCGGCATTCGACGAGGCCGCCGGCGAACCGCTGGCAGTTGCTGAAGTTGTAGGGCGACGATTTGCCGTAGTTCCATTCCCAGCGGCCGTATTTTTCGGCGACGAGGGCGCGGGCGGCGGCGTGGTCTTCGGCGGTGAAGGCGGCGTCGGTGGCGGCGAAGGCGGCGCGCACGTGGTCGGCGAGGGCGGCGGCGAAGGCGTCGATGGTGAGCGGCGCCGGAAGGTGGGGGACGATGTTGGTGATGCGGCTGGCGACGGATTTGATGCCTTTGCTTTCGTATTTGTCGGGCCGGACGGTGAGGGCCTGGCCGAGGACGGTGAGGTCGGAGTCGAACAGGAGGGTGCCGTGGTGGAGGACTTTGCCGCCCTGGACGTATTGGGCGTTGCCGGAGAATTTGCGCCCGTCGATGAGGAGGTCGTTGCGGCCGGAGAATTCGGCGGCGACGCCGAGGCCGCGAAGGGCGGCGAGGACGGGCTGGGCGAAGCGGGCGAAGTCGAAGGCGTGGCGGCTGTCGGGGGCGACGAAGGTGTAGTTGAGGTTGCCGAGGTCGTGGTAGACGGCGCCGCCCCCCGAGAGGCGGCGGACGACGGCGACGCCCCGTTCGGCGACGAAGGCGGCGTTGATTTCTTCGGCGGTGTTCTGGTTGCGGCCGACGACGATGGTCGGGCGGTTGCGCCACAGCATGAAGCAGTCCTCGCGGGCGGCGGCGAGGAGGCGCTCTTCGAGGGCGAGGTTGAGATGGGGGTCGGTTTCGCTGTTGCGGTAGATGAGCATGGGGTTATTTCTCCTGTATCCGGCCGCAGCCGAAGATTTTTTCGTGGAGTTTGTCCCGGTCGGCGACGGCGATGTGGCCCCGGGGCTGGTCGCGGACGATGCCGTCTTTTTTGAGCTGGCCGAGGATGTGGGTGACGGTGACGCGGTGGGCGCCGACGAAGTCGGCGATTTCCTGATGGGTGAAGTGGGGCTTGGAGGCGAGGTGGGAGTCGTCGCTGAGGCAGTAGAGGATGCGGCAGATGGCTTGCTCGGTGGTGCGGAAGGCGGCGTCCTCGATCTGGTGGGCGAGGACGCGCGAGGCGAGGGCGATGGATTTGAGCATGTAGAGGCTGATGTTGCTCTGGGTGAGCAGGGCGGGGAAGGCGGCGCGGTCGAGGACGAGGATGTCGGCGTCGTCGAGGACGCGCAGTTCGAAGATGACGGGCTGGCGGTGGAAGAAGGCCTCGATGCCGATGAAGCAGCCGGCGCCGAAGTAGAGGAAGGTTTTCTCGCCGCCGTCGGCTCCCTGGCCGGCGGAGCGGGCGAGGCCCTTGAGCAGGTACATGAGGTTGTCGATGTATTCGCCCGGGCGGGCGAGGACGGCGTCTTTGGCGTAGCGGCGGACGGCGCCGCGCTCTTTGAGGTAGGCGATGTCGGCGGTGGTGAGGGCGGTGCCCGTTTCGCCGAGCAGGTTGGGGGTGATGACCGGGGATGTTAGCAGCAGGGGTTTGTCTTTCTGGTGCATGGAGACCTCCCGCATTCCGGCAATATTACCATATTTCCGCAGGGCGGGCGTTTATCCTGCCGGAAGTTGTTGCCAAGGGGAAAAAGGCCTCACCCGGCCTGAGCCGGCTAAGGCCTTTCCCTTATTACAACCCACGGCAGGCGGGTGTCAGGATATTTCTTCGAGGGATTTGCCGCCGGTGCGCATGCCGAAGAGCAGGACGATGAGGCAGGGCGCGAGCATGAGCAGGGCGACGGTGTTGTAGACGCCGGCGAAGCCGCCGGCGGCGAACAGGACGGGGACCTGTTTCTGCATGAAGGAGGTGCAGAAGCGGCCCATGGCGTTGTGGATGCCGACGGCGGTGTTCCGCATGCGGGTCGGATAGGATTCGGCGATGTAGCTGAAGTTGATGAAGCTCGCGGCCATGACGCAGGAGATGAGGCAGAAGCCGACGGCCGTCAGCGGCACGAGACCTTCTATCTGCGTGAACACGTAGGCGAACGCGCCGCCGACGGCGGTGACAGCGATGAGGGGGATTTTCCGGCCGCCGCGGTCGGAGACGAGGGAGGCGACGTAGCAGCCGAACGGCACGCCGATCATTAGGATGAAGGAGGCGGTGAGGGTGTCTTCCATGCTGAAGCCTTTTTTGCTGATCATCATGGGCGTCCAGACGGTGATGACGAAGGAGGCCGGCACGTAGAGCCAGTTGTAGCCGAACAGCACGATGGTCCGCTTGATGTATTTGGGCGAGAACATGCCGAGCAGCGTATCCCACAGGTTTTCCTTGGTTTCCACCTTCTGGGCAGCTTCCGTCAGGTCGACATTAATGCCGGTGATTCTTGCTACAGCCGCTTCGGCCTCGGCCTGGCGGTGCCTGGCAACCAGCCAACGGGGCGACTCCTCGAGATATTTCAGGCCGAAGGCGAAGCCGACGAGCCCCAGGCCTCCGAAGTAGAAGATCCAGCGCCAGGCCTCGGGGCCCAGGGGGATGATGAGTTTGCAGAGCAGGCCGATGAAGGGGACGGCGGAGAAGCCGACGGCGGCGATCAGCCCTTGCCATTTGCCGCGGCTTTCGGCCGGCGATATTTCGGCGATGTAGGCCTGCGAGCAGACCATGAGGCAGAAGACGCCGAACCCGGTGAGGGTGCGGGAGATGATGAAGATGGTCAGGTCGTTTGTCAGTCCGTTGAGGACCGACATGCTGGAGAAGAGCAGGATGGCGAACAGGAAGGTTTTCCGGCGGCCGATGATGTCGGAGATGAACCCGCCCGTCAGGCCGCCGACGGTCATGCCGAGGAAGTACCAGAAGTTGATGGTGCCGATGGCATCCATGGTCAGGCCCCAGGACTTGACGAGCTGCGGGGCGATGAAGCCGAAGTTCCAGTTGTCCATCTGCTCGAAGAAGTAGGCCATCATGATGATGAAGAAGAGGATTTTGTGGATACGCGATACGGGCAGGCCGTCGAAGTAGTTGTTGGCGATTTTTTGGCCTGGGGACACGGCTGCGGTATGGGCCGGCTGGCCGCCGATTACGCCGGTGGTTGCCATGTCAGCGCGCCTCCTTTATTCGTCGGCGGCGCCTACGCACAGGACGCCGGGGTCGAGCAGATAGGGCTTGGCGCCGGCCACGGCCGTTTCCTTGACCGGGGCGAGGGGGGCGGCGCCGGGGACACGGAAGGTGGTGACGTCGATCTTGGCAATGGGGGTTTCCTTGGGCTTGGGCAGCTGCGGCACCCAGTCGTACGGGGCGCGGTAGGCGCGGTAGACCATGTTGAGCTTGAGCTGTTTTCCCCAGTAGGGGCTGATGTATTCCCAGACGAGCTCGTGCTGGGCGGTGACTTCGATGATGCGGCCGCCGGAGCCTTCGGTGATGAGGGTGTTGCCGTTGGGCAGGCGCTGGGCGCTGCTGATGAAGGGGCTGTAGAAGCGGTTGGCGTCGTAGGGCATCATGAAGCCGGCCTCGGCGGGGGTGTACTGCCAGACGATTTTTAGGGTGACGGGGTCGATTTCGATGACGCGGGAGTAGTCGCGGAGGGCGTTTTTGATGCCTTTGGGGGCGCCGGGGTTGGGGATGCCGTAGCCGGCCCAGCCGCCGTTGTCGAAGATGAGGATGTTGCCTTCGCCGGGCAGGCCGCGGGGGATCATGTGGGCGTGGTGCATGCCGACGATCCAGCCGAGCTTGCGGAGCTGTTCGGTGGCGTCGTAGTTGGGGCCGATCTGCCAGACGATCTTGCCGGTTTTTTTGCTGATGATGGCGCAGATGTTGGTTTCGCGCCCGTCCCAGATGATGTTGTCGGGGTGGAAGCGTTCGTCGCCGGCGTCGTACCAGCGGTTGGGGCCGAGGAGGGACATGGTGTTGATGTGCATCCAGTCGCCCTGGCCGCCGCCGGCGGAGCGGTAGTTGGGGTCGCGGGCGAGGATGTTCTTGGCGGCTTCGTCGAAGCCGTAGCTGTCGAAGTGGTCGCTGCAGTTCCATTCCCAGACGATGTCGCCGTCCCAGGTGACTTCGATGATGGTGTCGTCGAGGAGGGTTTTGTCGGAAATTTTGGGGTTTTTGAGGTTCTTGTGGCAGAGGATGAGGGTGTTGCCCTTGCCGGTCTGCGGGTCCATGCCGGGGACGTAGTAGCCGACCGGGTTGCCGGCGCGCTGAAAGTCGTGGTGCTGGCGGGCCATCCACTGCGGGGTCTCGCCGGGGTCTTCGATGTATTCGAGCTGGTCGAATTTCCAGACGACGTTGCCGTCCCAGTCGACCTGGACGAGGTCGGTCTGGTCCTGCATGCCGTAGGCCGGGTTGCGGACGCCGAGGTGGCCGAAGACCTGGCCGCCGGGCAGCAGCTTGTTGGGGAAGCCGTGGAGCCCTTTCCAGAGGTTGACGCCGGTGCCGTTCATGTCGACGAGCAGGGCCCCCTCCTCGGCGGCCTGGAAGATGGTGTAGCCGTTCCAGCATTTGGCGGGGTCGTACACGGTGGTGCCTGTCGGATAGACGCTTGGATAAGTCATGCCGTTTCTCCTCCTTGTCGGTGGGTGATTTTATCGGCCGCCCGCAGCGCGGCCGGGGACGCCTCAGTCGGTTTTCTCGATCTCGGTTTTCACCTGGTGGGCCCGGGCGGCGGAGCGGTAGGGGAACAGGGCGGATGCGGCCAGCGGTTCGAGCCGGCGCAGCGCTTCGTCGGCGGCGGCCTCCGGGCGGAAGAGGCGCAGCAGGTAGGGCTGCTGCTTGTCGCCGGCGGCCTCGGCGATGAGGGCGGCGGCCTGGGCGACTTCGACAGGGGTGAGGTAGGAGATTTCGCCGCCGGCGCGGCGGAGCGGGGCGACGACGGTGTGGAACTGCCGCGCGGGGAAGGCGGCCGCGATGGCGATGCTGGCGCGCACCTCGGCGGGGTCGACCGGCCGGCCGGCGAGCTGGCCGTAGAGCTCGGCCGGGCCGCGGACGTTTATGACCAGCCTGTCGGCGAGGCCTTCGCGGACGACGGCGTCGAGGAGGGCGGCGTTGCCGCCGTCGGTGGCTATTTCGAGTTTCATGGCGTTTTGCTTGAGGTGGCGCAGGACGGCGAGGAAGTCGTCGGCCCGGGCGGCGTCGCCGCCGGCAATGTCGATGCCGTCGAGCCATTCCTTGTGGAGGACGCCGACGCGGAAGAAGCCGGCGAGGGCGTCGGGGCCGGCCTGGAGCCAGGCGAGCGCCGGGCCGAGGCCCTGGCGGATAGTCGCGCCGTCGGTAAGGATGGGGAATTCGACGCCGTCCGGCCCGCGGTAGATGGCGCGGCGGTTGGCGGCGTAGAAGCGCTGGAAGGCGTCCTTGCCGGCGGCCTTCATGTCGTGTTCCTCGAACTCTATGCCGAGCTGGCGCAGGCGGGACATGATGATCTTGCAGCGCGTGCAGCCGGTGGCGGAGTAGATGGTGTACACCGTATCGCCTCCTTGCGGTGTCGGGGTTATTTCAGGGTTTTGAGGTATTTGACGTAGTCTTCGCTGGTCAGCAGGCAGCCGCGGTCGTAGTTGTCGGGCTTGACGGCGATGATCCAGCCGTCGCCGTAGGGGTCGCGGTTGGTGAGTTCGGGGGTGTCGGCGAGGGCGTCGTTCACGGCGACCACTTCACCGCCGACCGGCATGTAGAGGGTGGAGACGACCTTGACCGATTCGACGCTGCCGAAGCTCTGGCCGGCGGCGAAGCGCTGGCCGACGGACGGCAGCTCGAAGAAGATGATGTCGCCCAGTTCGTCCTGGGCGTAGTCGGAGATGCCGACGACGGCGGTGTCGCCTTCGGTCCGCAGCCAGGTGTGTTCGCGGTGATAGAGGATGGCGGGGAAGTTGAGTTCTTGGACCGGTTTTTTGTCGCTCATGAGGCGGCCCTCACTTTCGCAGATTGCGGGAGTCCCGTTACTACGTTAAGTTTATCACGTACCTTCATGTGGCATTTGTAGCGTGGATTACAAACAGGAAAAAGAATTATGACCCTATAGGGAATGACGATGAGGGGGCAAAAAAAACGCCCCGGCGGGCGGGGCGGTCAGGGCAAGCGGCAGGCGGCTGTTTCCCGGCATTGGGTCACCCACACGCTGCGGGCGGCGGCCTTACTAGCAGGACAACGACTCACGCGAAAGCAAGCTTTTGGTTCGCTGTTGCCCTGATAGCGACTCGCACAAAAGCGTCATCGCTTCGCTCGTCGCTTTTGGCTCGCTGCTAAGCTCGTCGCCGACAGCACCGCACCACCGCCACATTCACGTCCATGTTCATTTGTCGGTTCTCGCCGCCGTCCATGGCGGCTCGTGC
>MTLD01003491.1_pt1 | contig 10375 bp, 9 predicted proteins | sample 1982471 | NCBI WGS metagenome assembly MTLD01 (sample SAMN05712604, study PRJNA340218) | biofilm metagenome | isolation source: sample SPM anode biofilm adapted to -50 mV | place: USA | collected 2012-02-03
CTTGGCGAGGTTGTCGGCCAGACCGCGGTCCTGCGCCATCTTGCGGCGGGACTCGGAGTAGCTCTTCGCCGACAGCGCCTGCTTGCTCGGGATGCCGAACTGTTTCTTGTAGGCGCCGGGTTTCATACCGTGTGCCGTACTCAGGTGACGCGCGAGGGTTTTGAACCCTCCTTTGCCACAAACAAGGCAGACCACCTCGTTCTTTTTGAATGCATCTTTGATGGAGAGTGGAGCTTTGGGCTCTTCGGCGCCTTCCACACTCTGCCCCGCCTCAAGATTCTTCAGTGCAGCGTGAACTTTGGCTATTTCCGCGAGAAGCTCGTCCGATGTCATCGGCGTGCTGGAGGCATGCGATGCAACGAGTTGTGCAGCTATTTCTACTAAGGTCGCCATTTACCACCCTCCTTCAAAGTTATAGTTAGGTGATTAATAGCAGAGACGGAGATATTGTCAATAATAAAGTAAAAATAACGTTAGAGGACTGAGTATACAGATGGACAAAAATGATCAAAATTCATCGCAGAAAAAATCGACTTGAATGATAAGTAACACAAGAGCGGGAAGAGCGATTTTCTATTCGGCAGGATCATGCGCCAGCCCCACCGCCTGCAAAAATCACAGAGAAAGAAACTGTATCTCACTGGTGTGCATAGAATGCAGCTCTACCGGCACCCAAGAGAGCGGTCTTTTCATTCAGTATGACGTGCACCGGAATAGACTGCACGAGTGGACTGAGCCTTCCTTTTGCGGTGAAAGAAAGCATGAACGCGGGTCCTTTTAGAAGAGCGAGGACCTTGGGTGCAATCCCCCCGCCGATGTAGACCCCGCCGGTAGCGAGGAACCTGAGAGCAGCGTTGCCCGCCTCGGCTCCGTAGACCGATATGAAGACCTCGAGGGCTTTACCGCACATGGGGCAGCGGGAATCCAGGGCGGCCTTCGTGATGACGGCAGGCGGGTCGCCGGCGCTCATCGCGGCGGCAACGGATTCATCTTCGGGGAAGTAATGTTTGTCACGCAGGAAACGATAGATATCGAGGAGCCCGGGGCCGGACAACACGCGCTCGTAGCTGACCCGGCCATGCTTCGCCTGCAGGTAAAGAAGGAGCTCCGCTTCCAGCTCGTTGCGTGGCGCGAAATCGGCGTGTCCTGCTTCGCTGGGGAGCGGATGGTGGAACCCTGCCTCGAAATAGGCAAGCGACTCGCCAAGGCCGGTCCCAGCGGAGACGACGGCTATGGTGCCGGAAGGGTTGGCGACACCATGGTTGAGGGTGTAAAGATCCTGCTGCTTTAGAGACGCGATACCGTAGGTGTTCGCTTCGAGGTCGTTGATGAGGAGTACCCGGGGGAGTTCCAGCGCGACTGCAAGCTCGTCGCTTTCGATGGTCCAGGGGAGGTTCGGCGTACGCACCCTCCCCTCGATGATCGGGCCGGCGATCCCGAAGCAGGCGCGCTCGGCGCTGATGTGGTGCTGCGAGGCAAAGTGACGCACGATGTCGATGAGACTGCCGTGCGCGGCGCTTTTATACTGCGCCTCGGCGAGGGTGGTGAGTCCGGCGGGATCGGCCTGGAAATAGGCGATACGGGTCGAGGTTCCCCCCACGTCTCCTGCGAGAATGAGCATATGACCTCCGGTTGACGGCGGTGTTGTGGCTGCGTTGGGGGTTCGTTACCCCACTACTCTCATGGGCACATCTCAGAGGAAAACCGGGTAGCAAAAGCAAATCCCCCCTGTCCCCCCTTCGCAAAGGGGGGGGACGCGATGTCCTGCTCACTGCTTCGAGGCTAACGCACAAATGCTCCCCACTGTTTCTTGAAAAATTTTGCAAAGGGGGGACGCGAGGGCAAACATGGAGCTGGTATCCGCGGGCTATTTTGGGGGCGCGTCCGCGGCAAGGACGGTTTTCACGATCTCGGCGCTTATGGCGTCGAGGGCACGGCTCGTGGCTTCGGCTAAGGCATCGTAACCGGAACCGGTCGCTTTTTCCCGAACCACGGCACGCCCTACCCTCCTGTCGCTTCCACCGCGCACGCTCCAGGCGGCCTCGATGGTGACCGCTTCGCCGGGGACGGCTTCCAGCCTCAGAATATCGACGGGAACATTGTACTTTGCATCGGCGCCTGTGCCCTGCCCGTAGGCGGAAACACGGCTCGAACCAAGCCTGCGCCCCATGTCCTGGGACAGAAGCCGCGGGATCTCCTCTTTAAGCGGCTCAGCCCAGCGGTGCTCTTCCAGAATGGAAACCCGGTTGGGAGCAACGCGCACGACGAGCTGGGGGCGATCGAGAAGTTCCGGCAGCGTTACCGGTCCGACCCTTACCGACAAGGCCTGCGCGGAGGACGCTTCCACCTCCGGAACCGCTGCCGGAGTCAGGGTGTAAAAAGTGACTCCGGGAGACCTGACGCATCCGGCGCACAGGAGAAAAAATCCAATCAATACCGGGAATACCGAGACGGCGCGCATGGTTATTTTTCCTCCTTTTTACCGCGGATCAGGGATTCCGGATGCTGTTCGAGGTAATCGCCGAGAACACGCAGCGAACGGGCCGCACGCGAAACCTCGCGCATGGTGTCGCGCAAGTCCACCTGTACCGGCGCGTCGGCGTTCAGGACCCCGTTTGCCCCACCCAAAGTGGTACGCGCGTCGGACAGCGTCTTTCTCACGTCCTCGAGCGTCGTCTTCGTCTCGGTGAGCACCGATTTCGCCTCGGGAACCAGGGACTTGTCCATGTTCTGCAGCAACCGGTCTGCGCTCTTCAAGGTGTCGTCGAGGGAGCGCATGGTCTGGCCCGCGTCTCCGGCTAGTTTTTCCAGCGGCAGTTTCTCGATCCGCTGCACGATCTCGGTGAGGTTCTTCTGCAGCTTCTCCATGGAACCGGGCACGGTCGGGAATCGAGGCGGCGAGCTGTTCCACTCGATGCGCGCGGCCCGTGCATCGGGCACGAAGTCGAGCGCAACGTAGAGCTGCCCGGTCAAAAGACTGCCGCTCTTGATCTGGGCGCGGAAGCCGTGTGCCACCATGTCGTCGAGAAGCCTGTGGGCCTCGGCAGTACCGGGTTGTGGCATCTTCCCGCCGCTGTCCTTGCGGAACTGGGTCTGCAGGTGCTCAGGGTAGAGCTGGATCTCGACCGGGACGGAGAACTCCTTGCGGCTTGGGTCGAGGACCACGTCGATATTGGTGACCTCCCCTACGGTGACGCCGCGCAGATCCACCGGCGCACCGACGGCAAGACCGCGCACCGATTCCCGGAACATGAGAACGAACTTCTCTGAGGCGGCGGACTTTTTCAGGGCCTCGTCGCGGGTGCCGTAAAGGGTGAAGGCGGTGTCGGCGGGAGCGGCGACGGCGCCGGAGACCGATTCCTCGAAGGATATCCCCCCCAAAAGAACCGCGAGCATCGACTCGGTGTTCAGCTTGACCCCGCTGGGAGTAACGGTCAGGTCAACGCCGCTTGCCTGCCAGAAAAAGGTATTCGTGGTGACAAAGCGGTCGTAGGGGGACTTGATGAAGACGCGGACGGTGACGCCTTTGCCGTCAGGATCGAGGTCGGTGGAAATGACCTGCCCGACCTGCATGCGGCGGAAGAATACCGGCGAACCGGTGTAGAGCGAGCCTACGTCGTCGGTGTGCAGCACGAACTGGCGCCCGGGGACGTCCATGGAAACGGCGGGAGGAGACTCGAGGCCGATGAAGCTGTCACTCTGCTCCTTCGAAGTCCCCGCTTCCACGCCGATATAGGAGCCACCAAGAAGCGTGGTGAGGCCGGAGACGTTCCCGCCGGAGATGCGCGCGCGCACCACCCAGAAACGGGTATCCTTCACCATAAGCCCCTTGGCGTCCTTGGTGACCTCCGCGGTGACCACGACATGGGTGCGATCGTCGGAGATGGAGATCGATTTCACCTCGCCGATCATGACGTCCTTGTACTTGAGCTTGGTCTTTCCCGCCTCTAGCCCCTCGCCTGTCTTGAAGGAGATGGTAATGGTCTCGCCGCGGTCCACCCACGCCTTGGCCGCGATGGAAAGGCCGATGATGGCGGCGATAATGGGGATGATCCAGACGAGCTGGATCGAGAAGCGCCGCTTCGGCTCGCTTACCGCCTCGGGAAGGTCCTTTATCTCTTGTCTGTCCGATGGTTCAGTCATGGAATTCCTCTTTCTGCAACGGGTCCCAGATCAGGCGCGGGTCGAACTCCGTGGTGGCGAGCATGGTGAGAACGACCACCGCGCCGAAGGCGATCGCGGCGGGTCCGGCCTTCACTATCGCCAGGGAGCCCAGTTGTACGAGCGCCGCGAGCAGGGTGACTACGTAGATATCCAGCATGGACCAGCGTCCCACCGCTTCCACCAGCCGGTAAAGGCGGGTGCGCTGCTGCGGGTTCCAGGTCGATTTGCGCTGCACGGAGATGAGCAGCAGGGTCAGGGAAAAGAGTTTTAAAAGCGGTATCGCCACGCTGGCCACGAAGACGATGACTGCGATCATCCAGGACCCGGTCTTCCAAAGGTGCACGACGCCGCTTACGATGGTGTCCTTGCGGTAATTGATCAGGGAACCGGTCTCCATCATGACCAGGGTGTTGGCCGGTATATAGAGGATGTAGGACGCGATGACGAGCGCCCAGCAGCGCTGCACACTGCCCGGTCTGCGCAAGTGAAGCCGGGCGCCGCAGCGCGGGCAGCACTGCGCTTCAGAAGTGCTGGTGCGCCGGGAGACCAGCTGGCAGACATGGCAGGAGCAAAGCCCCCGCCCTGCGGCGATGGGGGAGTCCGCGGCGCTCACTTCGACTCCTTGTCCCGGCGCTTCCCGTCGAGCTGGGCCCAGATGTCGCGCGCGTTGAAGGAGGTGGCCGCCGCGGCAAGAAGGAGTGTCAGTACTGCGAAGGACCATAACGCCATCCCCGGAATGACGCGGAAATTGTTGGTGAGCTTCACCAGGGAAACGAGCACGCCGAGCATCAACACCTCTACCATCCCCCACGGCTCGATGAACTGCAGGGTGCGCATGAAAAGCGGATACCTCGGGGGTACCTTGCCGAGTTTCAAAGGCAGGAGCAGGTAGGTGAGCGAGGCGAGCTCAAGCGCCGGAATCACGATGGCCGTGATCAGAACGAGGGCGGAGATGCTCCTCATCCCCTGATCCCAAAGGGATAGCACGGCGCCGAAGAGGGTGATGGCGCTGCGGTCGCCCTGCACTTCTATGGCGAACACCGGAAAGAGGTTCGCGCCCAGAAAAACCATGCAGGCAGCCAGGGTATAGGCGAGGGTACGATCGACGCTGTCGGTGGCGTTTCGGTACAGCACGGCGCCGCAACGCCGGCAGCTCGCATAGCAGCCGGGGTTTAGCTGGATGTCGCGCTGCAACAGGTCGCATTCGTGGCAGGCGATAAGTTGTGCGGTTCGATCGGTCATCGGGGAGACGCTCCCTCCTATGCGGCCACGGCAGGCCGTGGCAGACGCGTCGCACAGCGGAGGCCGGCAGGACATGACAGATGAAAACATACCACAGTTACAGGCTTAAAACTAAGCCTGCGTGGATGAACGGTACTCTTAAAACTAAATCAGCCGCCCAGGAAGTCTCCCAAGCGGCTGATTGAAATGGTCGGTGCGACTGGATTCGAACCAGCGACCACTAGACCCCCAGTCTAGTGCGCTACCAGGCTGCGCTACGCACCGATTAAACCTGATAATTACAACTGATCCCGCAAATTCATCAATTCCAGCTTCACATCCTGAAGCAGTGCCGCAAGCGCTTCGCTGGAAAGGTCAGATTTTCGGTACTTTTTCTTCGCTTCCAGACGCTTTCTAGCCCCCTCGATGGTCAGCTTTTCCGCGTAAAGAAGTTCTTTTATCTCGTTGACCAGCTCGACGTCCTTCTTGGAGTAGAGCCTTTGGCCGGTGCTGCTTTTCCTTGGCGCCAATCCGGGGAATTCCGTCTCCCAGTAACGCAGCACCGAGGTGGGGAGGCCAGTTACCGCGGACACCTCGCCGATTCTGAGGTAAAGCTTGTCCGGGGCGCCGGTCGTCATAGCTACTGCTGGATGTTGATCGCGCTCTTCAGTACCTGGCTCGGCTTGAAGGTGAGGATCTTGCGAGCAACGATGGTGATCTCTTCGCCGGTCTGCGGGTTCCTGCCGCGGCGGTCGGACTTCTCTTTCACTACGAAGTTGCCGAACCCGGCAATCTTGATCTTGTCGCCTTCTTCAAGAGTGGACTTAATCAGGTCGAAGACCGTCTCAACGAGTTCGGCGGATTCTTTTTTGGAGAAACCGACCTTCTCATAAATTTTTTCTACGATGTCCGCTTTGGTCATAATCCCCTCAACAGGTGAAACATTTCAGTGTGTTCTCAACAGCGGCTTAATCTAATACCATAGCGTTTTCGATTTCGCAACCGTTTTTATCTGAAGGAAACATTTAATTTTTTCTGCAGTGCCTCGGTTACCTTCGTGTGCAGACGGGTTACTTCTTCGTCGGTAAGGGTCTTCTCCTTCGACCCGTAGCGCACGCGAATGGCGACACTCTTCTCATGAGCAGCGATGTTCCCGCCCATGTACAAGTCGAAGATTTCCACCCCTTCCAGCTCGGGCGCCTTGACGCCGTTCACGCAGGAAACGATGTCGGATACGGGAAGCTCGCGCGGCAGGAGCATGGCGATGTCGCGGAAGGTGGACGGGAAGCGCGAGGGGACCTGTGCGGCACCCTGCTTCTTCCGCGCCGATAGAAGCGCCTCGAAGTTGAGCTCCAGGTAGTAAAGCGGCGTGGCGATGCCGTAGTTCTCCTGCACGGTCGGATGGAGCTCTCCCATGGAGCCAAGCACCTTCTTGCCGCTCAGGATGCGGCAGGCCTTGCCCGGATGGTAGTACGGATCGAGCTCCTCGACGCTGTAGTTGACCCCACCTACGTTCAGGTCGGCGAGAAGGTTCTCGGCGACACCCTTTATGTCGAAGAAGTCGATATCACCCTTGGCCTGGTTCCACCCCTCGGGGTCGCGTCTTCCGGTCAAAAGCGCCGATATGTACAGCGGCTCTTCGGGAAGTTCGGCCCCCTCGACGGGAAGATAGATGCGGCGCATCTCGAAGATGCCGAGGTTCAGCGTCCTGAAGCTTACGTTCTTGACCGCGGTGTCCAAAAGCCCCGGGAGCATGGTGGTGCGCATGACGGAGAGCTCGTCGGAGATCGGGTTCAAAAGGACCATGCCGTTGCTGCGGAAGTCATCGGCCGGGAGCATGATCTTCTCGCAGGAAGAAGGTGCGACGAAACTGTAATTGATCACCTCGGAGAGACCGTGGGAGACCAGAAGCCCCTTCACCCTCCCAGCCAGGCGCTGCGTGTCGGAAGGAAGGTCGGAGAAGACCGACGCCTGCGGGAGCGTGGCGGGTACCTTCTCGAAGCCGTTCACGCGGACCACCTCTTCGATGAGGTCGATCTCGCGCTCAATGTCGACCCTGAAGAGCGGCACCTTCACGGTGAAGATGCAGGGCTCGCCCTGTTTCACCTCGAACTCGAGGCGCTCGAAGATGTCCTGCACCTCGGCGGCGGAAAGATCCAGACCGCAGACCGCGTTGATGCGCGAAAGCCTTGCGGTGATGACGCGCGGCTCGACCGGCACCGGATAGACGTCGATGATCCCCTTGGCCACCTTGCCGCCGGAAAGCTCGGCGATGAGCTGGGCGGCGCGATCGAGGGCCCGCGTGAGCCCGGCGACGTCGGCGCCGCGTTCGAAGCGGTGCGATGACTCGGTGTGGATCCCGAGACGCTTGGAGGTCTTGCGGATCGCGGAGGGGTTGAAGTAGGCGCTCTCGAGAAGCACCTCGGTGGTCCCCTCCCCTATTTCGGAGTTGCCGCCACCCATGATGCCGGCAAGGGCCACGGCCTTCGCACCGTCGCGGATGGTGAGGTCGTTCGAGGTGAGCGTCCTCTCCTGGCCGTCGAGGGTGGTGAACTTCTCCCCCTCGCCCGCCGCGGCGACGACGATCTTACCTCCGGAGAGGAGCTTGTAGTCGAAGGCGTGCAGCGGATGACCGTACTCGAGGAGCACGTAGTTGGTCACGTCGACGATGTTGTTGATGGAGCGGATCCCGGCGGCCATGAGCCGGTTCGCGAGCCAGGCCGGGGAGTCGGCGAGCGTGCACCCGGTGATGTGGCGCGCGGTGTAGCGCGGGCAGAGCTCGGGGGCGAGGATCTCGACGCTCGCGACGGATGCGACGGGCGCCCCTTCCTCTTTCACCTCGAGGCCGGGGTAGTGCACCTTCTTGCCGAGCTTCGCGGCGACCTCGCGCGCGATGCCGACGACGCTCAGGCAGTCAGCGCGATTCGGGGTGAGCCCGATCTCGAATATGACGTCCTTGGTGCCGAGCGCGTCGAAAAGCGGGGTGCCGAGGGTGTAGCCCTCGGGGAGGATCATGATGCCGGAGGATTCGGCGGAGAGGGCCAGCTCCTTTTCGGAGCAGAGCATGCCGCAGGACTCCTCGCCGCGAATCTTCGAGCGCTTGATCTTGAAGTCACCGGGGAGCGTCGCGCCGATCTGGGCCAGGGCGACCTTGTCGCCGGCCTTGAAGTTCTGCGCGCCGCAGACGACGTTCACGATCTCGCTTCCGTTGTCGACCTTGCACAGGGAAAGCTTGTCCGCGTTGGGGTGCTGGTTCTTTTCCACCACCTGTGCCACGACGACGTCGTCCATACCGCCGCCGACCTCTTCCATGCGCTCCACCTCGAGGCCGAGCATGGTGAGCATGTGCGAGAGTTCCGCCGCCGGGAGGTCGCAATCGACGAATTCCTTGATCCAGTTATAGGTAACTATCATATCGATTCCTTAAAATGGAAAATCAATTAACAGGGATGCAGGGGATACAGGGGATAATACAAAAGCGTCATGCGCAGTTGAGACTTCCAGCTTTGGGCCTTCAGTCCTTATCCCTTTCATCCCCTTCATCCCTGTTCAGCGCTTTTTAAAATTGCTTCAGGAACCTGAGGTCGTTCTCGAAGAGAAGCCTCATGTCGGCGATGCCGTACTTGAGCATCGCGATCCTCTCGATCCCCATGCCGAAGGCGAAGCCGGTGTACTGCTCCGAATCGTACCCCACGTGGCGGTAGACCTCGGGATCGACCATGCCGGCGCCGAGAATCTCGAGCCACCCGGTCTCCTTGCAGACCCGACATCCCTTGCCGCGGCAGATGACGCAGGCGATGTCGACCTCGGCGGAGGGCTCGGTAAAGGGGAAGAAGGAGGGACGGAGCCTGACGCCGATGTCCTTGCCGAAGAGCTGGCTGATGAAGAGAGTAAGGATCCCCTTGAGATCGCCGAAGGTGATCCCCTTGTCGACCATGAGCCCCTCGATCTGGTGGAACATCGGGGAATGGGTGGCGTCGGAGTCGCAGCGGTACACGGTCCCGGGTGCGATGATGCGCACCGGCGGGGGCTGCTTCAGCATGGTGCGGATCTGCACCGGAGAGGTGTGGGTCCTAAGAAGGACGCTCTCGCCGAAGTAGAAGGTATCCTGCATGTCGCGCGCGGGGTGGTCCTTCGGGAGGTTCAGCGCCTCGAAGTTGTAGAAATCGAGCTCGATCTCGGGACCTTCCGCTACGGCAAAGCCAAGCGCGCCGAAGATAGAGCAGATCTCCTCGGTCACCAGGGTGATCGGGTGCTTGGAGCCCATCGCCTGACGCCTGCCCGGCAGGGTCACGTCGATCTTCTCGCCGGCGAGCCTGGCGGCCTTGACCGCCTCGCGCACCTCGGTGGCGCGCGCGTCGAGCGCATCCTCGAGCTTCGCCTTCACGGTGTTCACCACCTGGCCGACCAGGGGCCTTTCCTCGGGGGAAAGCGCACCCAGACCCTTCATGACGCCGGTGAGCGCCCCTTTTTTGCCCAGGTACTTGACCCGGAGTTCCTGCAGCCCCTCTTCCGTGGAGGCCTGAGCCAGCTCGGAGAGGGCCTCTTCTAAAAGTGCTTCCAGTTTATCCTTCATCGCATGACCCTATTTTCGGAAAAAAAAAGAAATGGGACATCGCTATCCCATTTCTCTTTATGCCCGCGGTATGTATTAAAATTTTGCTTTGGCTGCTGCCGCGATAGCTGCGAAACCTTTCGGATCGGAAACGGCCAGGTCGGCCATCACTTTCCTGTCGATTTCGACGTTGGCGAGCTTCAGACCGTGGATCAGCTTGCTGTAGGAAAGACCGTTGATCCTTGCCGCAGCGTTGATCCTGGTGATCCAGAGGGCCCTGAAGTCCCGCTTTTTCACCCTTCTGTCCCTGAACGCGTAGTTCAGTGCGCGGTCCACCGCTTCGGTGGCGCTCCTGAACAGTTTGCTTCTCGCGCCGCGGTAGCCCTTGGCAAGCTTCAATACTTTGTTTCTTCTCTGTCTCGCTTTAAAACCGCG
>MTLD01000088.1_pt4 | contig 10363 bp, 11 predicted proteins | sample 1982471 | NCBI WGS metagenome assembly MTLD01 (sample SAMN05712604, study PRJNA340218) | biofilm metagenome | isolation source: sample SPM anode biofilm adapted to -50 mV | place: USA | collected 2012-02-03
TCGGCCTGCCTGCCGTACCGCCCGAATTACTGGAGGCCGGACAGGAGACAACTCGTCCCGGCTTTGCACCCGCCCGTTTTCGAGCCGGACGTCTCGCAGCCCGACGGCGCGCAGTCGGCCATGGAGCGGGTCGCTCCGGTCGTCTTGAGATCCTGAAGGTACGCCACTTCATCGGTGCGGGCAAACCCGTGGGTGATGCGCAGCCGCGCCCACAGAGGCATTCCCGTCGTCATTCCGTTCATGATATCCCCTCCTTTCCTCCCCGGTTGCCGGTGAGACCAATCCGCGAACATCGCCCCCGTGTATCGCCCAAGCTCATTCACTGCCCGGCGCCGCCTCCTGCTGGCGGCGCTGCTCTTCTATGTACCGCTCGCTGGCCTGCCTGACCTGCTCGCTGACGGCGAAATTCTCGTAACGGACGGCAAGGGACGTGGGCGCGGACGGTTCTAGGCCCTTGCCGGCCTGCCTCATCTCCATGGCCAGCTGGATGCGCACCGTCTGCCTGTTGCCGTTCGTTATCTCCCACTGCGCGCCGTACCCCGGCCCGTAGGGCTTGCTGCCCGCCATCCGCCACGGCGGGTAGCCGGTATCGGGCGCCGCGCCGTATTTGCCGCTAAGCTCGGCGTGGAAGAGCCGGTAAAGCTCCTCCAGCGGCGCGTCCTCCGCCTTGATGACCACGAACCCCTTGTAAAACGCCTCGTGCGGCAGTTGCGTCCCGTACCCGCGGGAGTAGAAGAACTGCAGCACCGCCGGGTAGCCGGCGAATTCCCCCCGGCAGGGCAGGCCGTACATCGACGACGCCGACTCGCCTGTCTTCCAGCCCTTCTCCGCGGCCAGCTTCCTGGTCGCCGCGATATCGATCCCCCACGGGAAGCCGGCGAAATCCTCCGTCACCGTCACCTGGGCGGCCGCGGCGGCGTCCGGCGCCGGCGGCGGCGGCGCGGGCACGACGGCGTAATAGCCCAGGATGACGACCGCTGCCGCCGCCGCCAGGGCATACGGCCATTCGTAGCGGAGAGTGAACTCCTTCTCGGCCAGCCAGGTTGCCAACTTGCCGCTCACCGGCAGGCGGGCGTCGCGGCCGGCGCCGGCCCTGACCGCGGCGTAAAGGCAGGCGATGACGAACGCCAACACCACCGCGGCCCCGCAGGCCAGCAGCACCATTCCCGCCATGAACCCCGCTATCGGGTTGCTCTCCGGCGCGCCGCCGTTGCGGCCGAGGAAGATCGCCCACGAGCAGCCCAGGGCCGCAGCCGCGAAGCTGTACAGCAGCGCCGCCTGGGCGGCATTGTAGCGCAGGCGCGTACCCCGCGAGGCCAAGGCCCCGGCCGCCGCCGGCAGCAGGACCGCCATGGCCGCCCAGGCCCCCGAATGGGTTTTCACCCACAGCGCCGGACCGGCCAGCAGAATAACCACATAGCATAGCGCGGCGGCGAACGAATTATTTTCGATGCGGGCGAGCGGCGCTTTCGTGGTCATCGCCTCCCCGCGTCAGGCTTCGGTCGGGTTGGCGACCCGCCCCATGAACAGCGTCGTCCCCGTCGGCTTGTGCCTGAGAAGGAAGACGAACGGCCGGTCGGCCCGGAACACCACCCGTTCGCTCGGCGGCATGCTCTTCAGCCCGATGACGACCGCCGTCGCCGCCGCCGCCTCGCTGCCTTCCTCATCCACCGCGACGAACGCCTGATGGATCACGTCGGTGATATAAAGGTTTTTCGCCCCGTTCAGGCCCGAGAAATCGGCCGCCATCGAGAAGGCGTCCGGCATGCCCATGGCGGACAGCAGCGGTTTGAGGCCGTAGCGGGCCGTTATCTTGAAGGACGGCAGGTACACCGACACCTGGCGCTGCTCCAGGCTGCCCAGCCAGCCGGCCAGGCGGCCGGCGGACAGGTTGGCCTCGAATTCGTCCAGGCCGCCCTCGGGCAGCAGCACGACCATCGACACCTCGCCGCCGGCGTACGGCAGCTCGAGAATCTGCACGCCGTCGGCCGCGGCGTAGGCGAAGCTGCCGGTCTGGTGCATCAGCCGGGCGGCCGTCGAGAGGCCGCTGCGGAGATAAAAGGGCGCGGTCACCGTATCTTTGGCCTTGAACTTGGCCGCCCAGTCGCCCTTGAAATAGATGGCGTTCGTCAGCACCAGCCGCGTCAGCGGCGTCAGGTCGCCGTCGTGCAGCAGGTCCTTGATCTTGCCGGCCGTCTTATCCTCCACCCAGCCGTTGATCGTCCGGCGGCTCTCGTCCGTCCGGCCGGCGAAATCGACCGTCCGGAAACCGCCGCCGTAATACCTGTCGGTCAGCGCCAGGAACTCGGGCCGGAAATAAAAGCCCTCCTGGCCCCACAGCGCGTTGGCCACGGTCAGCTTATAACCCTGCTTATCGCCCTGCAGGTTCGCCAGTAGCGCGGCGAACGCCGGATGCAGCGTCTCCTGGGGCAGCGCGAACCGTAGCGTCGCCGCCATCTGCCGCTCGGTCTCGCCCCTGGCCCCGGCATAGGTCATGCCCAGGGCCGTCGAAACGCTGAACGGCGAAAAGAACACGTTCCTGTCGCGATCGGCGGCCGCCACCCTGTCGTACATCGCCCACGCGAACTCGTCGTTGCCGGCCGCCAGCGCCGCGGCTTCGTCCGCCGCGGCCGCCGCCGGGCCGCCGACCAGCGTCTGAGCAAGCAGCAGCCCCGCCAGCACCGCGATAAACCCGGCCTTCCTCAGCGTCATCTTCATCTTCCCATCTCCTCCGTCTGCCATCTTTTCCCTTGTCACCTATATAAACGCTGGTCCGCGGGGATAGGTAACGGGGCTGTGAATAAATTTTCCTGTTAGCATAAATGTCATCTGAAGTCTCAGATGACATTTATGCTTTCTTTGCGGCCGGCCGTTAGAAGTTCTTCACGCACTTGGGCGGATTCGGCTCCGGCGGTTTGTTGTTGACGCACGTATTGCTCGTGCAGCTCGTCACGCACCAACTGTCACAGGCCGTACACAGCGAGCTCGTCCTGGCCTCGGCCGACGGGCCGGAAAAGACCGACAGCAGCTCGCACGCCGCCGTCACGGCCACGGCCACGCCGCACTTCGTCAGAAAGCTGCGCCGCGATAACACGCCCTGTTCCTTGTCGCTGCCAACCATGCTCCCCACCTCCTCTCCGCGCATCTTCCCGTAGCAATAATCAGCAATACTTCACTCCCCGGCCCGCCGCCGCCCCTTCTTCCCCGGCGGCGCCGTCCGCGGCCTGCGCGGTGCGTTCGGCCGTTTCCCACAGCAGGATCTCAAGCACCTTCTTCGTGTATTCGCAGTTGATCCGCGCACAGTAGTCGCGGGCTTTGGGCGTAAGGTTGTCGCGGCCGGCGATCGTAAGCTGCTGGATGGGGCAGCCGCCGCCGCACAGGTAGCGCCAGGCGCACCATTTGCAGTCGTCGCGCCGGTCGACGTGCAGCTCCGCGACCATCCGCGCCAGCATGGCGTTGTCGGGGTACGATCCCGTTCGGATGTTGCCCAGGTGGTAGCGCTCGATGCCGACCAGGTAGATGCAGGGGAAAACATCGCCGCCCACGTCCACGACCGGCGTGTTGCCGTACGGCGCCCCACAGCCGAGCACGCACCTGCCCTGCGGCGCGACCTTCGCCTTGTAGACGCTGAAGGGGAAGAGCCGGTCGAGGCTCCACAGACCGCTCGCCTGCAGCCGCTCCAGCGAAACCAGCATACGGCCGATGTCGGGGATGAGCTCGTCGCCGATGACCTCCTCGTCGGAATTGACCACGTTGACCGGGACGAACGCCGTCGCCTGCCCGCCGAGCTCCAGGTGGTGCCTGGCCGTCTCCTCCAGGCGGTCCTGGTTGAGCGCCGTCACCGTCGTCCGCAGCGATACCGGGACGCCGGCGGCGATCAGCCGCTTCACGTTGGCGGTTATCGTGCCGTGGGACGAGCCGCCGCCGCGGAACGGCCGGCAGGCGTCGTGGACGGGCCCGACCCCGTCGATGTCGCACAGCACCGTGATGCGGTGGCGCAGCGCCATCGCGATGAAATCCGCCGGCAGGATGCTCATATTGCTGGTCACGTGGTAGCGGAAATCCACTTCGGGATATTTCGGCCGCAGCACGTTCTCCGTATAAGCGATCGTCTTCTTCGCCAGCTCCCAGTTCAGCATGGGCTCGCCGCCGAACATCGCCACCTCCAGGTAGCCGCCGGGGGCGATGTTGGCCGCGCACCGGTCCACCGCCCGGAAGGCGATCTCCCCGCTCATCTGCGGATGATCCTGCTTGCGGTACGAGCGCTTGCCGTTCAGGCAGTACACGCACCCCAGGTTGCAATCCTGCGACAGCAGCAGGTAAAGCGACGTGCCCGCCGCCTTGTTGGTCTGCGCGTCCGTCAGGCGGACGGGCGCCGTGTCGCGTTCGCTCTCGTCGGCCGGCACGAGGATGCGGTGCGCCAGCAGGAAATCGATCGCCTCGGCCTCCGCCGGCCAGCGCGCCGCCAGCGCGCGGCGGGACAGCGCCCCGGCATCGAAGGCTTTCAGCACGCCGTCGACGAACTCCCGGCCCCGCCTCACCAGCACGGGCTTCAGATGGAGGGAATTGGCCAACAGCAGACTATCCTGCCTCTCCAGACGGATGAGGTTGGCCGTCACCTTCAGCGGTGTTGTGTCGTGCGGCAGGGAAAATTCCGTTTCCATAGGGCACCACGCCTCCGGATTATGTAATCTTCTTTAACGCTTTACTGCCATGTCTTGCCGGTTTCGCTTTCAGTCTAGCACAGAAAAACCCCCGGCGGTACTACCCGAAAAAGGTAGTTTTCGCCGCGGGTAATATTTAGGCGGGTCTGGAAGGCTAAAAATATGCGAGGAGGCACAACCATGAAAGAACAGACATTTTCCCCGTTGCCGGAGCACCTCGCGCCGGTCCAGGCGGCCGGCTGCGCGCGCTGCGAACTGGCCGGGCAGCGGACGCGGCTTATCTGGGGCGAAGGCACCCCCGGCGCCCCCGTGTTCGTGCTGCTCGACAACCCCGGGGCGCGGGAGGACAAAACCGGCGCCCCGTTCGTCTGCGGGACCCGCCAGACGCTGCAGAGCCTCGCCCACTGCGCCGGGCTGCCCCTTGATTTGCTTTATGTTACCTATGTCCTCAAATGCCGCCCGCGGCGCGCCTACGACAAGCGGCAGGCCAGAGCCGCCTGCCTTGCCTACCTCCCCGACCAGGTTGCGGCCCAGCGCCCCCGGGTCGTCCTCTGCCTGGGGAACATCGCCCTGCAGGCCCTGCTGGCCGACGAGACGGCCGAGGTCAAGAACTGTCGCGGCCGCTGGCACGAATGGCGCGGCCTGCCGCTGGCCGTCTCCTACCACCCGCTGGCCGTCCGGCGGCGCCCCAACCTCTTCCCGTCCGCCCTGGCCGACTGGGTCATGGTCGCGGACCGTGTCCTGCCGAAAATTTAATTGTCCCACATATTGCCAAACCCTTATCTTTTGACTATAATTATTTTAAGATAGCAATTCTCCATTGATAGGGGAGGCTTAAAATGAAACGCATATTGTGGTGCGCCGCCGCCATTCTGATAATCGTTGCCGCCTTCGCCGCCTTCGGTCCCGTACGCCAGGAACAGTACAAACTCGTCTACCGCGACGGCCCCCGCACCATGTACCTCGATACGCGGGCGCTGCTCGTCCGCGACGACCCGGACACCGGGGTCCGCTTCCTCGACGTCACCGTCAAGCAGACCTACGAATTCACCACCGACTATGACCTGACGCGCTACTACATGCTCGCCGGCGCCAGGGAATACCAGCCGATCACCGCCACCGGCTGCGACAAGGACGGCAGGGTCCTCGAGCTCTGAACCCTCCAGGACACGGCCTCGTGGAGGCCGCTGCCCCCCGGCTCCAAGGAGGAGCTGATCTACGACGCCGCCCTCGGCCAGGCTCGCAAGCTGCGCCTGCTCTGACGGAACGAAAAAGTGCCTGCAATCCATTCGGTTGCAGGCACTTTTGTGTTCATTTATTTTTTTCCAGGAAGGCCCCGATATTGCTCAGCACCTTGTCGCTCATGCGGCCGTAGGCCTGTTTCGTCATGCCCGCCGACGCCTTCAGGCAGTTGACGTGGGGATGGGCGAGCAGTCCGTCGTCGCCCAGAGCGCCCGTCGTGTCGCAGAAGAACTCGTTGTCGCCGTGGTCGAGCCACCTGGCGAGGGCGGCCACCTCGTGCCCCGGCCCGATCGAAGTGTTGAACATGATCTTGTGGTTGCCCAGCCGGGCGAACTGCTCGTCGCCGAACAGGATGGCGTTCCTGTTCAGACAGGTGCAGACGACGTCGACCGTCGGCAGAAGCTCGTTCAGCGGCCGGTATTTTATCCCCGCCGCCTCCTGCTCCGGCTTGCGCGTGCGGCTGAAATAGTACAGGTCGGCCCCCAGCGCCTGCAGGCCGGCGGCGATCATCCCCCCGGACGTGCCGAGGCCGACGACGCCCACCTTCAGGCCGGCTGCTCCACCGGCAGCTCCTGCCACCGCTTGCCGCCATAGCCGTGCAGGTAGCGGACCAGCTCGCTGATCACATATTCGACGACCCCCTGGTCGCCGTAGTCGCGGATGCCGGTCACCGTCATCCCCCTGGCGCGGGCGGCGCGGATGTCCACGTTGGCGCTCTCCTCGGAATACAGGCTGCAGCACAGGCCGATGTAGCGGATGCCGGGGCAGGCGTCGAGCACAGCCTCGCCGATCCGCGTCGTGTACCGCAGCAGCACGGCGTCGGCGTCGCCGATGCGGCGGATTATCTCCGCGTCGTCGCCGGGGATGTCGGCGAACAGCACCACCTCCCGCGCGTAATCCCTGAGTTTCTCCTCCGCCGCCGGCACCAGCAGCACCGGCTCGATGGCGACAAGCTTGTTGAACAACGCAGCTCCCTCCTTGTAAATAAATTATATCATGAAGGGTTTTCCCGAACTGGAAAAGAATTGCATAAAGGACAAAAATGCAAAGGGGCTGGTTGTCAGTGTCTTGCCAGAAGAAAAAGTCAGTATTTGCCAGTATATTTATCTGTATTTTGTTAGTGCTACTGACCCTCTTCCCCGCCGCCGCTTTGGCCGGCGAAAAGCCCGTCAAAAACGTCATTTTCCTCATGACGGACGGCACGGCCGCCACGCACATCGCCCTGGCCCGCTGGTACAAAGGCTCCCCGCTCGCGCTCGACGGCATCCTCACCGGCGCCGTGCGCACCTACAGCGCGGAATCGGTGATAACCGACTCCGCGCCCGCGGCGACGGCGTTCGCGACCGGCCACAAGACGAACAGCCAGTTCCTCGGCGTCCTGCCGGCAACCACGACCGTGCCCGGCGTGCCGCCTATCGACGCCGAGCTCAAATACAAGCCGGTGGCGACGGTGCTCGAGGGGGCTAGGCTGATGGGCAAAGCAGTCGGTCTGGTGGCGACCTCCAACATCCAGCACGCCAGCCCGGCGGCGTTTTCCGCCCACACTCCCTACCGCGACAAGTTCAACATTATCGCCAAGCAGCAGGTCTACGAGGGCATCGACGTGGTGTTCGGCGCCGGCAAGAAATATCTTGTCCCGCGGGAGGACGGCGGCATGCGCGCCGACGGCCTGAACCTCATCGCGACGCTCAGGGCGGGCGGCTATGCGTTCGTGGAAACGCGCGAGGCGATGCAGGCGCTGACCAAGGGCAAGGCCTGGGGGCTATTCGCCGCGGACTCGCTGCAGAACGACATGGACCGCAGGACGCTGGCCCCGAATGAGCCGTCGCTCGCCGAAATGACGAAGAAGGCCATCGAGCTGCTGTCGCAGAACAAGAAGGGCTTCTTCCTGTTCGTCGAGGCCAGCAAGGTGGACTGGGCCTCGCACGGCAACGAGCCGATGGGCGTCATCAGCGACCTGCTGGCTTACGACGAGGCGGTGCGGGTGGCGCTGGAGTTCGCCAAGCAGGACGGCAACACGCTCGTCCTGGCGTGCGCCGACCATGGCAACGGCGGCATGTCGATCGGTTCCAAGGAATACAAAAATTACGACAAGCTGGCCTACGACCGCCTGATGGGCCCGCTGAAGAAGGCGGACATGACCGGCGAGGGCGTGGCCCAGCTCATCGGCGACAACCGGTCGGACTTCAACATCCGCTTGGTCATCCTGCAGCACTACGGCATCGAGGACCTGACCGACGCCGAGGTGGCGAAGATCAAGGCGGCCGGCAAAGGCCGGGCCCTGGCCTCCGTCATCGGGCCGATGCTGAGCGCCCGTTCGGCCATCGGCTGGATCTACACCGGCCACACGGGCGAGGACGTCTTCCTGTACGCCTATGGGCCCAAGCGGCCGACCGGGCTGATCGAGAACACGCAGATCGCGGAGATTACGGCCAAGGCGCTGGGCTTCGACCTGGGCGCGGTCGACCGCGAGCTGTTCGTCCCCGCCGACCAGGCGTTCAAGGCCCTCGGCGCCGTCGCCGCCTACGACGACAGCGACGCCAGCCGGCCGGTGCTCGTGGTGCGCAAGGGGCTGCTGACAATCCTGCTGCCGGTCGATACGAACGAGATGATTGTCGGCAAGACCACCTTCAAGCTGCCGGGGCTGACCGTCTATATCCCGCAGACCAAGAAAGCGTACGTGCCCAGGGCGGCCGTGGAGCTGGCCAAGGCCGCGGGCTTTTAACGCAAATGACGTAGAAAAGGCCGGTCGAATAGACCGGCCTTTTGTATTGTACCTGCGGGTCAGAAGACCACCCTTATGCCGACGTTCACCATCCACGGTGTCCTGACGTCGCTGCCGGACGTTTTGCTGATCTCCAGGTAGGTGCTCGTCCGCTTGCCGTCGTTGCTGGTCAGGCCCAGGGCGTATTCCAGCCACGTACCTCTGAGGTTTTGTTCCCTGGTCACCGCCGGTAGCCCGTTTTGGGACATCGTGACCTCGGATTTGGCGGAGAACTCCCGCGCCACCGATACCTTGGCGTAGAAGGTGCTCTTCTGCGTGTTCCTGCCGTAGGCCACGCCCAGGCGGCCGACGGTCGTGCCGATGCCGCCGTTGTGTACTGCCGTGTTGTCGCTGGTCGTATAGTCCGCGCCGCTTATCCGCCCGAAAGTTATTTCCGCCTGCGGCTCGACGTACCAGCCCCCGGCCAGTTGCCGGCGGTGGCCGTATTCGGCCGACAGGCTGGTGCCCCAGGTTTTGTAGCTGCCGGTCACCTCGGTGTTGGCCCCGTTGTTCAGGTAGCTGCTGTAGCTGTTCCTCAGCCGGGCCTGCTTGACGATGACATCGAAGAAATGCCCTTTATCCCCCAGCCAGCTCCCGTAAGCGCCCGCACTCAGGCTGCTGTAGTCGCCCCGGCCTCTTTCCGCCGTCAGGCCGCCGCTCAGGTAGCCCAGGGAGAAGCCGGTGTGCCACGTGCCTTCGCCTCGGGTCCTGCGGGCGGTGTCGTAGCCGCCCTGGAACGCGGTATACTGCGCCGTCGTCCGGCGGCCGTCCGTGCCGGTGGCCTCCAGCGCGCCGCGGTAGACCCTGAACCATTCGCCCGCCTTGCCGGCGTCGTTGCGCAGCTCGCCCATGCGTCGCGTCAGGTCGTTGATCTCGCCGCGCCACAGCATGAGACTGCCGGTGCTGAAAGCGGCCGCGGTGTGCATCGTCTCGCTCACGCCGCCGTTCGGGACGAGGCGCGTCACCGCCCAGCTCGTCCCGTCCGAGCTTGCCGACAGTTCCGGCGTGTACCGGTACGGTCCGTATTCGGTCGACAGCGGCCGGAAGGTGGTGCCGCCCGGCACGGTGGCGAACTCTGCCGCCCCGGATACGATGTTGCCGGTGGCGTAGCCCGGGTCGTAGTATACTCGCACGGTATGCTCCGCCGCCGCCGCGCTGGTGATGGTTATTCTGTCGGCCTGGCCGCGGGCCAGGTCGGTGTTGATGACGAAATCCGCCGCTCCGCTCAGTTGGCCGATGGTCAGGCGGTTGGCGGCCGTGGTGCCGCTGGCGAGGTTGACCGTGCCGCCGCCAGTCACGACCATGTTCGCGATATTGTAGGCGCCGGAAGCGTTGGCCGCGATGACGGTCGCGCCGTTCAGCCGCGTCGTCCCCGACAGCGCTGCACCTGGGTACAGGGTGATAACCCCGCCGGCGTTGGCGGTGGTGTCCGCGACACTGGCGCCGCTGGACACGTGCTGCAGGCCGCCGCTGTTAACCGTCGTGCTTGTTGCGCTGCCGCCGCTGTACACAAGCTGCAAGCCGCTGCTGTTGACCGTTGTGCCTGTCGCGCTGCCACCGGCGGAGACGGTCTGGGAACCGTTGTAGGCGACGGTGGTGCTTGTCGCAATGCCCATAACGCTCTGTATACCGCCGCTGACGGTCGCGCCCGTTGCGCCACCCCCGCTGTACACAAGCTGCAAGCCGCTGCTAC
>MTLD01002467.1_pt1 | contig 10343 bp, 10 predicted proteins | sample 1982471 | NCBI WGS metagenome assembly MTLD01 (sample SAMN05712604, study PRJNA340218) | biofilm metagenome | isolation source: sample SPM anode biofilm adapted to -50 mV | place: USA | collected 2012-02-03
TGTGCGCCGCCAGGGACTCGAACCCCGAACCCGCTAGTTAAGAGCCAGCTGCTCTGCCAGTTGAGCTAGCGGCGCGCGAGTAGAGACTGTAGCGCACCGGTGGCGTCAGGGTGAAATCGGGCGACGCGTCGGGGTCCGTCACCCGGAGTGGCGCAGGGGGGCGCGGTTAGGCTGACCACGGAGGGAGACAGATGCGCAGCAGCAGGCGCTGGCCGGCGGCGTTCGTGTGCGTCCCCCTGCTCGCGGCCTGCTCGGTGTGGTCGCCGCCGTTGCTCGCGCCCACCCCCGTGGACGCCTCACCCTTCGATCCCGTCGTACAGCGCTACTCGGCCTCGGTCGGGCGGCTGCTCAGCACGAGCTGCACGGGTGCGCCGTTCGCAGGATCGGGCTTCGTCGTGGGACCCGGGCTGGTCCTGACCGCGGCACACGTGGTGGACGGCGCCCGCCAGGTCAGCGTGCGGCTCGCCGGGGCGGGGCCGGTGCCCGCGGAGGTCGTCGGAATCGACCCGAGTCGCGACACCGCCCTGGTTCGCACCGAGTCCGACCCGGCGGGCACGCCGGCGATCGCGCTGGCAGCGGACGCGACCGAGGTGGGCTCGGCCGTCGTCGCTCTGGGCTATCCGCTCGGCGAGTCACGGTGGCACCGCGAGGACGCGAGGATCACCTCGGTCACGGATTCGGCGATCGTCAACGGCGCGGCGATGCACGACCTCCTCACCGTGGACGCGACCCTTCCGATCGGCATGAGCGGCGGCCCCGTGCTGGACGCGCGCGGCGTGGCCCGCGGGATGGCGGTGGCCGCGATCGGTGGCCGTGGCGGGCGCGACAGCACCTCGCCGGTTGCGCTGGGGATTCCGGCAGCCCGACTCGCCGGCAGCTTCGCCGAGTGGAGGAACGAACCCCCGGTCCGGTCCGTGCCCTGCGCCGGGGAGGTGGACCGTGGCGGGACAGGTGGCCCCGACCTGGTCGTCACCTCGAGCGACCCGGACGCGCCCGAGCTCGCCCACACTCTCTGGCTGCTCGGCCGGAGTATCAACGCGGGCCAGTACCCGGGCGCGGCCGGCCTGCTCACCTCCTCGCTCCTCACCAACGAGGGCGGTGCGGCAACCTGGGCCGCGGGTCTCGGCCAGACCCGGTGGCTCGGGATCGACGTGGCGGAGGCCGGCATGGACGGCGACCGCGCGAGCGCACGCGCCCGGCTGCGTACCACCTCGGGCGAGGGCTGCCGCGTCCAGCAGGTCGACTACCGGTTCGTGCGGGCCGCCGGGATCTGGCGGGTGGACGCGATCGAGCCGGTCGGCGAGGTGCAGGCCTGCTGAGCCCGACTCAGCCCGCCCGGTGCACCAGGGTCCCGGCGACCCAGGTGGCGGCGACGTGCATGCTGCGCAGGTTCGCTGCCGCCTCGGCCGCGTCGGCACCGGCCAGCGGGTTCGCGTCCAGCAGGGCCAGGTCGGCCGGCCCGCCGCTCCTGACCCGGCCTCGTCCGCCCGTGCTCGCGGCGAGCGCCTGTGCCGGCACCAGCGAGTGCTCCGGGTACCAGGACTCCCCATCGGGAGCGCCGCGGTGGACCGCGGAGGCCATCGCCAGCCACGGGTCGAGGGCCGCGACCGGGGCGTCGGAGCCGAATGCGAGCTCCACGCCGGCCGCGGCGAGCTCCCGCAGCGGGAAGCTGCGGGACGCCCGCTCGATGCCCCAGACGACCTCGGTGACCCCACGATCGTCGAGCAGGTGTGCGGGCTGGACGCTGGCGACCAGGCCGAGTTCCGCCATTCGTCCCACCGCGCCCGGTCCGAGTAGCTGGGCGTGCTCGATCGTTCCACGGGCGCCGGTCTGGCGGAAAGCGTCGAGCGCCGCGTCCGCCGCCGCGTCCCCGATCGTGTGCAGGGCCACGGTGAGGCCGTTGCTGTGCGCTGTTGCGAGCAGGTCGCGGAGCTCGGCCGGCGGGACGTTCTGGACGCCGTGCCCGCCGCCGGGGTAGGGGTCGCGGCAGTAGGCCGTGCGTGTGTTCAGGGAGCCGTCGGAGATGATCTTCAGCGAGCCCATCGTGACCATCGGTTCACCGTGGTCGCTGACCAGGACGTCGCCGGTCCGCACGCCCGCGGCGATGGCAGCCTGCAGGTCCGCAGGGTAGACCGACGTCCGGACGCGCAGCGGCACGCCGACCGCTGCGTACCGGCGCGGCCAGGCGAGGTGGCCGGGTTCGAATTCGTAGTCGACGATGCCGACCACGCCCAGCGCCGCGGCGGCGCTCAGCGCCTCGGTGTAGGCGCCCGGGCCGACCTGGGCATCCTCCGCGGCCAGGATCGCTGGCAGCGCCGCGAACCACTCGGCCTCCACCACGGGCACGTCCCGGGCGGCGAGGCCGAAGCGGGCGAGCGCGGCGGAGTTCAGCCAGCCGGTGTGCGCGTCGCCGCTGACCAGGACGACCGGGAGGGCGCCCGTGACGGCATCCAGGGAGGCCACGGTCGGCGGCTCGGCCCAGGTCGCCGGACGGTAGCCGCCGCCGACCAGGAGGTCGGTACCCGGCGCGAGCGTCCCCGCCGCCGCCGCAACCCTGGCGATCGCCTCGCCGAGTGCCGCCGTCGCGGACAGGTCCAGCCGCGTCCTGCGCCGGGCCCACTGGCCGAGGTGGACGTGCGCATCCCAGAGCCCCGGCACGAGCCAGCGCCCGTCGGCGTCCAGCACCTCCTCGCCGGGCAGCGGGTCGAGCGTCCCTGCGATCGTGGCGACCCGCGTGCCGGAGATCCGGACGTCCACCGGTTCGACAGTCGCAGCTGCGCCGCCGAGGGGAACGGGTTGGGCGTTGCGGAGCAGCACGGGACGGATCAGTCCAGCAGCTCGTCCACCCGGGTGCAGGGCAGGTCGTAGGCGTCCGCCACGGCCGGGTAGGTGATCTGCCCTGCATGGGTGTTCAGGCCCAGCGCGAGCGGGTGGTTCTCCCGGCAGGCGCGCTTCCAGCCCTTGTCGGCGAGCTGCACGGCGTAGGCGAGGGTGGCGTTGGTGAGCGCCCAGGTGGACGTGTTCGGCACCGCGCCGGGCATGTTCGCCACGCAGTAGAACACCGAGTCGTGCACCATGAACGTCGGATCGGAGTGGGTGGTCGGGCGCGAGTCCTCGAAGCAGCCACCCTGGTCGATGGCGACGTCCACCAGCACCGATCCGGGCTTCATCTGCGCCACCATCTCGTTGGTGACCAGCTTCGGCGCCTTCGCGCCCGGGATCAGCACGGTGCCGATCACCATGTCCGCGGCGAGCACCTGCTCGCGGATCGAGAGCTTGGACGAGACGATGCCGTGCACCCGGTTCTCGTAGCGCCAGAAGGTGTTGCGCAGCTTGTCCAGGTCGGTGTCGAGGATCGTCACGTCGGCGCCCATGCCGAGCGCCACGTTCGCCGCGTTCTGGCCCGCGATGCCGCCGCCGAGAACCACCACCTTCGCGTTCGGCACGCCGCCCACACAACCCATCAGCACGCCGCGGCCGCCCTGGGCCTTCATCATCGCGTGCGCGCCGACCTGCGGTGCGAGGCAGCCGGCGACCTCTGACATCGGGTACAGCAGCGGCAGCAGCCCGGACGGCAGCTGAACGGTCTCGTAGGCGATCGCGGTCGTCCCGGCGTCGAGCAGGGCAGCGGTGCCGGCCTTGTCCGCAGCCAGGTGCAGGTAGGTGAAGAGCAGCAGGTCCTCGCGCAGGTAGCCGAACTCGGAGCGGATCGGCTCCTTCACCTTGAGCACCATCTCGCCGATCGCCCAGGTCTCCTCCGCGGTCGGCACGATCCGCGCGCCCTGGGCCACGTACTCCTCATCGCTGATCGCGGAGCCCAGCCCTGCGCCCGCCTGGACGTACACCTCGTGGCCGTGGTGGACGAGTTCGGCGACCCCGACCGGGGTGATCGCCACCCGGTACTCGTGGTTCTTCACTTCCGAGGGGACGGCGATCCGCATGGCAGCCCTTTCCGCTGAGGTCCGGCCACCTCTGGCCGTGACGCGAACAGTTTCCTACACACGCGCGCGTCGCGGGGCGGGACGGCGCAGACCGTCCGCTGCAGCCACGAATGGGCGCGACGGTCGCGGCGTAATACACTGTTGCCGTACGTGCTCCGGGGTCGGTGTAATTCCGAACCGGCGGTGACAGTCCGCGACCCGGTTCCGCTTGCGGGATCGGTTGACCTGGTGGAATTCCAGGACCGACGGTGAAAGTCCGGATGGGAGGCAGCACGAGGTCGCCGCGCGGTCTGCGCGCGGTGGCCCGTTCGCGCATCCCGCCCTGCTCCGGAGTCGAAGGATCGACGAAGGACGCGGAGGACGGATGAAGCGCCAGATGCTCGCCCCGGTGCTGCTGGGCGTGCTGCTGATTCTTGGCTGGGGGCTGAGCGCCGGCGCGGGGTCCGTGCTGCTGCCGACGCCCACGTCCGTGGCCGCCCGGCTCGCGGCCGACCTCGCCGACCCGACCTACTGGAGCTACCTCGGCGTCACTCTGGCAGAGGCCTTCGGGGGCGCCCTGCTGGGCACCGCCGTCGCGCTGCCCCTGGCCGTGCTCGTGCACCGCTCCGGCTGGGTGGCTGCGGCGGTCAACCCGTTCCTCGGCGCTACCCAGGCGATCCCGGCCATCGCACTGGCCCCCCTGCTCGTGCTCTGGCTCGGCTACGGACTGGGGTCGGTGATCATCCTGTGCGGACTGATCGTGTTCTTCCCGATCCTGATCTCTGCCGTGGTCGGGCTGCGGCACGTGGACGCCGACGTCGTCGACGCCGGACGGATCGACGGCGCGTCCTCGATCGCGCTGCTGCTGCACGTCGAGCTGCCCATGGCGCTGCCCTCGATCCTGGGCGGCGTTCGCAACGGCGTCACGCTCGCCGTCACCGGCGCGATCGTCGGCGAGATGGTGATGGGCGGTTCGGGCCTGGGCACCGTCCTGACCATCCAGCGCGAATCCGTCGACACCGCAGGGATGGTCGCCACGATCATCGTGCTCTGCGTAACCGCGTCCGCCGCCTACGCGGCGATCCACCTCTGGGAGCGCCGCTCCCGGATCATCGACTCCCTGCAACGCTCCTGAGAGGCAGAAACCTGTGAGAACCCGCCTGATCGCCGCTGTCGTCGCGCTCCTGCTGCTCGCCGGGTGCAGCCCGGCCGCCACGTCGGCCAGCAGCCCGTCCGGGACGGCCGAGCTGCCCACCCCGACCATCGGACTGACCTACATTCCGAACGTGCAGTTCAGCCCCTTCTACGTTGCCGAAGCCGACCACGACTTCACCACGGCCGGTGTCGCGCCGACTCTGCGTCACCACGGCACCTCCGAAGGGCTGTTCACCGCGATCGCGGCCGGAGAGGAGCAGTTCGTCGTCGCCGGCGGCGACGAGATGCTGCAGGCCCGCGCCCAAGGCCTCGACCTGGTCGCCGTTTCCGCCTACTACCGCAGCTACCCGGTGGTCGTGATCGTGCCCGCGAACTCCCCGGTCCACAGTCTCGCCGACCTGAAGGGACACTCGATCGGCATCCCCGGCAAGTACGGCGAGAGCTGGTTCGGCCTCCAGGTCGCGCTGCACACCGCAGGGCTCAGCGAGTCGGACGTGCAGGTCAAGGAGATCGGCTACACCCAGCAGGCAGCGCTGGCCACCGGAAAGGTGGACGCGATCGTCGGGTTCAGCAACAACGAAGCCGTCCAGTTCGGCCTCGCCGGTTTCGCGACCCGCAGCCTGCCGATCGCCTCCGGAACCGTGCCTCTGGTGGGCGCCAGCCTGATCACCACCGCCGACTACGCGAAGGCGAACCCCGCGGTGGTGAAGGCCGTGGTCGCGGGAATGCTGGCCGGGATCACCACGACCGTCACCGATCCCGCCCACACCCTCGACGCCTCGGCCAGCTACGTGCCGGGCCTGTCCGGGACGGCAGCCCAGACCGCGGCGAAGGCGACCCTTGCCGCCACCAACGCCCTGTGGACCACCTCCAGCGGCGCGGTCGACGGTTCCTTCGAGGCGACCCAGTGGACCGAAATGGCGGACTTCATGGCCGCTCAGGGACTGACCGCCCAGCGTGTCGACCCGACACCTGCCTTCTCGAATGCCTACCTTGGCTAGTACGGGTGTGACTACCGATAACCTCTGGACATTCCTGAGACAATAATCCTCGATTCGAGGAGAAGCATGAGCCAGCACGCGGTACCGGGATGGGACGAGTACTTCCTTGCCATCGCGACCGCTGTTGCTGCCCGCGCCAAGTGCACCAGACGCCGGGTGGGCGCCGTGCTCGTCCTCGACAAGCGGATTATCGCGACCGGCTACAACGGCGCCGCTCCGGGCCGTCCGGACTGTCTCGAGGGGGCCTGCCCCCGGGGCCAGCTCAGCTACGACCAGGTTCCCGGACTGGGGGACTACGACCGTCCAGGGACGCCGGGCTTCTGCGTCGCGATCCACGCCGAGGTGAACGCACTGCTGTTCGCCACGCGTGACACCAAGGGTGCCATCGCGTACATCACCGATCCGCCCTGCCCCGGTTGCCGCAAGGCGCTCGCTGCCGCCGGCATCGTCCGGGCGGTCTGGCCCGGCGGTGAGCACGACGCCGACGGCCTCGTGGACTGGAGCCGCGAGTGGTGAACCTCAAGCCGAAGACGTCCCAGCTGTCCTCCTGGGTGGACCGGGGCGTGGCGCTGTTCTGCCTCGGCACGCTGATCCCGGCGTCCCTGGCCGCCGTCGGGCAGTTCCAGTACCTGGCGAGCTGGTGGACGATCATCGTCGGCGGCGGCATCGTCGCCGCGAGCGTCGGGATGATGATCGCCAGCTTCGTCGGCTGGAAGCTGCGGTCCTTCGCCCTGGTCTACGTCACCGTGGTGACCTTCGGCCTGATCACCTGGCCCGCCGCCTGGCAGTCCCAGGAGGTCGCCCAGAGCAGCCCCTGGCTGTGGATGACCCTTGGCGTCGCGGCGATCTGCCTTGCGGTCACGACCGGTACCGGCTGGGGGTTCGCCTACGCGATCGCCTCCGGCCTGCTGTTCGCCGCCGTGCGGATGACGCCGTCGGGGCAGAGCGCGTCGCTGCTCGGCGCCTTCCAGGACATGATCAACCTGATCATGAATGCCTCGGTCGTGATCGTCGCGCTCGGTGTGGTCAGCAATGCGTTCAAGGAACTCGACGAGGCGGAGGCCGCCACCCGCAAGGAGGCGACCGACGCCGCGATCGAGGAGGCGCTGCTGGAGGAGCGGCACCGGCTGGACGGCATCGTCCACGACGAGGTGATGACCACCCTGGTCGCCGCGGCCCACGCGGCCGGCGACGACCACATCTCCCAGCAGGCGCAGCGGGCCGTCGACCGGCTCGCGCAGGCCGAGACCCAGACCGAGGCACGGCTTCCGGTCACCGGTGACCAGCTCACCTGGCTGGTCACCGACGTGGTGAGCGCACTCGTGCCGCAGGCGAGGTTCGTCTCGGAGGTGGAGAACCTCGCCGTGCCGCAGCAGGTCGCCAGCACGCTGGGCATGGTCGTCCGCGAGGTGGCACTGAACGTGGCCAAGCACTCCAAGGCGACCGAGGTCGAGGTCCGGCTGACCAGCCCCGAGAAGGGCGGGATCGCCATCACTGTGGCCGACAACGGCATCGGCTTCAACCCCGACCTGGTGCCCAAGCGTCGGCTGGGCCTGCAGGTCTCCGTGGTCTACCGGATGTGGGCGATCGGCGGAACGGCCGAGATTCACTCCTCGCCGGGCCAGGGCACGTCGGTCAACCTCAGCTGGACTCCTGACAACTCGACCGTTGGCGAGGCGGAGCCGCTCAAGCGGCGGCGGGCCGGCCGGGTGCTGGCCGACATTCCCGACCTCTCCCGTCCGCTGCTCGTGCGGCTGGTCTGGGTCCTGGTCGGGCTGCAGTTCCTGCTCGGCTGGACCAGCCTCGACCAGGTCACATCGATCTGGCCGGTTTTCGTCGCCCAGGGGCTCGCCGCGCTCGCGACCTGGCTCACGCTGCGCGACACCGACCGGAACCCGATGCGGATGGTCGACGCGATCCTGGTCGGGGTGATCCTGCTCGTCGTCACGCTGCTGGTGCAGTCCGTGCTGCCGGACGGGCACTGGCCGGGCTACGCCACCTGGCACAGCAGCGTGGTCATGGTGCTCCTGGTCGCGGTGCTCGTGCGGGGCCAGGAACGAGTGGCCTGGACCGGCGTCGGCCTGTACGCCGTGCTGTCGGCGTACTGGGCGATCACCCACGACCTGGGCGTGGGCGACGCGCTGAGGGTCGGCTTCAGCCCGTTCGCATGGATGCTCGTCGCCCAGTTGCTGCAGGCGTGGCTGATCGACCTCACCGATCGGCTGAACGCGTCCCGACGTTCGTCCGCCGCCGCCAACAAGGCGATCGCACAGAGCTTCTCGAAGTTGGTGCTGCGCGACGTCTGGCTGACCCAGCTGCGCGCGCAGGTGGGACCGCTGCTGAACCGGATCGCCGACCCCGACTACGAGCTCAGCGAGGAGGAGCGGGCGGCGTGCCTCGCCCAGGAGAGCCGGCTGCGGGACGCGATGCGGGCCGGCAACCTGGTCACCGAGCTCACCTCGGACGCGATCGAGGTCGCTCGCGGTCGCGGGGTCGACGTCCGGCTGGTCGACAGCCGCGGCACCCGGCTGCCGGAGGACGTCCGTGCGGCGCTCACCCAACACCTCGGACGCCTGCTCACCGACTCGAGCACGAAGCGTGTCGTGGCCCGCGCCGCCCCGGAGGGATACGAGGACGTCGTCACCGTGCTGGCGGTACGTGAGGACGGAAGCAGTGAATTGATCGGACTCGACGCCAGCGGTCGGGTCAGCACACGATAGGCTGATGCCGATGATCACCACCGCAGTCATTGACGACCATGAAGCGATTCGCCTGGGCGTGTCCCTGGCGCTGCAGAACCACCCCGGCCACCAGGTCACCCTGGTCGACGGGGCGGGGACCGTGCCGGAGTTCCTCGACAAGGGCGTCCAGGCCGATGTCGTGCTGCTCGACCTGCAGCTCGACGACGGCTCGGACCCGCTCGACAACACCGAGTCCCTGATCGACGCGGGCTACAAGGTGCTGGTGTACTCGATCGCCGACAACGTCAGGCTGCTGCGCCGTGCGCTGGCCGGCGGCGCCGCCGGCGTGTGCCGGAAGGCCGAGCCGATCGCGGTGACCATCGCCTCGATCGAGGCGGTGGCCGACGGACAGGTCGTGATCAGCCAGGAGATCCTCGCGGCGATCGAGGGCGACGCCTCCTACGTCGCGGCCAACCTCGGACCGCGGGAGCGCGAAGTGCTCGGCCTGTACGCGGGTGGCTTCGAGGTTCCGGAAGTGGCCGAGCGGCTCACCATCACAGAGAACAGCGTCAAGGAGTACCTGAAGCGGATCCGGGTGAAGTACACGAACGTGAACCGGCCCGCTGCCAGCAAGCTCGACCTGTTCCGGCGCGCCATCGAGGACGGCATCGTCCCACCGGTCGAACCGCACCAGTGAGCTGAGCAGCCCCGGTCAGTACCAGCCGTGGGCCCGCTTGAAGCCCCACGCCCGGCACGGCGTACCGTAGCGGCTGGCGACGTAGTCCAAGCCCCAACGGATCTGGGTGGCGGGATTGGTCCGCCAGTCGGCCCCGAACGAGGCCATCTTCCTTCCGGGCAACGCCTGCGGAATCCCGTAGGCGCTGGAGTGCGGATTGTCCGCGAAGGGGTTCCACTTGCTCTCGCGCATGATGATGTCGTTGTAGCAGGTGAACTCGTCGGCGCCCCAGCTGTACTTGTTCAGCATGATCTGGCGGGCGATCTCCCGCGGATCGGTCACGGACGGCTCGTAGCCGAGCTGCTGTACCTGCTGCTCGTGCAGCGCCCTGATCGTGGCGTTGCGGATGTCGATCGCGGAACTCTGCTTCTGCAGGAGCGCCTGGCGGTAGATGGCCAGCTCCGACGTGTCGGCGGGGGAGTCGTCGGTGCTGACGGCCAGCGGCGCGGGGAGGGCGGTGGCCGTGAGACCCTCGCCGGAGAGTGTCGGCGCAAGCCCGACCAGCGCAGCGAGGACGACCAGACCCTTCCGGAAGCCCCCTGTGATCAGCACGTGAGCAGTCTTCCATAAGAAGGCTCTCAGGTGGAACTCAGATTGCGTCCGTGGGACAAGTTGTCGATGTCCGGTCTGCGTCCGCCTCACCGGGTGTGCCGGTGGCAGGGGGTCGGGGTGTTGTGGCCGGCAGCCGGCCTGCGTCCGAATGGCTGGGTGTGGGCGTGCTGTGCGGGCTGCCGGACGGCTATTCGCGAGCGCGCGGCGGCGGTGCGGAATCGCCCGGCGTCCACGCACTCGCGAAATGCCCGGGGGGAACGTCAGATCTTGCTGGAGACGTTGGTGAACATGGTGTTCA
>MTLD01000953.1_pt3 | contig 10341 bp, 8 predicted proteins | sample 1982471 | NCBI WGS metagenome assembly MTLD01 (sample SAMN05712604, study PRJNA340218) | biofilm metagenome | isolation source: sample SPM anode biofilm adapted to -50 mV | place: USA | collected 2012-02-03
CGGCCGCCATATCGTGGGTCGTCAGGAACACGGCCGCTCCGGCGGCAGCGCGCTCCCTGACAATATCCCGTACGATGCGGGCATTGGCCGGGTCGAGCCCGCTCGTGGGCTCATCGAGGAACAGAACACGGGGGCGGTGCAGCACGGCGCGGGCAAGGTTCAGGCGCATCTTCATGCCCTTGGAGTACTCGCCCACGCGCCGGTTGGCGGCGTCGGCGAGGCCGAGCCGCTCGAGCATCACGAGCGGGTCATCCTTGGGCCCTGGATAAAACGACGCGAACAGCTCCAGATTCTCGAGACCGGACAGCTTCTGATAGAAGCATGGAAATTCGAACGCGGCTCCGATGCCGGCTCTATACGCGCCGTTGGCATGGGACGACTCGACACCGGCCACCGAGGCATGGCCGGTGTAACCACGCAGTGAACCGAGCAGGATCTTCTGCGTCGTACTCTTGCCCGCGCCGCTCGGCCCGAGGAACCCGAAGACCTCTCCCGCAGCCACCGTGAAGTCGATGCCACGGACCGCTTCATTCCTGGCCCGAGGATATGCAAAATGCAGCCCTTCGACGTTGATCATCGCTTCTCCCGCCTTCCATTCGGTGCGGCGTCGACGCCTTCGGTCAGGGCCAGCGCGAGGCCCCGGACCATCACGTCCACCGTCGCATCCCGGAGTACCTGCGGCAGCGCCGCGAGGCTCATCGATACGCCAAACACCGCGTATCCCGCAGCGGCCAGTTCATCGTCGCTGGCTTCGGCACGGAGCAGCCCGGCGGCTCGCCACCTGGCCGCAATGCGCGCCATCTCCGCGGCATCATGCGCGACATGCCGCTCGACGCGCTCCGGGGGCAGCGCCCTGACCAGACGCTCCATCGTCGATACATCTATCGAGCGTACCGCCGGATCGCCCTGAATATGATCAAACGCCGCCCGGAACGCCTTTCTGAGCCGTTCGGCCGGCGGATCATCGCCCTCTGCGGCACGCTCGAAGATCGCCCGGTATTCGCCCTCTATCGATTCCAGGGCCTCCATGAAGAGCTCTTCCTTGGAAGCGTAGAAACTATAGAATGACCCCTTGGCTATGGCGGCAGCCGCGGCCAGATCCGCTACGCTGCTCGCGCCGAGTCCACCGCGTCGCAACGCATCCAGGGCCGCGCTGTTGAGCCGCGCCCGTATGGCCCCGCGTTCCCTGTCGTCGAAAGCCGCCGGCATGATGCCTCCCCGATCGCCGCCATCATCTGGCAATGACCATTTATTCTTCTTTGGTCATATAGTACATCTATAAAGGCAACGAGTCAAGCTCCATCGATTCCCATGTCGTGGTATACTGGCGATGCGCGCCCCACGGCGCGCGAAAGGACCGACCATGGCCTTCTTCAGACCGTTCGCCCTGGAGCGCTTCTTCGCCAAACACGAATTCAGCGCCCGATACCTGATGTGCTCTTCCGATTGCGAGTCCTTTCCGGTGCGGGAGATTCTGGCGATGGAGGAAGGTTCGGAGGAGCGCCTCCTGGACCAGCGCCTTGGATACACCGAGACGCGCGGCGCTCCATCGCTACGCGCCGCGATTGCGGACCACTACGCGGGCCTGTCCGCGAACGGCATCGTCGTGCATTCCGGTGCAGAGGAAGCCATACTCAATCTATGCCTCGCCATGCTCAAGCCTGGTGACGAGGTGATTGTCAACGCACCCTGCTACCAGTCACTCGCTGAAATTCCACGCGCCATGGGCTGCGCGGTCAAGTTCTGGGAATTCCATGAGGTTGCGGGCGAGGATGGCTCAGGCCGCTGGTTCCTTGATCCGGATGAATTGCCGGCGCTGTCGGCGGGCAGGGCGAAGATGATCATCCTCAATGCACCGCACAATCCCACCGGCGCCCTGCCGACCCGGCAGGAGTTCGAGAAGATCGTCAGCTATGCGCGTTCTACCGGTGCGATACTCTTCATCGATGAGGTCTACCGCCGGATGGAACGGGATCAGGCGAACAGGCTGCCATCGGTATGCGACATCTACGAGAATGGGGTGGCGCTCGATGTGCTCAGCAAGCACGCGGGGCTGGCCGGACTCCGCATTGGGTGGCTCGCGTCCAGGCGCGCGGACATACTCGATGCTGTGGCGCTGGTCAAGGATTACAATTCGATATGCTCATCGGCGCCCAGCGAGCTTCTTGCCGAGATAGCCATACGCAATCTCGAACCGATCGCCGCGCGCAACCGCAGCATCGTGGCTCATAACCTTGCCCTGCTCGATGACTTCTTCCGGCGCAGACCGGACTTTGCCCGATGGACAGAGCCGGTTGCGGGATCCATAGCGTTTCCGCACCTGAGCGACGGCAGCGACTCGGAACGGCTCGCCGAACGGCTGGTCGCCGAAGCCGGCGTGCTGCTCCTGCCCGGCGCCTACTACGACTACGACCGCTCGTACTTCAGGATAGGCTTCGGCCGAGCCAACATGCCCGAGGCGCTCGAGAAGCTTGAAGCGTGGCTGGGCCGGCGTCGACCCTAGAATTGGGCCGCTATCTCGGCGGCGCAGCGTAGGAGCTCGGCGACCAGATCATCGCGGACGACCTGGTCGGTCTTGTGCCTCAGGAGGTAGGGCGTCGCGACGACGGCCGCGCACGGATTGGCTCCTATCTTCACCGGAACCGCGACGACAAAGACTCCGACGGCGCACGCAAGTTCGCCGAAGGAGAAGCCAACTTCACGAATCTTCGCCAGCGCCGCCGTATCACGCGTCGTTCCCGCCAGCCGATGCGCAAGGAACATGCGCCCGGACGGCGTGGAGGGCGCGTCGTACAGCCCAGGCCTGACACCCAGGCGAACATCTTCCCCTCCCTCCACCTCATAGACGACGTGGAGCTGTTCGTCGACGAAGCGTCCCAGATGGACCGACACGCCGGAGCGCGCGGCATATCGTCGCATCGGCCCCTCTGCCCTGGCAATCACGGCAGACTCGAGCTTGTGATCGGCCAGACCGTACGCCCTCGCTCCCGGGGTATATGCGCCGGAAGCGGTCCTGATGATGAATCCGTCCTTGGCAAGGTACTCGACCATGCGCTGGATTTCTGAGACCTTGAAGCCCACCGCCTCGGCGATGCCGCTCATGGTCACGGGCTCGTTGATGGCAAGGATGTGTTCAAGAATCAGAAGGCCCTTCTCAAGGGCGGGTGCGACTGCGGTCATTGCAGTATCCTACGCATTCGGGACCATCGCGTAAAGACGGAGACCGGGCTTGTGGACCATCGCCACCAGCCCGGACATCGACGATTTCAGGACTATTGCAGATGAATGTACATGGTCGAGGTTGATATCGCTATCAACGTCACGACGATCGTGTTGAGAAATGCCCCCGTATACACGTTGTTCGTCTTCTCCAGGAATTTCTTGGTAATGAGGGTCGAGACAAACAGGATGGCCAGCGTCGCGTACAGGGTTATGCTGTTCAGGCTGACCGATGGCCAGGCCGCAATCCCAGTGATATATAGTTTACCATACTGAAGCACCTGCCAGACGAGCAAGCCGCCTATGTTCATGAAGAAGGCGACGAGGTATCCCTTGGTTCCCTTCAGGTACGTGCTGTTGGTGTTTATCTGAAGCGCAACGCCATTGACAAAGAAGTACAGGAAGAAGAAAGGCATGTAGCCCAGCGCGGTCAGTAGATGGTGCCGGTTGAAGGCGCGCACCGCGAACAGCCAGAACCTGAAATCGGTCTGGAACAGAGCGTCGGCAAGGAAGACAACCAGATAGCCCGATGCCGCGATGATCACCGCCGTCGCGAATGACTTCAGCACCGTCTGCCAGCCAACGGCGAAACCGTAATCGCGGGCGCCGATGCCTGCCGGCCGGTTGATGGTATGGTGCATGATGGACAGGATGACCGACACGAGCGCGGTAACGACCATTGCCCAGTATATCAGCGCATTGGTCTGCGGCTCGTTGAATATGGTCGACAGATTGAACAGGCTGCCGGCACTTGCGGTCAGCCCAAGACTCAGGAGCGATGTGGAAGCGATAAGCACGAGGCCAAATATCCTGTCAAGCTTCCGCTGGACCAGGGCAATTATGGCCGCGACGCTGGCAATGCCGGCGACGACCAGCGAGAAGTACTTGAGCTGCGCAAGGCCCACCGGCAGCTTGCCCATCAGTGTCGCATAGTAGACGGCCGGGAAGGCCGCACTGATGATGACGACGGCCCAGAATATCACGCGCGTGGCGGCGGTCTTCGGGCCCTCAAACGCAAGCGGTTCCGTCGCTACGTCCTTGAACCATGGCGCCGTCAGCAGCACCTGCAAGAGCGCTATGAACAGCATGAAGAATCCGACGAGGCCAGCGAGCTCCGCCAGCTCCTTCAGGAACCATATCTGGCTCGATGAGGTCAGGTGCGTTGCTGGGGCGTAGGTGCCAAACGCGGTGGCGTAGAACTGAATCTGATATCCGGTCGTCAGCGCCGAGAAATGATTCCAGGCATGCATCTGTGCCGGCTGGAAGATGATGCGCTTGCCGCCTTCCGGTGTCGAATAGAAGACATTGGCCAGAGGCTTGTCGGGGTTTCCGAGGAAGGCCTTGCCATCGGGTGTATTCACATAGTCTTTTCGAACCATGGTCTGGCCCGGCTTGGCGTTGGGCGCGTTGAAGAAGAATTCGTCGTACTGGGCGGCGATCTTGCCTGCGGCTCGGGACGCGAGGGCGCCATCGGCAACCGCCTCGTTGACGCCAAGGTAGCTGGTATAGAGGAAATCGGAGCCCGCCGTGAGCACCGCATGGATCTTGCGAACCGCGGGCTTGCCGTCCTTGAGGCTCTGCTGGTACTGCTGCTCATCATAATAGGCGGCCATGGTCGACGAGAATCCACCCATCGAGTGCCCGCTGACCGCTATGATGCCATTGCGCTGCGCATCCTTCAGAACGTATGGCTGCTGGTACATGTACTGCACGGCGTCCCATACCGATGCCGGCCAATAGCCAAACCACGCATTGTTGATGTCGTTCCTGTTCAGATAGGAATCGCCATGCTCGTATGAGTCCAGCGCAAGGACCACATACCCGCGGCGTGACATCTCTATCGCCGGTGCATCCTGCATTTCCTTCGCGTTCAGGTAGCCATGTGTCGTCACGATGGCCGGCCTGGGCTTTGCGGCGCTTGCGCCGGCGGGCATGTAGAGCAAGCCATTCAGGACGCCCTTGTCTGTCTTGAATGATATTTCACTGGTGGTAACCGAGAAGAAGGACGTGTTGAATAGATACGCGAATCCCGTACCGACGAGCATCAGCACCAAGGCGAGTGCCAACCAGAACCGCGGATCCTTTGCTGACGTTTTCATAGCGTCGTGCCTCCATGAGAATGATAAACATTATCTTATATGATAATCCAGGCAAGTCAAGCATTTTGGTGAGGCCGATCGGCATGGAGCCTTTCACCAGTGAAGCATGTATCAGGCGGGCTGGCCGGCCCCGGCTCAGGCCCCGGCTCCGCTGCAGGCAGCGTAGAGCTTGCGGCGGCCCGACATGCCGTACTCGCGGAGCAGGCCGGCACGGGCCAGCACGTACAGGATCTTGCGGGCGCGCGGCGCGGGTATGCCAAGAGCCGTACCGAGCGCGGCGGAGTCATAGGGCGAGGCAAGGCTCGATGGAATCAGCGCAAGCCAGTCGGCACGGGAATCCAGGCTGCACGTCGAGACGATTCCGGCCAGGTCGCGCGACAGCACGCGGTCGCCGCGCCTGCGCCACGAGCCTGAGCCATCGCGAACGCGCACCTCGCGGACACGGACGAGCACCACGTCGAAACGCACATTCGGCGAACCGACCAGCAGCGGCGCGTGAACCAGCTCGTCAAACAGGCTGTACCGATCCTTGCGGCTCCTGGATCGCCGGCTCGACTCGAGCGACGCATCCGACGGATCGACCCTGTCTATGATTGTCTCGACGACGATGGGATGCACCACGCGCACAGGTCCCGTGCACGCCAGATGCAATATCTTCTCCGTTATGGACCCGATATTGCGCGTCTGAATCTCGACCAGTTCTTCGGGCAGTACCACATCGACTACCTTGCCGGCGACCGGCACTTCGAGCCTGGCGCCGGGCCGGTCGGCGTACGCCAGCTTGAGCGCGGCATGCAGACCGTGCTCGGCATACAGGCCGATGCCAGCCGATTCGGCGACGAGATTCGAGGCGATTCCGGATTCGGGGGTTCCACGCACGCGGGCAGTATACACGATAGTCGGCTTACTTGTAGACCGCGCCGGCTTCGGGCACAATGCGGCATGCGCCTTGAAGACCTTCCCATCCATCCGGCCCTTCCCCGAATCGCCACTGCGCTACGGTCCGGCCCGCTCGTGCTGTCGGCGGAGACGGGAGCAGGCAAGACCAGCGCCATTCCAGCCTGGCTCCTGTCGACACGGGCGCTGCCGGGGCGGGTGCTGGTGCTGGAACCGCGCAGGCTGGCCGCCGTCTCGGCCGCGACGCGGGTCGCGGAGTTGACCGGCACCGAGGTCGGCGACCTGGTCGGGTACCGCATCCGCGGCGACACCCGCTGCGGCCCGCGCGCGAGTGTAGAGTTTGTAACCGAGGCCATATTCATACGCATGATACAGGCCGACCCCCTGCTCTCCGGTGTGTCGCTGGTCATCTTCGACGAATTCCACGAGCGGTCGGCCATCAGCGACTTGGGTCTGGCCTTCGCCCGCGAGGCGCTGGAGGCCAGGCCTGACCTGGCACTTCTGGTCATGTCGGCCACGCTGGAGATCGAGCGCATCGCCTCCTACCTGTCCTGCCAGACGATGACGGTGGCCGGCAGGTCATTTCCGGTCGAGCTCCGGCACATCGCGCCGCTGACCGGCGAGCCGATCGAGGCCACGGTGGCGCGCGCGGTATCGAGTGCGCTGGCCGCGACCACAGGCGATGTCCTGGTATTCCTGCCTGGCCTGCGCGAGATTGACGATGTCGCCTTCCGACTCGGATCTCGATCTGGAGCCGACGCGATTGGCGCCGACATCGCCGTGCTGCACGGCGGGCTGGGCGTGCCCGAGCAGCGGGCAATCGTCGCTCCTGCTGCCGGAGCCAGGCGGCGAGTCATATTGTCTACCAGCGTTGCCGAGACGAACCTGACCATACCGCGCGTCACCGCCGTCGTCGACGCCGGACTGTCGCGCCTCGTGCGCTACCATGCTCCCAGCGGGCTGAACAGGCTGGTTACCGAACGCGTCTCCGCCGCGGAGGCCACCCAGCGCAGCGGGCGCGCCGGCCGCGTCGGACCCGGACTGTGCCTGCGCTGCTGGCATGCCGCCGACATTCTGGCACCCTCACGCGGGCCGGAGCTCAACAGGATAGACCTTTCGGCGGTGGTGCTGGAGTGCGCCGCCCGTGGCGCCCTGTCGGTGCAGTCCATGGCCTGGCTCGACGCGCCGCCGGCCCATGCCTGGGATTCCGCCCAGACGACGCTGCGCGCGATCGGGCTGATCGACGCCAGCGGTGCTACCACGCCGCTGGGGCGAGAGGCGGTCGGTCTGGGCCTCGACCCGCGGGCCGCCGTCGCCATGCTCAGATCGGCCAGCGGCGCGACCGACGCAGGTGGCATGCCGGGCATGCGCGCCGTCGCGCTGGCGGTGTCGCTGGTGTCGGAACGGACATCGCCGGAAGCGGGCGGAGACCTGCGCGAGGAGCTTGAGCGGCTGGTCACTGGCCGCGCATCCGACGAGCGGGCCCGCAGGATACGTGCCGAGGCCGACCGCCTTGTTGCCAGGGTTCGGGCAGACCCCGCGGGCAGGACATTGCGTGACCATATTCCACTCGCCGCGATACAGGCCGTCGGCGACCTCCTGGCGCCGGGCTTTCCGGACCGGCTGGCGCGCCGGCTCGACGATGGCACCTGGGAATTCTCCACCGGCCGGCGTGCCAGAGCGGCGCTGCATGCCCCCGGGACCGACTGGCTCATCGCCCTCGATGTCGACGCGGGCAACCCGCTGGGCTCCATCCGGCTCGCCGCACCGGTGAGCGCGCAGGCGGCCAAGGCGGCGCTGCGCCCAGGCGCGCAAGGCAGGCTCGATGTCGACTGGCGTGGCCTGCGGCCCGTGGCAAGCGAGCAGACGCGATTCGGCGTGTTTACGCTCGCCGAGAAGCGGCTGGAACCATGCCCTTCGGACCTTCTCGCCCAGGTCTTCGACGAGCGCCTTTCGAGCCAGGGCTTGGCGTGGCTGCCATGGACGGACGAGTCGCGTTCAATCGTCGACCGGATGCGCTACCTGATTCGTTCGGGCATCAACGCGGGCGCCATCGAATCGGAAGACTGGAGTGACGAAGGTCTGCTTCGCCGCGTTCGTGCGGCCGCTCCCGGCTGGCTGTCGATATCGGGCCCCGCCATCGACGGACGAGCACTCGAGGGGCTGGTCGAATCGCTGCTGGCACCCCTTTCGCGGGCGCGGCTCGATGCGCTGGTACCGGCCACGATCACCACGCCGGGCGGCCGTGTCCGCCGGCCCACCTACCCGTCCGATGGCCCTGCCCGGCTGTCCGGTCGCATCCAGGAATTCTTTGGCATGCGGCAGGGACCAACGGCTTGCGGCGCACCGATGACGCTCGAGCTGCTCTCTCCGGCTGACCGGCCGTTGCAGGTCACGTCCGACCTTGCGAGCTTCTGGAAGACCACCTATCCGGCGATCAGGAACGAGCTGGCCCGCCGCTATCCCCGGCACTACTGGCCGCCCGATCCGCTGGTCGCGGCGCCGATGAAGGGTCCCAGGCCGCGCTGACTTGCGTTTATGGCGGAACCGGACTATCGTTACCGCACAACACCCCGAAAGGAAACCATATGAGAGGCATGTTCAAGACCATCGTGACCTTGGCAATACTGGGAGCCGCCCTGTACTTCACCAATCCGACCATGGCCGACTTTGGCACGTTCTACGAGCGCAAGCAGGTAGCCGCCAGCCAGAAAGGCGTGAGCGGCGTGCTCGCCAACATAACCAAGAAGGTGGCCCAGACCGGTGCCAACTTGGTCATCGAAAGAGGGTTCGCCAGGACGGACAGCCTGCTGTTCAGCACCTTTACACTGGGTTCGTCGAAGAAGCCTTTGGAACGATACATTGGCCTGGGCAAGGTGATCTTCATCGAGGTGAAATAGCATGGAGACGACGGATGGTGCCCAGCGGCTCAAGCAGGTCATAGACAAGCTGGCGACCGGCGCCGCTCCGGCCGATGTCAAGCGCGAGTTTCATGAACTGATCAAGGGCGCCAGCGCAGAAGAAGTGGCATCGATGGAGCAGTCGCTGATAGACGGCGGCCTGCCCGTGGAAGAGGTGCAGCGCCTCTGCGAAGTGCATGCCGACATCTTCAAGGGCGGACTGGAGAAGCAGCCCCGTGCCAAGCGCCTGCCCGGCCACCCGGTGCACACGTATCTGGCCGAGAACCGGGAGGCCCGCAGGCGCCTGCGCGCTCTGCGCTGGGCCAGCCTGTTTGGCGACATCGCGGCCATCGGAACCGCCAGCGACGAGCTCAGGCCGATCATCGTCCACTACACCAGGAAAGAGAACCAGCTCTTCCCCTTCCTGGAGCGGACCGGCTTCACCGGACCTTCACGGGTGATGTGGGGCAAGCACGACGAGATACGGGCCCGCTTCAAGACCCTGGATGAGGCGGTCGCCGCGGGCGATCACAAGGCGGCCAGACGCGAGGCCCGGTCGCTCGCCGGGCAGATCGGCACCGTGATGTTCATGGAGGAGCGCATCCTGTTTCCGACGGCGCTCAAGCGCCTCTCGCCGGCCGACTGGGCCACGGTCAGGGCAGGCGAGGATGCCATAGGTTTCGCATGGGTCAAACCCGGAGCCCTCTGGGATGCGGGCCTGGTCGGCACGAGTCCAGCGGGCGGCATGTACGGCAATCTGAACGCCGCGATAGCCGCCGCGACCGCTCAGACAGGCGCCGCAGCCGGCGCCAGCAAGCAAAATGACTCGGTGCCGCTGTCCGAAGGCGCCCTGCCGCGCAAGGTGCTCGACCTGATGCTGAAGAACCTGCCGCTCGACGTGTCGTTCGTCGACGCGAACGATCGCGTCCTCTACTATTCCGATTCGCCGCACCGCGTCTTTCCGCGCAGCCCTGGCGTGATCGGCCGCGCCGTGCAGAACTGCCATCCTCAGAAGAGCGTGGCGACGGTGGAACGCATACTCGAAGCCTTCAAGAAGAAGGAAAAGGACAAGGCGGATTTCTGGATTCAGATGGGCGACCGCTTCATCATCATATCCTACAAGGCGCTGTACGATGACGACGGCACCTACCTCGGAACCCTGGAATCGAGCTGGGACGCCACCGACATTCGCGCGCTGCAGGGACAGCGCCGCCTGCTGGACTGGT
>MTLD01005133.1_pt1 | contig 10339 bp, 12 predicted proteins | sample 1982471 | NCBI WGS metagenome assembly MTLD01 (sample SAMN05712604, study PRJNA340218) | biofilm metagenome | isolation source: sample SPM anode biofilm adapted to -50 mV | place: USA | collected 2012-02-03
GGATTCGAACCAGCGACCACTAGACCCCCAGTTTTGAGGCCTCCAACCCATCAAGCCACTCAGAGTTATCACTAAGCGCAATTTCAAGTAGATACAATCACATCCAACCACACCGAGTATTGACAAGTTTCGTTACCCGTGTTACCCATGTGTTACCCACGCACTTTACCACGACCAATGGAACGGAGGCGGCCACATGAAACGGAAGACCAAACTGACCAAGAGCGAAGTTGACAAGCTCCCACTTCCCGATAACGGCACCCGGTACGATGTCTTCGATTCCGAATTGACTGGGTTTGGGGTCCGTGTGAGCCAGACGAGCAAGATATACTTCCTCCTGAAGAGAGTCAACAGCAAGTTAACGCGCGTCACTATTGGCAAACATGGTGTACTGACCGCCGATCAGGCCCGTAAGGAAGCTGTCATCAAACTTGGGGACATGGCAAAAGGTATTGACCCAAACAAAGAAAAGGCGCGGCTGAGGATACAGGGGGTAACACTTGGGGTAGCGCTTGATGACTACCTTGAGGACCGTGACCTAAAAGAATCAACCAAAGCCTTTTACCGCATGATGGTGGACGTACACCTCAAGGCATGGAAGAATACCCAACTGAGACACATCACCGAAACCGATGTGAAGGCAAAGCACAAGCAGCTATCCAAGGACATCGGGAAGGCCACGGCAAACAATGTAATGAAAAGTTTACGGGCCATCTACAACCACGCTAGAGCCGAATCAAAAGGCGACCTCCCCGAGAACCCGGTCAACGTGCTCGCCGCCAAGAAGACTTGGAACAAGATCGCGCCGAGAAAGAGCCACATCAAGAATCATGAGCTTGAGCTTTGGTATCGGTGCGTGCGCGAACTGGATACCCCCATAACCGCCGACTTCTTACTGTTCACCTTGTTCAACGGGCTCCGCAAGAACGAAGCGCTCAAGCTCAAATGGCGCGATGTTGACTTCAAGGACCGGACCTTTACCATCCGTAACCCCAAAAACCACCAAGACCACACCCTCCCCTTTTCTTCCTTCACTGAACAGTTGCTACTTCGCCGCAAGAGCCTACGCGAGAATGATTACATTTTTCCTGGCATTGGTGAAAGTGGCCATTTGGTAGAGCCCCGCCGCCAGTTGAAGGCTATCAGCGCAAAGAGTGCCGAGGTCAGACGGCAGGAGCCAGACGCGGCCATGAACGAGTCCGAGGGTATATCAACCACCGTTCACGACTTGCGGCGCAGCTTCACCAACATCGCCGAAGAACTCGCCAGTTACTCGGTGCTGAAACGCCTACTCAACCACACCCCGGCTAAAGACGTAACTGCCGATTACCTCAGCATCTCAGTTGAAAAACTCCGCGCCCCCATGCAGGAGATCGCCGACACAATGATGATTCACATGAGGGCATGGAGCGACTATGCCCCGACAATCCAGCCGGAGGGCGTTATAAACCTTGCCGTGAAACGTAGGCAGCGACGAGATCTCCTGAGCCTCGAAGGCGTAGATATGCGGAAAACAAGCCAATTCTAAAGGCAGAAGCGCCCCCCACGCAAAGTTTCAGGCAAATGCCTTGAAAACAGAAATAGCAGGTTGTAAGTTGAAGGCACAATAAAGGCACACTGCTTTGACACCCCACAGAAGGGAGCCAGACCTGACAGGATGGAACTGTTGTAGGCGGCAGACCCCTCTGAGCTGACTCAAGGTTAGACACCTTTACTGTTCACATGACACCAACGTGGATTGTCCTTCATGGGATACCTAGTTTTCTAGTCCCCATGTCGGCTGTCAGACGTGAAGGGAGCCAGACCTGACAGGATGGAACTGTTATAGGCGGCAGACCCCTCTGAGATGACTCAAGCGGCTGAACTTGTGACTCAATCGGGAAGAATAGTGCAGCGCCCATTTTCATGGAGCTGCCCCCCCTTTGCGTTCCGGTCCAGCCGCTTTTCGTTTTGGCCCGGTTCGCTCACTCAGAGCAGCCGGGCTTATTTTATGCCCGGTCGCAAATCCATACAGGAGATAGGGATGAAAAGCACCGGGCAACAGGAACAGACACGGAGGCAGACAGGACGCCCCAGGGGCAGCAAAAACAAAAGAAGGAAGCTCCCCACCTCCATTCACCCAGAGCAGCGGCTTACAATAGCAGACATGGTGGAACTGTCAGGCAAAAGCCGCTCCTTCTTTCACAACAATCTCAGCTTGTCACGAAAGGGGAAGCCGTGTGCGAGCCTGCCGAAAATTCACCAGGTTGGGAGGAACATTGTATGCCGAGCAGCGGACTTTTTCGAATGGCTTAACCGCCGGGAGGTGAAGTAATGACATCAACCATTCACATCAACCGTGGCGAACAGAAGGGATATGACTGCCTTTTGCGACAGGTCGAAGTTCAGAACATGCTCGGCGTCGCTGCCAGCACCATTGAACAGTGGAGACTTCGCGGCCAAGGCCCACGGTTCGTTAAACTCGGCCGCTCTGTAAGGTATCGGCTCAGCGATGTTAACAGTTACCTTGCTAGTCTGAAATCCTACGGCTCGACTACCGAAGCCGACCACGCGGCGTAAGGGGGGGGCGATCATGGCAATCAACTGGCACATCGACACCTACCACACCAAGGACATCGGGCTTGCCGCATATCTTGCAGTTAAAGGGTATTGGCCCGAGGTCCAGGGATCTTCATTTTACTGGGACCTATCAGAAAAACTTGGAAAGGCCATCGAGTCGTTCCGCAAGGGCGGCAGAGTCCCCGCAAGAGCGCTGATGGAGGTTCACAGTCACCTCTCACGACGGGTCGCCGAAGCCAAACCATCTGGCATCGTCCCTGCCGAGTCGCGCGCATGGGCCAAATTCGGAATTCGCGTCAGGGGGGGCTGATATGGCAAGAATCCGAAACGTCAAACCTGAATTTTTTCGGCATGAAGGGCTTCAGGACATGGAGAACCAGCACCCCGGAGCCTACATAATGCTGACGTTCGTGGGACTGTTCACACAATGCGACATCCAAGGCGTGTTTCCTTGGCAACCCCGGCAGCTCAAACTTGACATCCTCCCATTCTTGGCTTTCGACATGGCCGAGACTCTTGAGCTGCTTCAGGGGGCAGGATTTGTTTTGGTGTTTCATGCTGGTGACGGTAAGGCATACGGCCTTATCCCGGCCTTCGCCTCTCACCAAGTCTTCTCCGGGAAAGAGCGTGCTGCCGGGGCTAAATACCCAACGCCGCCAGTAAGCGGGGGAAGCATTGGAACGGACCCGGAACCACCCCGGAACAATACCGGAGTCGTACCGGGTCGCCAGGAAGTAGGAAATAGGAAGAAGGAAAAAGGACGTATGAAAAAGGACGCCTTCGGCGAGGGGGTGCTAGCATTTCCTCCTGAACGCGCAGAAAGATGCTTTGAGTGGTTCTGGACGCAGCGGTACCCGAAGGCAGGCGGGAACAAAAAGAAGTCGAGAGAAAAGTACCTGAAGACCGTCAAGTCACTAGAACAAGCGTACCAACTCGACGCTGCGCTGATGAATTACATTTCTGAGGTCGAGGGCGACTTTGAGGGGCGTCAATGGAAGAACCCCGAGACCTTTCTAGGCAGTTGGGAAGGCTACACCCCTGACGAATGGCCTGAACAATGGCAGCAAATCAAGGCAGAGCTCCTAGAGAAAGAACTGGAAGATACCGCAGGAGATTCCTTACCCGCAGACGGAGAATCCGCAGCAGCCGAGGTCCCGGAAGGGGTGACCGATGAAAGTAGACAGGCGGCACAGCGATGGTAGCCAGGGTATTTGCTGACATGCTGGGAAATAGAGGGGGCAGGTAATCCAGAGACGCGACGCAATACGAACAATGTCGCCCGTTAACAGCCTGTCGCCGGACAGGGCATACAGGATAAGGAGAAGGAACGATGACGGCATTTGAGATCGAAAAAAACAAGGGAGAGCGGATTGTCATCACACCCACGGAATTCAAAGGACACAGCCTCATAGACTGCCGGGTACACTTCAAGGGGGCCGAAGGAGATTGGCACCCGACGAAGCGCGGGCTGACCATGCTGCCCAAGCACTGGCGGCAAATTCTGCCGGAGTTAACACGGCTGTTGGATGTTGATGGAGAAGATGCAACGGTTGGTGCGCCTAGAGCATCCATGTTGAAGTGAAGCCATAAGAAGGAGAGGAACGATGAAGCCTCACATGACAATAGAGTGGGACGGAGAAGCAATATCCATTAGTTGCGAGCCCCGTATGCCGCCAAAGATTCAGGAGTATCTTTTGACTGTTGCATCTCACATGGTGACGATGAATCAGGACCGGCTTTATATTTCTGATGTTGACGATGAGCAGCCAGTGAAACGGCTGTGCAAGGTCCTTCAATTCAGCAAGTCCCGACCTGCACAGAGGGATAAATGACATGACCACACAACTCCCCAACTTAAAGCCAATGTCGAGCGCAGTGTCTCCTGAGATTAGAGCCGGATTCGATGCCCTTCGCGTATTGTTCGCGGGGCTAGCAAAGGAAGGCGGTTTGTTATCGGCTTTGGATCTCGTGGCGACGGGCCTCCTTAGACGACAAAGCAATGGAAGCCTCGCGCCCAATGCTCCTTACCTAGACGCGACAATCCCGCCGCGACTTGCAGGGGTGCAGGCCACCGGGGCCTTCAACTCGATCATGTTAACGTGGGATGCCCCCCGATATGCGAGGCTCGCCCACGTCGAGGTTTACCGGGCGGAAGTGGACAATCTTGGACAGGCGGTACGGATAGGGACTACCCAATCAACCATGTACGCCGACACTCCCCCCCGGTCATCGCTCTCCGTCACCTACTACTACTGGGTGAGGATAGTCAGCCAGGCCAACATCGCGGGGCCGTTCAACGCAACGGCAGGGACACCCGGCAGCACAGCGAACGACCCGGAGTACCTACTGGAAGTTCTGACCGGGCAGATCAAAGAGGGGCAGCTTTACGCCGACCTGGGTGGGCGGATCAACCTGATCGACGCCCCCGGTTCCGGGTTGCTGGCCCAAGTGGATGAGCTATCGCTGAACCAGCTCAACTCCCTGGACGAGTACAACACGCAGTACCTTCGCGTCCTGGACCATGAAAACAAGCTGAACGCCATCGTGACGGTGGACCCCAACACGGGCCAGATCCAGTTACTCGCGGAGGCGAACGTCACGACTGACGTTGAAGCGCGGCTTACCGTCGTGGAAACCGACCTCGACGCGGCAGAAGGCACAATCGCCTCGAACGTCGCCCGGTTGGATGCGGTGGACGGCGACATCACCTCCATGAACTCGTCGATCACGCAGCTCAGTAACAGCGTTGCGCTGAAGGCTGAAAAGGCGTATGTCGATTCGGCGGTGCTCGGAATCGGCGACAGCATGACACCTGAGCAACGGAACATCATGGACGGCCTTGGGCCTGAAGCCATCCTACGGATGGTCCTTCTTGGCGACAAGATGAACCGTGAATCTCTACAGCACAAAGTTAACATCGCGCAGGCCCAGTTCGACATCGAGAGCAATGCGGATGCTATCAGCGCCGAAGCCGAGGCAAGGCTACTTCTCGTCGCACAAGTGCAGGATGCCGTCGCTGCGGTTTCCGTTGAGCAGACCGCTCGCGCTGAAGCTGACGCCGCCGAGGCAGAGGCCCGCACCCAGCTCGCTGCCAAGGTAGACGAGAACACGGCAGCAATCCAGACGGAGCAAGCGACCAGGGCCGACGCAATCAGCGCCTTGTCTCAATCCGTTGAGACGGTGCAATCGACGGTAGACGGGCAGACTGCTACGGTACAGGAGATCTCCAGTTCGATAGACGGGATCATGGCTGAAAAGATCCTCAAGGTGGACGCCAACGGCGTTGCTGCCGCCATCGGCCTTCGTTCTGAGCCCGGCGGCTCGGAAGTGGGGGTCTACGCCGGAAGGTTCTTCATCGCGGACCCTGCTGGTGGAGCCAATATGGTTCTTCCCTTCATCGTTTCCGGTGGCAAGGTCTACATGGATACAGCGCTCATCAAGGCAGCGACGATCAAGGCAGCGATGATCGAATCGCTGTCTGCCGACAAGCTCACCGTTCCCGGCACCGGCACGATATGGGAAGCGATCATCAACCTGGGGAAGATCACCAGCGCCTACATCGGTGACTTCATCCAGAGCAACAACTATTTCCCCGGTCAATCTGGCTGGCACATCAATAAGGATGGCTCGGCTGAGTTCAGGAACATCTTAGCCAGGGGGAATATCGAAGCGACCAGCCTCAAAGCGGATGCCGCAGATATCGTAAAAACCCTAAATATTCAAGGCGAAGCTGTTGTAGTGCCTAGAGCGGTTTCAGCCGGTTATCAGACTTTCTCGGCCCCTGCTGCCTGGGGCAATGTGCTTGGTATTTCGCTGACATACACTGTTGACGCGGCCACGGTTCACCCGGTTACACTCGTAGCCTCCGTGGACTCCGGTATTCTGGGGGATTACCGGGGGAACACTCTTCGATTCCGTATAGCTCGCAACGGCAATGCTTTCTCGCATGAGGTGAGAGGGGGATCTAGTGTCAGCTATGGTGGCTGGTTCAATATCAACAAGACAAGTTCCATCGTCTGGAAGGATGAGCCTGGAGCCGGGACACACACCTACACCTTACAATGCTGGAGCAGTAACGCTGGAATCAACATTGCTGCCGAATCCATGGGGTCCGGCTTAATTCTGCAAGGAGCAAAACGATGATCATCATTTACAGCAAAACAGATGGCAGAATCAAGCGATGGCTCTCGATCCCCCCCAATGAGATTGGCATCAACATGGATGCTGAAAGAGAGAGCTACATCGAGAGCGACTGCGTGGGGGATGCTACCCATGTGGTGAATGGAAAGTTAGTCAAGAAGGACGACAGAACATCAGAGGATCGCTTGACTGAGATACGCATGGAGCGCGACGCGCTCCTGTTCCAGGCGGACATCATCAACTGCAACGCCGAAAAATGGTCCACCATGACTCCTGAGCAACAGCAGGCGTGGCGCACATACAAGCAGGAGCTACGGGATTTCCCCGCTGTGTGCAATGCTGACAATCCGATGTGGCCGAAGCCTCCAGCATAGCCAGAGCAACACACACCAACTTGGACCCGATACCGTGTTAACACACACGGAGCAAACAAAAGGGCTTAGGCCCGAAGGAGAGGAACATTGACAGCCAACGGATTAGACTACGGCAACCCGCTTGCACAGGCGGTTAACACCTACACGACCCTTCAGAACTCCGCGCTCCAGCGTGACGAGTTCGAGAGCCGTAAAGCGATGCTGGCGCGGGAGGACCAGAGGCAGCAGGAGACTCACGATCAGCAGCAGAAAGAGCGCACGGACGCCGAAAAGTCCCGCGAGCTGGCTGCTGTCCAGATGGAGATACAGGCGCACCTTGACGCTGACGGGCCGGGCGGGCTCCCCCTCGAACTGCTTGATCGGGCAATGATCATCGACCCTTCCCTCTCTGCGTTCAACGACGTGAAGTATGCACAGAAGAGAAAGTTTGAGATCGACAATGCGATGCAGGCGTTCGGCGACCTGGTTGCACCGATGCAGGCGACACAGCAGGCTGCTATTGCAAACCCCATTCAGGAAAGCGATGGACCTATGACGCCGCTTCCCCAGGTGCAGCAAACCTCGCAGGCTCTCCCTACAGCAATCCGCTCCCTGAGCAATGTTGAGCGCAGGCGGTCTCCCATCCTACCCGCTCCTGCCCAAGCGGTCCCGGCAAACGAAGAATACGCGAGCCAGGTAGCAGCCAAAAACCAGCTACTTGCTTCCGTGACAAACCTCTTCAAAGACCGGCTCATGGCGGGCAAGCTCGATGATGGCAACCCGCCCAAAGACGCCCGCATTATCGACTTCATCCCCTCCCCCGATGGGACGGCGGCAGCGCTTCAGGCCGAGTTCACGCGACAGGACGGCAGCACATATACCGCTCCGATCACGGAGAACCGGACGGCAGACCCCCGTGACCCTGTGCGCTTCATCCCCGTCAAGGCGTTCGTCAACCGGCTCGCAACGGAACGCGCTCTGATAACCTCCATAGAGGCAGCAAGGGCAAGGTATGGCGACAAGGAAGTAATCGCCAGGATGGACAAGTTAACAGCAGAGAACCGGCAGCGTAAAGCCACGCTTGAGCGGAACAAGCCGGTTATCGAGCAGCTCCGACAGCAGGCAATTCAACTGCGTACTTCCGGTGACGAGTACGGCGCGAACAAGGCGGAGATGGCGGCGGCAGCTATCGAAACTGGCGACTCCGGCAAAGAGCTTGCGCCGCTCTTGCAGTTCGGCATCAGGGAACCCAAAGAGGCAGCGATCCACACCAGCACCAACATCACCAAGGCTCCGCAGGGTGCAAAGGACTCGCAGGGGAACCCGGTTAAGGCTGGTACCCTCGTCTACATGACGACCAAGGGCGACAAGACCACCTACGACCCGGCCTACATCAAGCCCGAAAGAGGCGACGGTAGAGGCAGCAGTAGCCGCCTCCCGGCAGACGCGCAGATGGTGGAGTATTTGGTCGCTAGTGGCATTGCCCCCGACCGGAAGACAGCATACGGTGTGGTCAAGCGGAGCAGGGAGAACCCGGTAGAGGTAATTTCAAAACTTGCGACCGCCGCCATGAAGGCACAGGCCGCTGCCTACATTAAGCCGGGCGATCCAGGGTACAAGACCGCAGACGAGATCATTGCCGACGCCAGATCTATGGTAGAGAAGGTATCGGCGACGGGGGAGCCTTCCGCGATCATGACAGCGAAGCCGAGCATCGCAGATACGCAGGATGTGTTTTCGTCCTCCCTTATCCCGCTTCTTAAGTACAGGAACGGCGTCGAGGGAGCGCCTTCAGCGATCACCTCCCCTAGGCCCGACAGCGAAGATCGCAACCGCACGCACACACCAAAGACAACCAAGCAATCGAAGGTCCCGCTCAAGCCTGCACCCGGCCCCCCCATGAAAACGAAGATCGTCAACAACAAGCCTTACCTTAAAGACTCTACGGGTCAGTGGTTCGAGGCCGACGACCTGTAGGCGGAGAGACTATCGGCCCCTGCCGTTGCAAGGCGGTAGAGGCACTACTGAGGAAAGCGGCAGGTGCTTGAAGAAAGAGCACCTGCCCCCTTTAGCGCCCGCTTGATGCCCGCTCGTATCTGTCGGCTCCCTCGTCAGTCATGCTGTCTGGTCGGCTGAAAAACACAGAAACAGACGCAACCAAGGCGATCAAAACAAATAGGACGATGAACCCTACCACACCGCCCCGTACCCGCTTCTTGAGTGGGACAAAAGAAGCGCCCTCGAAGAAGAACACCGAGGGTATGCTGAAGAACGCGGCCCCAGTAGCGGCTATCATAAGAAGCACTTTCACCTTGTCATAGTCCAACTGTTAGCCCTCCTTTGCAATGCTTTGCTGTAGTTTTGAAAATGATTATGGTTTATCATTCAGGGCGGCTTTTGTATTCCTTTCTCCACCCCCACAGTACCATCACTTTAGTTTCCCTTTTAGAATGTCCCCTATTTACTGAATCCCCGCGAAGCCGCGCCTAATCAGTGTTTCCGTAAGTGCCATTTCACTGAATGCTCATTGGTTTTGACGTAACGGCGATGTCAGTATGCATTGTAGTTACCACATTAGACATGGACGATAAAGATATTTTTATGTAAGGTTGGCATTGACGGAGCGACAGAGCACAAAGGGAGGGTGTCTATGAAACCAGCCGAAGCGATGTTAACGCTGTGCCAGAGGTTTCTGAACCAGCACCAAGGAGCGGAGAGAGCGGACCTTCTAAATCAAATGGCCGAGATGATAAACGGACAGCCGGGGATGGACGCACCGCTACCGACAACGGCCCGCGAGCTGAAGAGAAAGATGGACGGCCTGCTCGACGCATCAGGGAAGTACGAAGCGGCGAAGGAAATGCTGCTACAGATGGACGAGTTCGACCTGAACGGGGAGACGCTGGAGGGACTGGCGGCGAGTCTGTCCGAGTAAAGCCCGTTGTCATGGCCACCTCCCCTCACGCCAGGGATGGTGTGGCTGTGCCGCAGCCTACATTATCCTACCCGTTTGCATATCGGTTCGCGCTCCGTTTCTATATCGCTTTCTGGATCTGACATACCGGAAAAAATTTTTGTAGGGGTCTTGCTCAGGGAACTATACCCGGGGTGCGTTAATGGCCGCGTTCCGGCTCTCCAGTGTGGGATTTCGGCATTGTGGCAGGGGCAGTTCCAGTTTTGAAAAATGGGGAATCGTTGTGTAGGACAGGGACATGTGACCAGGCGCATGGCCGCGCAGGGGGTCTGGGGGTACGGGGTGGGGGGGGCTGGGGGTACGGGGGTACGGG
>MTLD01001464.1_pt1 | contig 10321 bp, 9 predicted proteins | sample 1982471 | NCBI WGS metagenome assembly MTLD01 (sample SAMN05712604, study PRJNA340218) | biofilm metagenome | isolation source: sample SPM anode biofilm adapted to -50 mV | place: USA | collected 2012-02-03
CGGGGCCATGAACGCATCTTTGTCTCGACGGCTGGCAGGACCGATCTCATGCTGCTTGACCTGGCGGCCCGCGGCAGGATCGCACCCGGCAGGGTCTATGCCTATATCCACTGGTTCAGGCCTTCCCGGAGCAAACGCGCCCAGTTGAAAAAACTGGCGCGACGTCAACCGGACATCGTCATCCTGGCGCCCACCGCTTCTGTCTGTGAAGAGCTCCGCACAGTCGGTTTCAGCCATACCAAGCTTGTCCCATATCCCATAACGCCCTGTGAGAGCGATGTCCACGCTACGGCGGATCAGGGGTTCAGCCACCTGTTGTTTGCCGGCGCAGCCCGCCAGGACAAGGGTTTCCCGGCAGTAGTAAACCTTGTGGAGCTGCTGCACACCTTGGAAGCCGCCATCCCCATCACAATGCAGACCTCTGCGGAGCACTACGACAAATATGATGATGCCACCCGGCAGGCCATCGGACGGCTGGAGAGGTGCCGCTATCCACATGTCAGGTGCGTTGGAGAAACCCTCTCCCAAGCCGACTATCAGGGGCTGTTCGTGGGGGCTATTTGTCTTCAGTTGTACTCCCAACAGGACTTCCGGGACCGCATCAGTGGGGTGACCCTGGATGCCCTGACAGGCGGCAGCCCCGTCATAACCCTGTCGGACACGTGGATGGCGCGGATTGTGGCCAAATACGGTGCGGGCCTGGTGATCGACACTACTGAGCCCAAAAGCGTGTACCAGGCGGTAACCCTGGTGCTGGAAGATTACGGCAGGTATCGTGACAATGCCCTGAAGGCGGGACGAGAGCTACAGATGCAGAATAGCGCCGAACACCTCCTTCACGAGTTGGCAGCTTGATGACGAGCGAGAACAGCGTGCATACCCGTCATCCCCTGACGGTCGTGATCATTGCCAAGAACGAGGCGGAGCGAATCGAAGCCTGCCTGCAAAGCGTGTCGTGGGCCGATGAAATCGTAGTGGTGGATTCGGGCAGCAACGATGCAACCTGTGGGATTGCCAGGCGCTATACGGACAAGGTGTTTGACGTCCCATGGCGGGGATTTGGCCCCCAGAAGCAGGCAGCCGTGGACTTGGCAAGCCATGACTGGATACTCAACATCGATTGCGATGAGCGGGTGACGCCGAAACTGGGGCAGGAAATACGAGGCATCCTGGCCCTGGACACGGCTAATGTAGCTTACTCAGTGCCACGGCGGACATTTCTTGGGAGTAAGGAAATCGGCCATTGCGGGTGGTATCCCGATCGCACCATCCGTTTATTCAACCGCCAGCGGGCACGTTTCTCCGACAATATCGTGCACGAACGGGTCATTGCGGATGGTCCGGTTGCCGCTTGTAGAGGGCATCTGCTCCACTTCTCCTTCAGCGGCATCGGGCCGGTTCTGGCCAAACTCAATCACTACAGCGACCTTTCCGCCCGCCAGATGTTCGAGCAAGGCAGAAGGTGTCGGCTGTTCGACCTGACCGCCAGACCGTTGTTCGCCTTTTTCAAGACCTATGTGCTGCGGTTGGGGGCGCTGGACGGCGTCGAAGGGCTGGAAATCTCGCTGACTACGGCCCTCTTGACGTTCGTCAAATACATCAAGCTGCGGGAAATGGCAAATAAATGAGTTCGTTCGGATTGTTACCCATATAATGGAGGTTGGTGATGAAGGTATCCGGTTTCACCATTGTCAAGAATGCCGTTTTGCTGGAATATCCGCTGGTTGAGTCGATCCTCTCCATCCTTCCGATCGTCGATGAATACGTGGTGCTCATCGGTAAATCCGACGACGACACCCTGGAGCGGGTCAAGGCCATCGGCAGTCCCAAGATCAGGATTGTGGAAAACGAATGGCGCGACGACAAGAAGAGCGGCGGGGAATTCTTCAGCGAACTGACCAACGTGGCGCTGAAAGAGTGCACCGGTGACTGGGCATTCTATCTCCAGGCGGACGAGGTCATCCACGAAAAGGATCTTTCCAGTTTGCGGAGCCTCATGGAAACGCATGTGGACAACCAGCAGGTAAAGGCTATCTCCCTGAGAATACGCAATTTCCACGGCGACTACCGGACCTTCAACCCGTACTCGCACCGCAAGGCCATCCGCATCATCAGGAATAACGGGGAGATCGTGAGCGTCGGCAATGCCGTCACCTTTACCCTTACCTCCTCTCCCGAGAAGAAGACCATCCAACTCCTGATCCCCGAGAGCATCATATCCATCAGGGATATCCACATATTCCACTACTCATGGGTAAAGGACAAACGCGCGCTTTTGAAAAAGGACAACCTGATGCGCGTGCACTACCATGGGGACGGCACGTCGCTGGCGACCGATTACCGGCTAGACTACTGGTACAAGCGTTTTACGTATTGCGGAGTTCCAGTCCCCATTTCCCCCTTATCCCAATCGCTGGCTCAACCCGAAATTTTATCTGTATCTGCTGCACCACGGCTATATAGGATAGCGGCGCCTCGCAGAAACAGGCACGCCGGTTCCGGGCCGCTTGCGATGGCCCGCCACACTAATGCTGCGCTGCTGCGTACGACACCATGAAAAATGGCATGAAGCTCTTACCCAAATCGATACTTATCATCAATATCCGCCTGATCGGCGATGTGATCCTGACCACCCCCCTCATCGGCCTGTTCAAGGACGCCTATCCGGGGGTGGCCATAGATTTCCTGGTCAACCGCGGCACCGGCGAATTCCTGGAAAAAGACCCGCGGGTGCGGAAGGTCCTCTATTCCGACAGCAGGGAGACATCCACTGGGCGTAGGAAGAACCGCTATCTGATGGACATATTCCGCCGCTACGACATGGCGGTCAACATGAATGCCTCCGACCGGGGGAACATCGCCGTCCTTCTGGCGGGAAGGCGCTGGCGCTCCGGGTTGTACCTGGGGGACCGGTTCTGGCAGGACATCTGGAAAAAGATGCTGTTTACCCATCCGATCGACTATCCCTATCCGATCCATGTGGCCCAAGTTTGCCAGGTCGTGGCGGAAAGGCTTGGCCTGAAAGTGGACAAACTGGAAGCCAAGGTATTCTGGGATGCGGGTGACGAGGAAAAGGTCGCTGACGTATTGGAACGCCAGGCGGTGGTTGCACCTTATTTTGTCATTCACCCCTTTGCCCGCTGGCGGTACAAGTACTGGCAATTCGAGAAGTTTGCCGAGGTGAGCGATTCCATTGCCGAGCGTTACCACCTGCAGCCGCTCTGGACATCCTCTCCCGATCCGTCCGAGAAGAGCGCGCTGGAGCAGGCAGCCGCCCTCTGCCGCATCCTGCCGACCCTGGTTCGCGGCGAGCTGAACCTGAACCAGATGACTTGCCTGCTCTCCCGGGCATCCCTCTATGTCGGACTCGACACGGCAATCAGCCATCTGGCCGCCTCCACCGGCATCCCGCTGGTGGCTCTGTACGGCCCGACTCTTACCAATGTGTGGTCGCCCTGGAACAATAGCGGCCCTGTGGCGCAACAGTGCCCGTTGCAAGGTGGAAAACAGCGTACGGGAAACATCATCGTCATTCAAGGCACCAAGCCCTGTATCCCGTGCGGCCGGTCCGGATGCGACGATCAGGGAGAGGAAAGCCCCTGTCTGCTCGAGATCGGGACCGACGAGGTCCTGGCGTCGGTAGGGGAACTCCTCGCTTCGCGCCCGGGAGCGGACCGGTGAGCGGCGCCCCGGAAAAACGGTGGCTTGTGCTGTCCTACTTTGCCGGCATCGACGGCATGGCGTGTTCGCAGCATATCGATGATCGCCTCCCCCTGCTCCGCACGCACGGAATCATGCCGCTTCTTTTGACCGGGGTATGCGGCAGGCCCCCGCTCGACATAGCCACAGCGCGGGTGCCATCCCTCGGCCCGTCGGGTATCCGTTTCGAACTGCGTCACCTGCAACGGAGAATGCCGCGGCTGAAACCCGTCCTGGGGCTGCTGAACCTGTTGGTAGTGCCGTTGTACCTGCTGGAGAAACTGTTCATCGATCTGGATAGCCAGTGGTCGTGGTTTCCCCTGGCGATATGGAGCGGAAGCCGACTTTGCCGCCGTCATCGGCCCCACGTGATCTATTCCACCGGCGGGCCGGCCAGCGCCCATCTCGCAACGGCCGTCATCGCCCGCCGCCACGGCATCCCATGGATCGCCGAGTTCCAGGACCCGCTGGTGCATGGAGACTGGCTGCGCACCAGACGGGCGCTGAAGATTTTTACCTGGCTGGAGCGATTTGTCTGCACACGGGCCGATGCCGTCATCTTCCTGACCGATGAGGCGCGGAGACGGGCGGATGAAAGGACTGGCCTCGGCGAACGGGGCTGGACCGTCTATCCCGGTTCAAACCCCGCCGCCATGCCGCAGGTCGTTTACGAAAAGGGGGACTTCTGCAGCTTCGCCCACTTCGGTTCCCTCGGCGGCTCCCGCAATCTCAAGGTATTTCTTGAAGCGCTCAGGCAGTTGTTTGCTGACCACCCGCACCTTGGGAGCGTCATCAGGCTGGATGTCTTTGGAACATGCGACCGTTTGTCGCTGCGGCTCATAGAAACGTTCCCGGTACCAGGCGTTATCCGCTGCCATGGTCGCATATCCCGGTCCGAGTCGCTTGTTGCCATGAAACGGTGCGATGTCTTGCTCCTTATCCAGAATACGGAAGAGTTCTCGGCCGAGACCATTCCGTCGAAGACCTACGAATATTTTTTTACCGGCCGGCCGATTCTGGCCCTAGTCCACAAGAACCCTGAGCTTTCCCGGATGATGTCGCAACTCGGCCATACAGCGGTCAAGGCCGACGACCCCGAGGACGTTAAAGGAGCCATCATCGCTCTGGCCGACCGCTGGACCGCCGATGGCCTGGAATCGGTGGCCGGCGGCGGCTTTGAGGTCACACAGGCGGTCAAGACCCTGGTCAGTATCGGGGATACCTTTCATCGATCCGAACCGGTTGCAGGCATATCTGCACCGGCTTGAGAAAGCGAGTTTGCGAGTGATCGAATCATTGCTGCGACAACACCTCGCCGGTTTCCGCGCCAGCCGTGTGCTTGATGTCGGACCCGGTTACAACGCCTTTGGCCGTATCGCCGCCCGCGTCACCGGTGCCGGTTCGGTGACCTACATAGACTGCAACCGTGATGTCATCGCCTGGCAGACGGATGAGTGTCGCAAAGAGGGGCTGGCGTCGGAGGGATTGCTCTTTCCGCTGGAACTGGCTGCACTTGGAGCGCTTTCCGGTCACTACGATCTGATCTTGTGCCAGGAGGTCTTTGAGCACCTCGCCAATGCTGAGGATATCCTTGCCGCTCTGGTGAGACACCTTGCCCCTGGGGGGCGCATGGTTGTCACCGTGCCGACCAAACTTTCAGAGCAGTGGTTGAAGCATATCAATCCCAACTATATGAAGAATGACCCCTATGGCCATGTCCGCGAATTCGATGAGGCGGGACTCCGACATCTGCTCCGGGAAGCGGGCCTCCAACCACACATATTCCTGCCGACCCAGCCGCACTATTTTGTCGCCCACACATGGTTTTTCGGCACGAGGATGAAGGTGGAAGAGTCGACCGGCAAGATCCTGACAAAAGGGGTTCGTGGCTTCGTGAGCAGAAAGCTTTTCAAGTTGAGCAAGAAACTGTTTTGTATGACCGGATTCGAGCGCTGGGGCCGGCTGCTGCCGCGTAACTACTTTGTCGTGGCCCACAAGGTCCGGCCAGATGAATAACGACGGGAAGGGAACATGAAAATCCTTTTTGACGCCACGGTCCTGGAATTGCCCTTCACCGGCATTGCCAAGACCTCGCTGATGCTCTATCGCGAATGTCTGGCCCAGAGACCGGACATCATCATAACGGGCCTGCACCGAAGGCCATTGGCGGGTATTGCTCCGTCGGGGATAGGCACGATGCGTTGCGGGAGGTTCTTCTCCCCAAGCCACTGGCGAGCATCCACCCTTCCCCCGCACGCGGCGCGCCAGGGGGCGGCGGTGATGCATTTTCCCTGGAACGGCGGTGTGCCGGAGAGGCTGCGCGGCTGTGCCATCGCCACGACCATACACGACGTACTGCCTCTGGAGATGCCGGGCAGCTTTAAGAATGACCAGGAGGAGATGCACTATCGCCACGATAAACAGCGGGATATCGAGCGATCCCATATCCTTTTTACCGATTCGGAGTATTCGAAGCGACAGCTCATGGCCCAGTTCACGTTACATAGCGAGCCGGTCGTCAACTATTTCGGCCCGACCCTTGATTGCGATGCCGCCACGGCAGGGACGGCGGTTGCCGCCGAGCGCCCCTATCTGCTCTACCTCGGGGGATATGACCGCCGCAAGGGGATCGTCGAACTGCTCCGGGTCTTTCTGGAGTTATACCGTCGGCAGAAGCTCACCTGTCGGCTGCTGTTGGCCGGAAAGGCCCACTATTTTTCCGATGAACTGAGATCGTTGGTCGCTGAGGGAGCGCACACCGGAGCGGTCCAGGAATTGGGGTACGTCCCCGACCCGGAACTGTGCCTACTGCTCCGCAACGCCCTGGCGCTGGTCTATCCCTCGCGTTTCGAAGGGTTTGGCCTGCCGCCGCTGGAGGCTATGCACGCCGGCTGCCCGGTGGTCACCACCGCCTGCACCTCCATTCCGGAGGTCTGTGGAGACGCCGCCCTGTACATCGATCCCTGCGACGACAGGGGATTCGGCGAGGCGCTGGTGGCGCTGCAGGATGATGAAGCCCTCCGCCATTCCCTGCGGGAGAAGGGGCACCGGCAGGCGGCGGGATTCTCCTGGAAGACGAGCGCGGCAACGTTTCTGGGGGAGATCGAGAGATGCGTGAAACCGAAAGGGACACCATGATCATCGCCTGCGAGCCGGTCTGCCACGGTTTTGAACACGCCCTTGTCAATGCGGCGGTGCTGTCGGTCGTTGCCGAGGCCTTTCCCGGTCAGGAAGTCCTGTTCCTGGCAGACGAAGGGCATATCGGCTGTGTCGCCTCAGACCCCGTCATCAACGCCAGGGCGGGGATCATTTTCGAGCCGCTGGCCTTGCCGGCACGGAAATCCTCGGGGCCCAAGCGTTTCAAGCATGAATTCTCGGTGGTCGCCACCCTCTTTGAGACGGCCGAACAACGGAGGGCGTCACTGGTGCTGTTCACCTGCATCAGCGATGAAACGCTACGCGCCATTAAGCTGCTGATCCCGCGATTCCCGCGGATCAGGTGCGCGGCGGTGCTGCACGGGGTCCTGGCGTCGGTCCTGAAACGCCCTTCCCTGTTCCCCTGGAAGAACCGGAACGCCTTCCGCACATGGTTCCTGAAGCAGAATTCGCCGCAACTGACCTATATACTGATGGGGGATTCCATCGAGCGCGCACTGGTGGCGCGTTTCCCGGCCATGGCTCCCCATGTGGTAAGTATCGACCTTCCGTACCGGTTCGCTCGTCCCGGCAGGCACGAACCGTTCGGGGATCGCACCGTTACCTTCGGCTCCCTGGGGGTCATCCGCAAAGCCAAAGGGTCCGATGCCTTCCTGCGGCTGGCCAATGAGGTGGCGGCATCCCGACACCCCTGGAAGCCGCGCTTTGTCTGCGTGGGGCCGGTCGTTGACAAAAAGCTGCGCAAGTTGCTCGGGCCGTCGGTAACGGTGCCGTCACCGGACGCCCCACTTTCGGTGGATGATTTTGCGTCCTACGCCCGTCAGCTTGACTACGCGGTATTTCTCCACGGCGCGGATGCCTACACCCTTACAGCAAGCGGGGCGCTGTTCGACGCCTTTTCGTACCTCAAGCCGCTCATTGCGCTCAGGAATCCCTTCTTTGCCTCGTATTTTGAAAAGATGGGCAATATCGGATATCTGTGCGACAGCTATGAGGATATCAAGCGGACCGTCATGGGGATTCTTGACAATCCCCCCGTTGACGAGTATATGATCCAGCGGCAGACCCTGCTGATGGGGCGTGAACAGCTTGAGGTCAGCGCCCTTGCCGCAACCTTGCGCGACAAGCTGACAAGGAGATGAGGCCGTAGCGACCATGAAAAAGATCCTATCCATATTCGGCACCCGCCCTGAGGCGATCAAGATGGCGCCGGTGGTCAAGGAACTGGAACGTCATCCCGGCCGTTTCCAGAGTTTGGTCTGCGTCACCGCCCAGCACCGCCAGATGCTCGACCAGGTACTCGACCTGTTCCACATCCGCCCGGACTACGATCTGGACATCATGCGGCCGGGGCAGGACCTGTTCGACATCACCTGCAACGTGCTCCAAGGACTGAAACCGATCCTGGCTGCCGAACGCCCTGACCTGGTGCTGATCCACGGCGATACCACCACGACCTTGTCGGCGGCCCTGGCGGCATATTACTGCCGCATCCCGGTCGGCCACATTGAGGCCGGCCTGCGGACCCACAACAAATTCGCTCCCTTCCCGGAGGAGATCAACCGACATGTGAGCGGTGTGCTGGCGGATGTGCATTTCGCCCCCACCGAGGCAGCCCGCCAGAACTTGTTACGGGAGGGGGTGGCGGACAAGGAAATCCATATCACCGGCAATACGGTTGTGGATGCCCTGCTTGCCGTTTCGGCGCGCATCGGCGATGATCCGGACCTCCGGCAATCCTTTGCCAGACGTTTCAATTTTCTCGATCCCGCCAAGCGTCTGATCCTGGTGACCGGCCACCGCCGGGAGAATTTCGGCGAAGGCTTCGAGACTATCTGCAAGGCGTTGGCGGATATCGCGATCGGTTTCAGCGATGTCGAGATTCTCTATCCGGTGCACCTCAATCCTAACGTCCAGGAACCGGTCAGGCGCCTACTCGGCACCGATGCGCTCAAAAACGTCCATCTCATCGAGCCGGTGGACTATCTCCCCTTTGTCTATCTCATGAACCGGTCGCACCTGATCATCACTGACTCCGGCGGCGTGCAAGAGGAGGCACCCGCACTAGGCAAACCGGTGCTTGTCATGAGGGAAACAACCGAGCGCCCCGAGGCAGTGGCTGCCGGAACCGTCATCCTGGTCGGCACTGACCGAAAAATGATCGTGTCGGAGACGTCTCGTCTCCTTTGTAATGACCATGAGTACCTGGCCATGAGCCGTGCCCATAACCCGTATGGCGACGGCACTGCGGCTGCCCGCATCGCGGATATTCTCCATAATATCGATAGAAATAATTGAAAGTCCTGATCATCAAAACATCCTCCCTGGGAGATGTCGTCCATGCCCTGCCGGTTATCGACTACCTGGACCAGGTTTTGCCCGGCTGCGAGATCGACTGGGTGGTGGAAGAGCAGTTCCTGCCCATCCTGGAGCACAATCCGCGGCTGACGCGGTTGCACGTCATGAGAAGCAAGAAGTGGCGCCGCAACAAGCTTGCGGCTGAGACCCTCGGAGAAATCAGGCAGATCAGGTCCGCATTGCGGGAGCGGCGCTACGACCTGGTAATTGACCTGCAGGGCAATCTCAAGAGCGGTCTGGCCTGCTGGTTCACCGGCGCCAAAACCCGGGTCGGCTTCAGTACCGATGTGCTGCAGGAAAAGATCAACGCGCTGTTCACCACCCGCCGCATCCCTTTCCGCGACACCGACCTCAATGTCACCGACCGCTACCTGCGCGTGGTAAGCGCCCTGTTTAACCGTGATTACGTCGGCATGGACCTGAAAGGCAACATCTTCTCGACGCCGGAAGACGAGGCGGCTGCCGAGCAGTACCTGGCTGGAGTGCCGGGGCGGCCAATGTTCCTGCTACAGGTCGGCACCACCTGGAGCAGCAAGCTGTGGTATCCGGAAGGATGGATCGAGTTGACGCAGCGGATCGTAGGTCACTATCCCGGCGCAGCCATCCTGATCAACTGGGGGAGCCCTGAGGAAAAGGCCCTTGCGGAGCGGATCGTTCGGGAGGTAGGCGACGCGGTGCAACTTCTGCCCTGGCTGAGCATCAGGGAGTTGATACCGGTTATCAGGCGGGTTGACCTGGTGGTGGGTGGAGATACCGGGCCGGTCTACCTGGCCGCTGCCGTCGGCACGGCAACGCTCTCCTACTACCGCGCCACCAGCGCGGCCACCTATGCGCCACAGGGTCCCCACCACCGTTCCGTGCAAGCCGCCATGGAATGCGCCGGTTGTTACCGGACCTCCTGCGACCGGGACAGCGAATGCCGCACCAGCATTTCCGTGGACGCGCTGTTTAATGCCGTGGTAAGTTTACTGGATTGAATCCTGAAAAAAGTGGAGCTGAAAGGACGTTACATGTTGACCAAGTTGAATCTTGCCGCGCTGGAAGAGACCTTTGACCGCTACCTGGCCTTCTGGCATACCGACCCGCAGACATACGACTCGCTGGATAT
>MTLD01001576.1_pt1 | contig 10320 bp, 7 predicted proteins | sample 1982471 | NCBI WGS metagenome assembly MTLD01 (sample SAMN05712604, study PRJNA340218) | biofilm metagenome | isolation source: sample SPM anode biofilm adapted to -50 mV | place: USA | collected 2012-02-03
GCAACAACGACGCACAACTGCGGACAAAACTACGCAACCTCCTCTAGCAGCTCTCTCCGCTTACTGCTTGTTCATTTATGTTTTTTTGAATTCTTTTTTGAATTAAACACCTAGATGGTAGTAATTTAATTTGGGGCTGTTGTTAAAATTAACAGAAACAACTGCGGACAAAACTGTTTATTTTGTGATAGCAACTGGCATTTGTGATACCTCTGTTGGAGCTAGGAATTTTGTAATGTCTTGATATTACATTGAAACCAGATTCCTAATTCAAAAATAAACTGAAAATCGTTGATACAAGGGACTTTCATATTTTCACATACATTTGGAATCTTGACTGTATTAGCATTTTGCGCTGTTATTTTTTCTTCTTTAGTTACGACAATAGCATTCTCGTTAATTGCATGAGCAATAACCCAGGGGTCTGCCATTGATCTTAATTTTTTATTATCAACTAATAATCTGTGGATTGGGTTAAATAAGTATATCTCCTTTAAACATTTTGCTACTTGTTCATCAATCAGTCTAATCGGAATTTTACTCTTTTTTAACCATTTTGACAATTCATCGTCGGTTCTAATTATTTCTTCATAAACCAACTCAGGAATAAATATTTTGTCATTCTTGCCTAACATATTAAGCATCTCCCAATAACTTGGACAAATATTTGGGGAGTAGTATTTTTGCCAGGCTTGAATAAGCACATTGGCATCTAGACAGTATTTTTTCTCAATCATACTTATCGGTACATTTGTGCTTCAAGTTTGGAGAATTTATTCACTTGAACATTTAGTAAGTTACTAGCCATAGATGGTTCTATAGCCCCGCCACGAAAAGCATCCAATACAGTCTGTGTAAATAATCGGCTATTTCTGTTTAATTGCAATAAAAAATAGTTAGGACCGCCTATTTTGTCGTTCTTTTTCTGCTTTTGTTTTTTTTCTTGTTCCCTCTTCAGAAATTCGTTATATTCAATATCTGCCTGTATCTTTAATTGCTTATATTGGCTTAACGAAATTGTTTTGAGATTTAACGCTCTAATCAATAGGGCAAAAGAACTAACCCCGATTTTTTTTGCATTTTTGAAAACCTTTTCGGTATTATCAAAATCTTTATTATCGAGACTATATATGTATTCTTTAGGTATAAGAGCATTTGCAGCAACTTCATTGCAAAATATTTCTATTGGATTATATATGCCGGGATTGGTAATAAATGGTTCTATTTCGTTTGAAAGACCGGTTTCGGCTATCCAGAGGTGAGCGAGTTCGTGTACTAAAGTAAATAATTGAGAAGCATTCCAATCGTCTGAGTTAATGAATACAAACGGGGCATAATTATCGGCAATAGCAAATCCTTGAATTTCTGTTGAATCTAACTTTAATCTTGAATGAATAAAGCTTGTCCTTGATATAAAAATTCCATTTGATTCAGCTTTATCTATCCACTCATTAATGGGATTATTTAATTTGTAATTTAATGGATTGATATCAAGTGTAGTAATAATGTCATTTGCTACTATTTCAGGTCGATCTTTAATAGTGAATCTGCCTACAAATGGAACTTTGTTCTCATTATTTTCTTTATTTTCCTCACTAATCCAAGCTTGTTTTTGTTGGATTTCTCGTATAATGAAAATTGAAGATGTACTCAGATTTTTTGACCCCGTTTTTCTGAAATCTTGAAGAGGTTGAAAATCATTAGGAACATCGGGTAAAAATAATAGTGCAAATGGTCTTCTATACGCTTTTGCTAAAGTCTGTGCCTGCCTAATGGTAGGGTAGTCACCTCCATTTTCCCACTCTTTGTACTTATCAACAGATACACCAATTTTAAATGCAGCATTTTCCTCAGTAATTTTAGCTGATTCTCTTGCCCATTTTAAGACTTTCGCTGTTATGTATGCTTTATTGGCCATAATACAAAAATACAACTTTTATCATAAATATTGATAATAATATAATCAGTATTATATTCATTCTAATTTACTTGCAACAATCGATTTTACAGATGGTTGTGGACTTTGTGAAAGTTTTTTTTGACTCATAAAAAATACAATGTTCTCTACAGGTCTTGCAGAATTTGATCCAATCTCGACCATTTTCCTGACATCAGGAAAGTGGGTTTCTATTAACCTTCCTGCATTTAGGGGTTCCGACAACTATGTAATTTCCCCATTACTTGCAATGGATATTCTTAAAGCTGAGAGTGCTTATGATTCTGAATTATTCATTGATGGACCTTTGACTAATTTAAAAAACTACTTTGGAGCAGATGCTGTAATTTTTTCAATAATAGATACATGGACTAAAAAGGGATTTGGCATTCAAACTAAAATTAGTTATGTTATAAAATCTGTTTCATCTGGAGAAGTTTTATTTGATAGAAGTTGTGACATTTATTTAGACTTGCAAGCAAGTTCAGGTAGTGGATCAGCATTATCTGCACTTATGGATCTTGCCGTTTCTACAATTAATACAATTACTACAGATCATATTGTTGCAGCAAGAAAAGCAAACTATTTTATTTTCAAGGATATACCTAGGGGAAAGTACAATCCTCAATATTTGAGAGATAAAGAGGTAATTGCTGCAAAGAAAGATATTAAAACTACAGTAAAATAGATCAAAATTTTGTTTTTATTTGAAAAATCCTGTCAATAGGCGCCTGTCAAAGTGACTTGAACAGGATAAATTTAATTTTTTTTTGGCCATGGGCAAGCTCAAAACTGTGCAATGGCAATATTTATTCCTTGTTTATACTATTTACTAAGTCTTCTGCCAGCAATTTTGCCTGAGTAATAACTGTTTCAACCGCTTTTTCCTGCAAATCGGGTGGATAACCGTGTAATCTTAAAATTCTCCGGATATTACGTCTTAATGCTGATTGAACACTTTCTTTAATCGTCCAGTCAATTGTTGTGCTACTACGAACCGTTTTTAAAAGCTCTTGAGCAATATGTTTTAAAATCTCGTCTCCTAAAATAGAAACGGCACTATTATTCACTTCTAATGCTGTATAAAACGCATATTCTCTATAATCTAATCCTAACTTGTCGCCACGCTTGTCTGCCTCTTTCATTTGCTCGGCAAATGGTATCAAAACTTTTTCTAAAAATTCAACGGTGTCAATCATTCCGTTGTGATAGCGTTTTATAGCATCTTCAAGCATTTCAGAAAACTTCTTGCTTTCAACCAAATTGATTTTAGTCCGTTTCTTGATTTCGTCTTTGAGTAATTTTTTTAACAGCTCAACGGCTAAATTCTTTTGTGGCAAGTCCTTTAATTCCTGTAAAAATCTTTCGTCTAAAATCTCAATATTAGGTTTTTTCAACCCTGCTGCATCGAAAATATCAATCACATTATCGGCTGTAATGGCTTCGGAAATGATTTGCTTGATTGCAGTATCCATTTCATCATTTGTTTTGCCACTTTCATTTCTGTCCGATATTTTAACTAATCTCGTTTTTATAGCTTGAAACAATGCAACATCATCACGAATTGCCATTGCTTTATCGTGTGGTACTGAAATTGCGAAAGCCTTTAACAGGTTTTTGGTATTATCGGTAAAACTCTGTTCTCCGTTTTCCTGACTGAAAATATAATCAACGATAACGGGAATAAATTTTAATTTTTCAACTGGTGAAAGTGTAAAGAATTTCCGCCAATCAAAATGTCTTAATTGATAATCAATAGCTTCGTGTAATTCCAACATTTTTGCAACGGCTAATTCTTGGTCAAGTGTTGGTTTGCCTTCTCCACCGCTTGCGGTGTAATCGGCTAATGCAGATTTCAGTTCTTGTGCAATGCCCAAATAGTCAACAACCAAACCACCTTCTTTGCCTTCGGTAAATACACGGTTTACCCGTGCAATTGCTTGCATTAAACTGTGTCCACGCATCGGCTTGTCAATATACAAGGTATGTAAACACGGCGCATCGAAGCCTGTAAGCCACATATCACGAACAATAACCAATTTTAAACTGTCAACTGGATTTTTCAGACGGTCGCCAATTGCTTTACGTTTCAGTTTGTTTCTAATGTGTGGTTGCATATTCAAGGCATCGCTACTGCTGCCTGTCATTATTACTTTTATCGTTCCTTTGTCGTCATCGTCAGAGTGCCACAAGGGACGAATTTTAATAATGGCATCGTATAACTCAACGCAGATTCGGCGGCTTATACAAACAATCATAGCTTTACCGTTTAAAACTGCATTTCGCTGTTCAAAATGATAAACCAAGTCTTCGGCAATTTTTCTAATACGATTTGGATTGCCTACAATAGCTTCTAATCGTGTCCATTTTGCCCGCATTTGTTGGCGATTGCTTAATTCTTCGCCTTCGGTTAGTTCTTCAAACTGTTCGTCAATGGTTATTTTTTCATCTTCTTCAAAATGGACTTTCGCCAAACGACTTTCATAAAATATCGGAACAGTCGCTTTATCGTTTACTGCCTGTTGAATATCGTAAATATCAACATAATTTCCGAAAACTGCTTGTGTATTGCGATCGGTTGTTTCAATGGGCGTGCCTGTAAATCCAATAAAAGTTGCATATGGTAAGGCATCACGCAAATGCTTGGCAAAACCATCAATAAAATCGTATTGACTACGGTGTGCTTCGTCTGCAACAACCACAATATTTTTGCGTTGGCTTAATGCTTTTATATCAGCACCAATGAATTCAACACCTGGCTCGTTTACTGTATTTGAATTTCCGTTCTGCACAATGTCGGTAGTCATTGGCATAAACTTTTGAATGGTAGTAAATATAATACCGCCCGAAGCTACTTTTAACAATTTTCTTAAATCCTGACGGTCTTCGGCTTTTTGAGGTTCTTGACGAAGCAATTGTTGACAATTGGTAAATGTATCGTGAAGCTGTTCGTCTAAGTCGTTACGGTCGGTAAGAATAACTATAGTAGGGTTTTCCATTCGTGGCTCAATGATTAGTTTACCCGAATAAAAAACCATACTCAAACTTTTACCGCTTCCTTGTGTGTGCCAAATTACACCGCCACGCCTGTCGCCGTTGCTCGAACTGGCTATTATGGTGCTCTCAACAGCTTTGTTTACTGCATAATATTGATGATAAGCAGCAACTTTTTTTAGTGTTTTATTGTCGCTTTTTTCAAAAATAATAAATTGGCGAATAAGGTCTAAAAGCGTTGTTTTATTGAGCATTCCCAAAAACATTACTTCCATTTGCGGTTGTAAATGGTCGGCGGTGGTTTTACCGTCTTTGGTTTTCCAACTCATAAACCTGCCGAAATCGCTTGTGATAGTTCCGCAAAGAGCATCCCAACCATCGCTAACAATCAGTAATTCGTTATAGGTAAAAAGTGATGGAATGGCTTGTTTGTAAGTTTGCAATTGGTTGTATGCCGATTTTACTGTAGCGTTTTCGTCTGTTGCATTTTTAAGTTCTATTACCGCCAAAGGCAAACCATTCACAAACAAAATAATATCGGGGCGTTTGTTTTGGCTTCCTTCTATGATTGTAAACTGGTTGACTGCCAAAAACTCATTGTTGTCGGGATTAGTAAAGTCAACGATATATACTTTTTCGCCACGAATACCGCTTGTGGTGCGACCTTCAACATCAACACCATCGGTTAAGTAACGCTGAAAATTTTCGTTATTAATTAACTGATTGGGGCTTTCGGTACGCAATACCTTTTTTAGTGCATCTTCTTTGGCATCTTGTGTAATTGCAGGATTTAGTTTATCAATAGCATCACGCAAACGGGTAGTAAGAACTACATCGGTATATTGCCTTTCGGGATGTTCGCCATCGGGCGAAATTACCAAACCGTTTAGGTAGTTGTAACCTAAACTTTGCAAATAACCCAATGCAATTTCTTCTATTTCGTTTTCTGAAATGCTGTTTCTCATACTAATTCAATTTGTCCACTCATCAACTTTGGTAATAAAGTGTCTCGGGTTTGAGTTAAAGAATTGATTTGGTTAATATTTTCTTCCATTTTTGAATAGAATGTTGATATAGTTTCTTCAAAATCAATTAGGACTTCTTTTTTGGGAATTATAATATCTATCTTATTTAAAACTTCGGTTGTTAAACTCGGAACTGCTGAACCGACATTCATTGAAGCTAAATTTAAAGTTTTAAGTAAATAGAATAAATATTTCCTAATTGATTCATCTTTTATTATTGTATAAAACATAGTATCAACAGACCAGAACGGTTTTGACACATAAAATAAATTGCTTAAAGTACCTTTTCGAGGGATAAGTATAGATTCCTTTTCATAAAATGCTTTATCGGCAAATCTCATTATACCACCTGAACCATAAACTGGAATTTCACCATTGCCCAAATGTTTATGGTCTTTACCATACTTTATTTCACAAACACTTGATAATTTAGCTATTTTCCAATCTTTCGGTAATCCATTTACTAATTCGCCATCAAAACCCTGAAAATTGAAGTTTATAAACCAATCTTTGAAAATAGCCTGTGCCATAGTTTCAAAGGTTTGGTTCATTTGAAGATTGAGTTCTATTTTGTCGTCAAGTGTTGTAAGAATTTGGGCGATTTCTTTTTGGGTTTGAATATCGGGGATTTCAATTTCGATATTGGCTAAACTTTCCTGACTGATATTAAAACGAATATCGCCCGTAGCCAATTGATAAACTTCCCGCCTGAATGAAATATCACGAAAAAGATACCTAGCGTATTCAGGAAGTAAAGTATTGAAATTCTTTAACCGAAATCTTTTGCAAAATCCGTTAAAGGTTAGGTTTTCAACATTATCAAGTAAAACCGAAGACATTGCAACTTCGTCGGGTGTTTCGGACGATGCAGTAAAGAAAATATCTCCATAGATTGCTGAACGCCTGTCTAAATCCAACGGACGTACATTCATTAATTCAAGTTCATTAATGTTGACTTTAGAGTTTTTGTAAACATTCTTATAGGGTAAAAATGGCGTACCAAAGCCATAGTCTTCTGGTTTGATAGAAGTTACCCCACCAAAAAAGAAGCCTAAATCGCCAAGTTTATATTTTTTCAATTCGCTCATATTAAATCAAAGTCGTAAAATGTTTCAATAATCTCTTTTGTTTCTTCATCGGCGAATGATGTTGTTGCCGTTACAATTTGCTCTTTCTTTTTTCCATCAGCTTTGAAGAAAACTTTTATTTCAGAGGTTATATAAAGGCTTTCAATCATATACTCGTTTGGCGGTATTCTTGAAATATTGGTGCAAGTATCAATCAATTTGAAGTTTTCAATTTTGTAGTTGTGGTCATCAATCATTATTCCAGATTTCATTTTCAAATTGTCTGATAAATAATCTTTGAAATAGTCTGTTTGGGCATAATCGTAAATAACCCTTTCGTTTATATAGAAATTGTAATCTTTTTGAATTTCAACAAGAGCATTGTTTTCATCAGAGATTATCGAAATATGTCTGTTCCATTTGGCTTTAAACTCAACTTGGCAGTTCGTGTAATCGGTGTCTTTAGTAATGAAAATCACTTTATCAAAATCGGTAACACCGCCAAAGTGCATTAAGCTTTCCCAAACAATATTGTCTTTAAACCCTGCATCCTTGTATTTACCTGAATGTGCAAAGGGCTGTTTTTTGTTTTGGTCTTTCATTACCCTTTTCATCATACTTTGTAAAACAGTATTGGCAAGTTCTTCCTTTATTTCCAAAAGTTTGATTTCTTTGGTTGCCAAATATTCATCGGCTTTTTCTTTTATAAAAGTAGTGCAATCAAATTCAACTTCGGGTAATGCAATTTCTGGAATATGAGGCATTCCCGAAAGACGTTTAGCCAATTTCTGAAACTCCACAATATCTGTTTTGTATTGGCGGTGTTTTTGGTCTTTTAGTTCTTCAATTGCCCAAGTTGGAATAGCAATATGAATATCTTCATTCAAACTTTTCTCTAAAATAAATTCTTCAATAACTTGAAAAGGTCGCCCAAAAGAAAAGAAACTATAAGCCACTTCGCCCGCTTCGGTGCTTCGTAGCGAATTGGTATCAAAAACGACTAATGTTTTAAGTTTATAGCTCATAGCCAATTTTGGATAAGTTTAATTTTATGGCATCATCCAAAGCATTAGCTTTTTGCATTTGTTCTGATAAAGTTGCGGAAAGTGATTTCATTTTGTCGTCAAAAGCAACTCCTTCTTCTGCCACTTCTTTAAAGTCAATATATCTGCCTGGTGTAAGTATGTAATTGTTTTTGCGAACATCTTGTATGTTCGCCGATTTACAAAAGCCTGCAACATCTTTATACTCTGTTTCAAATTCTTTACTTCTCCATTTGTGGTAAGTGTCCGAAATTTTGGCAATGTCCTTATCACTCAATTCCTTTTGTTTACGGCTTATCATTGTGCCTAACTCACGAGCATCAATAAACAAGATTTCATTTGTGCGGTTTCTGAAGTTGGTAGTTTCAGTTTTGTTACGTGCCAAAAACCACAGACAAGCAGGAATTTGAGTATTATAAAACAATTGAGAAGGCAAAGAAACCATACAATCCACCAAATCGGCTTCAATCATTGCTTTTCTGATTTCTCCTTCGGTTGAAATTTCAGAACTCATACTACCATTTGCCAAAACAATTCCTGCTGTTCCATAAGGTGCAAGTTTGCTAACGAAGTGTTGCAACCAAGCATAGTTAGCGTTTCCAGTTGGCGGAATGCCATATTTCCATTTGTTCGTTTCGGCTTTGTTTATATTGTAATCACTAACATTAAAAGGTGGATTGGCAATTACATAATCAACCTTGAGTTCGGGAAATTTGTCACCCATCAAAGTATCTCCCAACTCAATTTTTGCATCAATACCACGAATAGCCAAATTCATTTTGGCTAATTTATGAGTAGTAGGGTTGCTCTCTTGCCCGTAAATTGAAATCTTACCTTTTCGGTGTTCGTGCATTTCAATAAAGCGTTCACTTTGCACAAACATTCCACCGCTACCACAACAACCGTCATAAACTCTTTTTTCGGGTTCTGGTGCAAGCATATCAACTAATATTTTTACAATGCTCTGCGGAGTATAAAACTGTCCGCCTTTTTTGCCTTCGGCATCGGCAAATTGCCCCAAGAAATATTCAAAAACAAAACCTAAAACGTCTTTGCCTTTTCCGTTTCCATTTTTACTTAACGTGATTGAACCAATTAAGTCAATCAATTCACCTAATCTCTGTTTGTCTAATGCTGGACGTGCATAGTCTTTAGGCAAAACTCCTTTTAGTGTTGCATTGTCTTTTTCAATAGCATCCATTGCATCGTCAATGTCTTTGCCAATTGTCGGCAGTTTTGCCCTTCCTTGCAACCATTTCCAACGTGCCTGTGGTGGAACATAGAAAACTCTCTCGGCTGTATATTCGTCTTTATCTTCAGGATTGGCTCCTGTTTCATTTTCTGTCGCTTTTAAATGTTCATATAGTTCGTCAAAAGCATCTGAAATGTATTTCAAAAATATCAAACCCAAAACTACGTGTTTGTATTCAGCCGCATCCATATTATTGCGAAGTTTATCGGCTGCTTGCCAAAGGGTTTTTTCTAATTCTAAACTATCTGTCATATTATTATCTAGTCAATATTTTTAAAAACCAAATGTAACAAATTAGCTCGGGTGCGTAAGCAAAATTGCAACTCTTTTGCAAGCTGTGGTTTTGAGCTTCGGCTCATGGGGCTTGCAAATGTCTGCAATGTGGGTGAGGTTTCCTTCTTCTTTTTTAGTGGGGGGAAGAAAAAACAATATTAATTTGGCTCCGCAGAGCTCCACTTTTTTCCGGCTCCATCAAATTTGCACTGTCCTGTCATTAAGTTAAATCTTTTTTTTCATTTTATCACAATCGAATCTGTCTGCTCTTTTGTCTTTTTACACTTGTTTATAAGTCTAGAACACAATATTCTATCACTCATTTTGTTATTATTGAACATCATCTAATGCACAATATCTAATTCTATGTAAAATTATAATTTATATTATTCTCGAACAAATTTAAAATTAGATAATTCCGCTATTTGGATGGGGTGAATAGTTGCTATTTTAATTTAAAACTTGAACCACCAGTAAAATCCTGAGTTTTAACCGGAAGAATAAATTAAAATTAAACTAAAGAGTATGTCAATTGTTGCCAACCATAAATGCACAGTTTTGTCCTCAGTTGTACCTGTTAATTTCAACAACAACCCCAAATTAAATTTCCACAATCTAACTGTTTAATTCAAAAAGAATTCTAAAAATAAATATCTGAACAAGCAGTAAGTGACAGAGAGCTGCTAGAGGAGGGTGCTTAGTTTTGTCCGCAGTTGTGCGTCGTTGTTGC
>MTLD01002860.1_pt6 | contig 10316 bp, 8 predicted proteins | sample 1982471 | NCBI WGS metagenome assembly MTLD01 (sample SAMN05712604, study PRJNA340218) | biofilm metagenome | isolation source: sample SPM anode biofilm adapted to -50 mV | place: USA | collected 2012-02-03
CCGCCTTATATAGGAGGAGGGGGTTGGTATTACACGTTCGGCCCGGCCGCGACAACCGACGCCGGCACATCCTTGCCGAACTTCACGAAATTCTTCACGAACCGCTGCGCCAGATCGGCCGCCGTCTTATCGTACGCCGCCTTATCGGCCCACGTCTGCCGCGGCCGCAGCACCTCCTGCGGCACGCCGGGGCACATCACCGGCACATGGATATTGAACACCGGATCGAGCTCGTAGCCCACTTCATCCAGCTCGCCCTCGATCGCGGCCGTCACGATTGCCCGCGTATACTTCAGCGACATCCGCTTGCCCACGCCATACGGCCCGCCCGACCAACCGGTGTTGATCAGGAAAACCCGCGTGCCGTGCTTGGCCAGCCGCTCGCCCAGCAGCTTCGCGTACGCCAGCGGCGACAGCGGCAGGAACGGAGCCCCGAAGCACGACGAGAACGTCGCCTCCGGCGCCGTGATCCCCCGTTCGGTACCCGCCAGCTTACTCGTATAACCCGACAGGAAATGATACATCGCCTGCTCACTGTTCAGCTTCGCCACCGGCGGCAGCACCCCGAAAGCATCGGCCGTCAGGAAAACGATCGTCCGCGGATGGTCGCCCACGCCGGGGATAACCGCGCCGGGGATGAAATCCACCGGGTAAGCCGCGCGGGTATTCTCCGTGATTGCCTCGCTATCGTAGTCAGGCACGCGGCTCGCCTCGTCCAGCACCACATTCTCCAGCACCGCCCCGAAGCGGATCGCCTCCCAGATCTGCGGCTCCGTCTCGTGGCTCAGCTTGATGCACTTCGCGTAGCAGCCGCCCTCGACGTTAAAGATCCCCCCGTCCCACCAGCAGTGCTCGTCGTCGCCGATAAGCTGCCGGCCGGGGTCGGCGGACAGGGTAGTCTTGCCGGTGCCGCTCAAGCCGAAAAACAGGGCGGTGTCGCCCTTCACGCCGACATTGGCCGAACAGTGCATCGACAGGATGCCCTTGCGCGGCATCATATAGTTCATATACGTAAAGACCGACTTCTTCATCTCACCGGCGTAGTGGGTACCGCCGATAAGCACCAGGCGGGCCGAAAAATCGAGAATGATGAACGCCTCGGAATTCGTGCCGTCGCGGGCCGGCTCGGCCTTGAAACCGGGCAGGCAGATGATCGTGAAATCCGGCTTCGGGTTCGCGGGCGGCGCATCCGGGCGGACCAACAGCTGATGGATGAACAGGTTCTGCCAGGCAAACTCGTTGATAACCCGCACGGCCAGGCGGTCGCCGCCCGCGCCGGCAAACCCGTCGAACACATACAGCTCGCGGCTCTCGGCGTAGGCCAGCATCCGCTCGTACAATTTGGCGAACTTTTCGGCGGTAAAAGGCTTATTATTCGCCCAGTCGATAACATCATGCGTCTGCGCCGAATCGACCACGAACTTGTCGTTGGGCGAGCGGCCGGTATATTTGCCGGTAGCCACCCGCAGCGCGCCGCTGGCGGCCAGGGTTCCTTCGCCCTTGCGGACGGCGTGCTCCACCAGCACAGGGGCCGTAAGATTGTAGTGGACCTTAGCAGCTTTCTTGAGCATTGTCGAATCGTAATCCATCCGTCTTCTCTCCCTCGCCATTTATATCCCTTAGTCTATGCAAATCAGCCATACCCATGCCAAACCAAGTATTGGGACAATTTTCGTCCCGCCGGTCGCTTTTCCGTCCCGCTTGCCGCAGAAAAATAGGCCGGAGGACGTTCTTCTCCGTCACCCACAAGCTTCCATCTATATTATGCCACGCCGGGCCGCTCTTGTCACGCCGCTGTCAGCCCGGCGGCATTGTATTCATAAAGCTACTGCTGCTTGCCGCAGACCATGCCCACCTTCACCAGCCGGCAGACCCTGGCCGCGGCCGCCTCGATCAGCTCGGCCGCCGACCCCATGCACTCCTCCAGGGCCATCGGCCCGGGCACGATACTCATCAGCCCGTCGATCCCCTGGGCCAGCACATCGTCGCTGTCCTTGCCGAGGCCGCCGGACAGGCACACCGTCGGCACGCCGAACCGTTTGGCCACCTTGGCCACCCCTACCGGCGCCTTGCCGTGGGCGGTCTGGAAATCCGTATTGCCCTCGCCGGTGAACACCAACGTCGCATCCTTGACGATCGCCGCGAAACCAGTCGCGTCCAGCACGATCTCCACCCCCGGCCGCAGCTCGGCCGCGGTGAAAAACATCAGCCCCACGCCGAGGCCGCCGGCCGCGCCCGCACCGGCGCACAAGGCCACATCCTTGCCGGTAGCCGCCTTCGCCACCGTCGCGTACTGGGCCAGCGCCGCGTCCAGCTCCGCCACCATCGCCGGGGTCGCCCCCTTCTGCGGGCCGTACACCGCCGACGCGCCGCGCGGACCGCACAGCGGGTTATCGACATCGCACGCCACCATTATCTGCGTCTCGGCCAGCCGCGGATCGAGCCCCTTCAGGTCGATACTCGCCAACTCGGCCAGCGCCGCGCCGCCCTCGGCGAGCTCGCGGCCCGCGGCGTCGAGAAAGCGCGCGCCCAGGGCGCGGGCCAGGCCCGTCCCGCCATCGTTCGTCGCGCTGCCGCCGATGCCGATGATCAGCTTGCGGATACCCCTGTCCAGAGCCGCCTTCACCAGCTCGCCCGTCCCGTAAGTCGTCGTCACGCGTGGATCGCGCTTTTCCTTCGGCACCAGCGTTAGGCCAGAAGCGGCCGCCATCTCGATGACCGCCGTCGCGCCGTCGCCCAGCAGCCCCCAGTACGACTTCACCGTCTCGCCCAGCGGGCCGGTCACGTTCTGCGGGATCACCGTGCCGCCGGTCGCCAGCACCAGCGCCTCCACCGTGCCCTCGCCGCCGTCGGCAATCGGCACCTTCTTCACCTCGGCGGCCGGCCAGACCGCCAAGATACCCTTTTCCATCGCTTTGGCCACAGCCACGGCCGACAGACTGCCTTTGAACGAATCCGGCGCCACAACGATACGCACTACATTCACGTCCTTTACCAATATCTGGATAACATGCCCATAACGGGCACGTATAATCGGTTACTATAATTTTAGCGGCAAGCCACCTTATTTGCAATTGTCTGACAACGCCAACTTTTTTCGCAAAACCTACCATTCCGTTGTCTAAATTGCACAATAAACCTGGCCGCTTCCCGTCCCGCCGTCCCCGGAGGATCTCTGGCAGAAAACGCCGATTTTCGCCTCGATTAGCCTGTTAAGGCCAAAGGAGGCCCTTTTCCTTCACCGGGAACCTGTTGTATAATAAAGCCATAATATGAAACATAGGTGAGACCATGATCCTCACAAGCGAACTGGCGCAACAGATCGTCGACAAAATCATCCCCATCGTCCGCCAGAACGTCAACATCATGAACCACGCCGGTATAATCATCGGCTCCGGCCAGCAGCACCGCCTCCACAGCTTCCACAGAGGCGCCAGGGACGTCATCGACAGCGGCGCCGTCCTCGCCATTTTCCCTGAAGACCTCGACCGCTACCCGGGCGCCCTTCCCGGCCTCAACTGGCCCATCGTCCTCGCCGGGCAGACCGTCGGCGTCGTCGGTGTCTCCGGTCATCCCGACGCCGTCCGCAACACCGCCGAACTCGTCAAAATAATCACCGAGCTCATCTTGGAGCGCGAGCTCCTCATGGAAGAATTCCGCTCCCAGTCCCATCTCCACGAACAGTTTGCCCTCCTGCTCCTCTCCGAACACGCCGCCGCCAGCTACAGCCAGATCGAGGCCAGAGCCAAGATTCTCAAATTCGACCTCACCCTGCCCCGCCTCATCGCCGCCCTCGACGTCAGCCCCATCCTAGAGAGCGCCTTCAGCCAGTACGGCCCCTACGACCTCGTCTCCGCCCGCACCCAGGAAAGCCTCCTCCAGCTCGCCGGCACCTCCGGCGCCATCGGCGCCGAAGACATGGTCGCCTTCCTCGAAGACCGGCTCGTCGTCTTCAAGCACTTCCCCCGCGGCAGCACCCCCCCCCGCATCGGCGAATGGGGCGCGGCCTTCGCCAGGCTGCTGGCCGGCGACAACCGGGACAAACCTCTGGCCGTCGGCCTCGGCAGCCTCGTCGGCTCGCCGCTCAAACTCCACGACTCCTACCAGGAAGCCCTCTTCGCCCTGGCCAGCCGCCGGAGCGGCGACGGCCCCGCCGCCATCTACGACTTCGACCTCCTCACAGCCTACCTGCTCCACAACCCGCGCGGCCTGGCCTCCTGCGCCGCCGCCCGCGACCTGCAGGAAAAACTCGGCGAAAAGATCGACGCCCGCTACGACATGCGCAACACCCTCCGGCACCTGCTCGCCAACAACCTCAACCTCTCCCTCGCCGCCAAGGCCCTCTACATCCACCGCAACACCCTCGTCTTCCGGCTCAAAAAACTCGAGCAGCTCACCGGACTGACCCCGGCGCAGAATATAAACCATGCCATCCTCTGCAAAATCCTCATTAGTTGAATGCCTTTAATACAAGGGGACCGTTGATAAGGCCCCATCTGCGTTGTTAGGGCTGCGCGTGCTTGCTAGCGTACGTTCCGAGTACGCGTCGCTGCGCTTCCTCGGGCTGCCTAGCATCCGGCGGCTTCTGAACGGTCCCGGCAGTTCAAGGCTTTTGATCAATGCTCCCTTACCACTAGCCCCTCTTTGAACCGCAATTCGATAGCCTCGTTATTGTCTGCGAACACGGAGAAGACAAACCCGTCACCCTGCGCGTTCGGTGCTACTTTAAGAGGTTTTTGCGGGCTGCTTTCGATGACTACGTCGTTGTCATATATCCGCAAATTCCATTTATCGTCTGCCACGACATTTGGGCCGAACATCGGCGCTTTCGCCCATTCGGCGCCCGCCAATTGCCAGGTGGACAGGACATGAGGGTACGGACGGTAAACACTGGAGTATTCAGCCAGGAGCAACGTTGGTTTACCGTCAACCGACAGCACTAGAAAATCTATAGGTGTGCTGCCTTCTCTTGCGCGCAGCACCTGGACATGTACTGAACTTTCGTCCCACCACTGCACGTACGACCAGTAGCGGTGAAGAGTCCCGGGAGTGACCCAGAAAAAACTGTCCAGGCGGGCGATTCTGATATTAATCACCTTGCCGTCGATATTGGCGGCTTTGGTTTGGAATCGCAGACTTGGCACAGCCTTTTCCAGCTCGGCGTCGCTGAGAATAGTGCTTTCCTTCATTAGCAGCAAGAGGGAGAGATTTTCAGTAATGTTGGCAAAGTTTTGCTGCCGTTCGACTGCCGGTAGTTTACTGTTTTGTACCCCCTTCAGGTCCTCCTGCAGGCTGTTGAGAAGTTGCGTAATTTCCGGCACGGCTGCTTTCATATTCGGGGCGGTTCCTGTCGAAGCATGGACAGTAAGTGCCAACATTACCGCCAGACAGAGTGAGGTAAACACCATCGCCAGCATCCGCTTCATCATTTATCCTCCTATCACCTATATGAATCGTCGGTAAGGCCAAACTCCTGTCCAAGGTCATAATCCTTGCCGTGTACTCTTCCCCGGCCTGCGGCTATCGCCAGTTTTCTCGCCCTTACGTCTTCACCCCATCTTGGATTTGACTGGTCGGCCACGGCGTTGGCCATAAGGCGGAGAATCTCAGCCTCGCTAGCACCCTCTGCCATTCGTTGTTTTATATAATCGGTGGCATCAACGCTGCCGTTTTGAACAGCGATATCCAGTGCTAAGGCAAGGCCTCTTTCCGATTTCAAATTGAATTCTTTGGCGATATCATGCGCTTTGTTAATATAATCTGTCATTTCACTTCGTTGCATTTCCTGAAACTCCTTCGTTTTACATAGGTTGGTAAATTGCGCCTGCCATTCCGGCAGCATTTGCCTTCGTTGCCGTTTATCGATCTTGCCCAGTTCATTTGGTCCGCTTTCGTACCACTAAGCATACTTGCCACAGACTCAAAATTCTTGCCGAAAATCTCCCGCGCCTTTTCAGGATTTTCGTTGATAAATTTAGCTAACATCGGTTGTAAAGTTTCCTGTCCGATATTCCAATGAAATTTACCCAACGAAAGCCCCGCTCCGTCGGCGTTTCCTGCCACATTCTCATATCCGGCGTGGCCCTCGAATGATCCTGTGATATTGATCGCTTTCTCGATTGCGGCATTAAGCTTGTCTTTGTTATCACGCCCCGGCCCGCCGCCGTCCGGCCCGTCCTGCACCCTGCCCAGTGAATTCACGACATACTTCACATCGTTGAGCTTCGCGATTTCGGCGTCGTTTTCGTTAACGTGCAGGGCGTTGTAGTGTCTCAGCAGCCCCTCGCCCCCGCGGCTGGCGATGATGCGGTGGACTGCCGCCTCCCGTTCCTCCGGCGTCCCCGCGGCCAGCACGTCCGGGTCGGTCCAGACGTTAGCGTCGTACCACTCCTGGATATACTTCTTGGAATCCGCCGCGGACGGCTGGGAATAGGCCATTCGCAGGCCGTCCCGCCGGTAGCTTGCCGGTCCGCTATCACTCATCAACTGATAACCGGTATCGGCTCCGTTCCCGCCCGGTCCGTATATTAACGGCCTCTCCACCGCCCCACGGCTGGGGAACGTCGCACCGGGCTGCTCCGGCCGGTACCCGGGCGGCGGCTGCTGCGGCCTGGACATATTGTCGTTCCCGCCCCAGTTCAGCGTCCACGGCTTGTCCGGCTGTTTGCCCCCGGACTGTTGCGGAGTGAATGGGTTCTGCGCCGGCTTCGCCTGCGGCGCAGCGTCGTCGTCATCGTCGCCGTTGTCCCAGCCGCCGATGTAGTGCTTCTCCTCCTCCGAAATGTATTTGGGGTCGTACGGCTGGCCGAACATGCGCATTATCCGCGCTACGAACCCCGGGTCCGGCTGCTTGTAGCGGGGGTATTGCCATTCGTCCTGTTGTCTGGCGTTTCGCCGGTCCATCGCCTCCAGCGCGTCCTTGACGTCCTGGTCGTCCATCCCGTCCATCGTCGGCTCATACCCCATTGCCTTCATCCTCCGCCGGTACTCGTCCTCGAACCATGTCATTGCCATCTCTCCTTCTTCGCCGGTTTTCCGGCATAAAAAATTGAAGACCGCCCGTGGCGGTCTTCCTCACGCTATAATCATATCACACTTTTTTGCCGGTCAGTCCACCAGAAGTCCACTCAGAGTCCACTCGGAAAATTCTTTCGAAAAATTTTTTCAACAAATAAGGCGGGCGGTCCATTCCGGACCGCCCGCTTTTTCGTACCGATTCTTTTCACACCAGAATCAGCGACAGCAGCCAAATCACGATCATGCCGGTCACGCCCTGCACCAGCGTCGCCAGCGTCTGCGTCTTGTACGCGATATCCACCGGGATATTCGAAAACTGCGACACCACCCAGAAATACGAATCGTTGGCGTGCGACACCACCATCGAGCCGCAGCCGATCGCCATCGTCACCAGCACCGCCCCCATCGGCGACGCCATGCCCAGCGTCGCCAGCAGCGGATACACGATCGTCGACGTCGTTATCAGCGACACCGTCGACGACCCCTGGGCCGTCTTGATGGCCGCCGCGATGATGAACGGCAGGAAAATGCCGAGATTGAACTGCGCCAGGCTCGTGCCGAGATAATTGCCCACCTTCGTCGCCGCGATCAGCGCGCCCAGCGAACCGCCGGCCGCCGTGATCATGATGATGGCCGCCGAATCCCGCAGCCCCTGGCCGACCCAGCCCGACAGCACCTCCTCGTTCAATTTCGGCACCAGCAAAAGGCACAGCCCCACGCCGATCAGCAGCGAAATCATCGGCTCGCCCACGAAATCCAGCGTCAGCTTGAGTGCCCCCTTGCCGAATGGCGCCCCCGGGAAATTAGCCACCGACTTCAGACCGATCAGCACGATCGGGATGACCAGCGGCGCGAAAGACGCCACCGGGCCCGGCAGCGTCTTGAACTGGGCCATCAGCTCCTCAAACGTCATGCCGCCCTCGGGGGCGATATCAAACCGTTTCGAAAACCAGGTCGCCCAGATATAACCGGCCAGCGCGCAAGGGATCGCCACGATCAGACCCATCGCGATCACCATTCCCAGGTCGGCCTTCAAGTTGTTCGCCGCCGCGATCGGCCCCGGGGTGGGCGGCACCAGCACATGGGTGGAGTACAGGCCGGTCGACAGCGCCACCGCCAGCACCGCCATCGACATGCCGGCCCGTTTGGCCAGCGACTTGTTCAGCGCCGACAGGATGACGAACCCCGAATCGCAAAACACCGGGATGGAAGTGATATACCCGATGACCGTCATTGCCAGCGCCGGGCGCTCCTTGCCCACGATCTTCAGAATAGTGTCGGCCATCGTCAGGGCGGCGCCGCTCCGCTCCAGCATCACCCCGATAATTGTCCCGCAGATGATCACGATACCGATGGCGCGCACCGTATTGCCAAAACCGTTGGCCACGTTCGTCGCCACGTCCACCGGGTTCATCCCGGCCGCGAACCCCATCAGGAACGCCGACAGCAGCAGCGCCAGGAATGCGTGGATTTTGTACTTGGAAATCGCGATTACAATAAAAGCGATGACTACGAAGAGGATAACCAGCAACATCGGACCTTGGACCATGAAAATCCCTCCGTTCTTCATCCTCTATGCCATGCCGGGACGCTTAACACCATGCCTCCTTTCCGGGCCCGGCGCGCCTCGCCAATACGCACCCCGCGCAGGGAAACCTGTCTAACCTTTGGAAAACGCCGCCAACACTTACAATCGTTAATAATAATATCAAGTATTGGGAATTAATGCAAATATTATCTAAATTTCCCAATTGACCCAAATGGTTTTCCATCCCCCTTGCCGCCGCCGCGAAAACAAAAAACGGGCCGTCCGCTGCGGACAGCCCGTTAACTTTTCCCGTGCGCCGCGGCAAGCGGCTCACACCATGACGACATTGACCTCCATCGGGATATCATCGACGAACATCTCGATATTGATCCGCTGCGCGTTGCTCACCGTATTGGCGAAACTCTCGCCGGTAATCACCGTCGGCGGGGAAATATCCAGCTTCGCCCCCTGCCGCTCCAGAATCATCGACGCGTTCGCCGCCAGCATATTGCCGAGTTCGGCGATCGCCGACTCCGCCATATCGTCGAAGGCCTCCACCGGCATCCCCATCATCATCGTGCTCGCGACCTTGCGGGCCGCATCCACCGTCATATTATAGGCGATATTGCCGCGGATCTGGTGGGTGAGGCCGATGACCACCATCACCCCGCGACTGGCGATCTTGTTCGACTCGCCTATGGTTATCTTGCCGCGCTTCACGCTCTTGAAGCCGAGCCCCGGCATAACCGTATTGATAGCGGCCAGAAAAGGTTCGATCGCTTTTGCGTCCATTGGCAGTCCTCCGCGTTACAGCGTGTATGTCGTCGTGAATAATATTATTTTATCCCCAAAATGCTGACAGCGTCAAGGAAAATGCCGCATGGGCCTGCCGGAAAAGCCCCGGTTGCGCGCTACACGCGCCGCGCCCTGGTACCGGACAAGCCCCTTCTCGCCCTTGGCCGCCCGCCACCGGTCCATCGCCGTCGCCAGCCCGGCCGCCGCCAGCCGCGCAAAGCCGGCAGCTCCCCCGCGTATAACCCGTCAGTCCGCAAAACGCCTCATTAACCGCCAGCAATCGCCCCTCCCGGCTCCAAGCGGCAAAAGGCAGTCTTCCTTCATCCCGCAAAACCTCCGGTCTATCACTCAGGGCTATTCCCGCGCAGCCGCGAACCGCGCCCGGAAAAACGCCGCCTGCCTCGCGCCCAGCACCGGCTCACCGTTGATCACACAGGCCGGCGTCCCTGTCACAAACAACCCGCGGGCCTCATCCATATCAGCGTAAATGCGTTCGTCCACAACCGCCGCGTGCGGCGGCAACTCCGTCGGCAGCCTGCGCGCGCCGGCCATCGTCTCGCGGCAAAACAGCCACGCCTGCTCCCGCCCCCCGGCCCACGCCAGCTCAAACGCCACCGCCGCCGGATACGCGCGGGCGTGGAAACTCAGCGGATTACTCTTCACCACCAGCCGCACCCTCCCCGGGAAAGCCGCCATCGCCTTCTCCAACTGCCCCATCGCAAAGCGGCTATACGGGCACTCGAAATCTACATACGCCACCACCGTCACCGGCGCATCCGCCGGCCCGAAAATCACCCGCGCCGGCTCCACCGCCGCCGCCACCCGCGTCTCGGCCGCCGCGCCGTAATCCGTCGCCCCCGTCGCCGCCGGCCGGCCGGCGAACCTCTCCTCGGCCGCCGTCAGCAGCGCCAGCGTCTCGGCCGGCGCCCCGGCCCGCGCCGCCTGCTCCCGCACCGTCAACCCCTGCGCGCTCACC
>MTLD01000136.1_pt1 | contig 10307 bp, 7 predicted proteins | sample 1982471 | NCBI WGS metagenome assembly MTLD01 (sample SAMN05712604, study PRJNA340218) | biofilm metagenome | isolation source: sample SPM anode biofilm adapted to -50 mV | place: USA | collected 2012-02-03
ATCTCGGTCATGGGACAAATAGCTGAATGTGTCAAACAATCCGCCACAATGGTTGAAAATTTAGGAAACCGTTCCGAAGAAATCGGTGAGATTGTCGGTACTATCGAGGATATCGCCGACCAGACCAATCTTCTTGCGCTCAATGCCGCCATAGAGGCGGCCAGGGCTGGTGACCAGGGTCGCGGGTTCGCCGTCGTGGCGGATGAGGTGCGTGCCCTGGCTGAGCGCACGACCAAAGCCACCAAACAGATTGCGGCAACAATCAAAAACATCCAGGCCGAAACTCGCAACGCTGTGATCGCAATGGATGAAGGCGTGCGGGAGGTTGAAAAAGGGAGCACTGATGCAGCCAAATCCGGCGAGGCCCTTCAGAGCATCCTACAGCAGATCAACGACCTCAGCATGCAGGTCAACCAAATCGCCACCGCAGCCGAAGAACAAACCACCACCACAGGCGAGATAAGCAGCAATATTCAACAGATCACGGCCGTCGTGCAAATGACCGCCAACGGATCCCAGGAATCGGCGGCCGCGGCGACTCAACTTGCACGACTCTCCGAAGAGATGCGTACGCTGATGGCACATTTCAAGATTGCGGTCTGACAACCTTGCCAGACAAACTCACCGACCATAGTCAGATCGAAAACGCTCTAAGGGAAAGCGAGGAGCGCCTCAGGGTTATCGTCGAGGCCTCCCAGTCCGGTATAGTGCAAATCGATATTAAGGGACTGATTCAATTTGCCAACCGCCGAATGGCCGAGATGTTGGCATATCCGCTCGAAGAATTGATCGGTTCATTATACGTCGATCATCTCCATGATTCGGAGCGTTCCGGAGCCAGTGTATCACTTGGACAACTGGTCTCGGGGGAGGTCGACCATGTCTGCACCGAACGTCGCTATCTCCGCAAAGACGGGAGTGAATTTTGGGGTTATCTTTCTGGTCGCAAGCTGGACGGGTCCGATGGAACTATCAAAGGGCTGGTCTGTACTATAACCGACATAACTGAACGAAAACGAATCCAGGACATCATGGTGCAGACCGAGAAAATGACCATGATCGGCGGCCTTGCAGCGGGCATGGCCCACGAACTCAATAACCCGCTGGGCGCCATCCTCCAGAATGTCCAGAACATCCAGCGCCGCATTTCACCCTTTCTGAATGCAAACCAAGTGATCTGCAATGAGATCGGGCTGGATTTCGATCTGCTACAACAATATCTAAAAAAACGCGGCATCGACGAGCTGCTCAATCATATTACGACCGCCGGCACACGTGCTGCCGGCATAATCACCAACATGCTGGCATTCAGCCGTAAAGGCTCTGCCGCGCTGGAGCCGACCGAACTTTCCCAACTCATCGACAAAGCGGTCGAACTGGCCGCCTGTGACTATGACCTGAAAAAAAAATATGACTTCCGTACCATTCGTATTGTTCGCAAGTATGACATGGCCATACCGCCGATAATCATGAACAGGGCGGAAATCGAACAGGCACTGATGAATATCGTGAAAAATGCGGCACAGGCCCTGGCAGAAAGGCAAGCAGGCGCCCAACCGCAAATAACGCTCCGCACGCTGTGCTCCGGGCAGTACGCAATCATCGAGATTGCGGACAATGGGCCCGGTATGCATCAGGAAATCGCCCGGCGAGTTTTTGATCCATTTTTTTCCACTAAGGAGATAGGCGTGGGAACAGGATTGGGATTGTCAGTAGCTTATGCACTGGTGGTAAACAACCACCGAGGATTGATAAAAGTGGATTCCATGCCTGGAAAAGGTTGCAAATTCACCGTCAGCCTGCCGTTCAACCCTGGTGGCACTCAATGACCACAACACAACCGATTTCAATATTGCTGGTTGACGACAACCCACTTGTGACAGAAAGTGTCGCAGCATGGTTAGAGGACGACGGCTTTGAAGTCCATACCGCTGCATGCGGCACGGAAGCTATTGAATTGCTTGCCACAATACATATTGACATAACCCTGATTGATCTCAAATTACCGGACATGAGCGGCGAAGAGCTCATCATAAAATTGTTTGGTATCTATCCGGAATCAAGATTTCTCATCCATACCGGCACTCAAAGCTATAGGCTTTCTCTGGATCTGCAGAAATTTGGCATGCAGGATGACGATGTCGTATACAAACCGGTATTGAAATTGGAACATCTGACCGAAATCATTTACAGAAAAGTTCTGGGTAAGCGTTTAGAAGAATAGGTTTCGTTGAGATTTCTTCAAACCGAATAGAACACATGATTTATCATGTCTTATTAACTCCTGCTGACTGGTCCTGCAAATATTTCCCATTAGCCCTGACAGGCAAATAAACCACCACCTTGAATCCTCCCCCTTCGCAGTTCTCCGCCCTGATCCTTCCACCGTGCGCCCCCACAATTCCCTTACAGATTGACAAACCCAAACCAGCCCCACCCGCCCCACCTTGAACCGGGATGCGGTAAAATTTATCGAATATCCGCTTCAAATCATACTCAGGCACACCGGGTCCCCTGTCAACTACCTCCAGTGTAAACCAGGTTTTATCTGCATAAGCGACCAAATCAATGTCGGTTCCAGTCGGAGAATACTTAATGGCATTGTCCAGAAGATTGACCAGCACCTGCGTCATCAGCACCAAATCCATCGGCACCAACGGCATGATGGGCTGCATCTTGAACGACACTTTCCTGGAGTTGATACGTGGCTCCATGGCGGCCAGGGCACAGCCAACCAGATCCTGCACATCACAAGGCTCAATGTTTAGCCTGACCGCTCCAACCTCGATTCGGGTCATTTCAAGCAGGTTACCAACGAATCGGCTCAGGCGTTCTGTCTCTATACATGCGGTATCCAGAAGCTCGCCACGCGCCTGATCGCTAATATGGGCACGCTCTTCCCTAAGACTGGAAAGAGCTCCGGTCACCGAGGCCAGCGGGGTGCGCAGATCATGGGAAATGGAGTTCAATAGGGCACGCTCCAGGTTTTCCCTGGCCTGCAGAATCTGGGCCTGCTCGGCCTGGCGGGAAAACTGTACCCGCTCGATAGCCATTGCAGCCTGGGTGGCAAACGCGTCCAGAAGGCGGCGGCTTTCGGTAGAGCGATAGTCCAGGTCGTTTTCCAGGCGCACCCCCATGACACCCGGCACACTGGCCGGGGTTTGGAGCGGCAGGCAGATCAGCTCGGCTGATACCAGCGTGTCGGTACCGCGCCCGGCCGGATGTCGGTTACGGAATGCCCAGTCAGCTACCGCCAGTTCCTTGAGATCCAGTGCAATTCCCTCGCTGGCTGCCAGGAGGTCGAGATGCTCCCCTTCGGGCAGGAACAGCCCGACCCTGGCATTTAGGGCTTCCTCCACATTTCGGACCACGGCCTTCATGACGCCACCGATATCTACGGCAGCAGCCAGGTCGCGGCTGAGGTAGTATAAACTCGCCGTCTGCACTTCACGTACACGCATCACCTCGGCCCGTTCCCTGGCCCTCGTCACCAGGGTGCTGATCACCACACCCACGACGAACAGGGCGATAAAGGTGATGAGGTATTGGGTATCGGCAACGGCGAAGGTAAACCTGGGAGGCACGAAGAAAAAGTCAAATGCCAGCACACCCAGGAAGGCGGTTATGATAGCCGGTTTGCGTCCGAGCCGCACAGCGGCCAGCACCACCGCCAGCAGATAGATCATTACCATGTTGGTGGAATCAAGGAACGGAGAGACAAGTGCACAGAGTGTGGACGCCCCGGCAACAAGCGTGAGCCCTGCGACATAACCCCGAAATTCGAAGGACTGACGCATTTTTGCCGCCGGGGCGGGCCTGGGCCGTTCTTCCTGGTCGTAACTGACCACGACCACGTCAATCACACCGCTTGAGCGAATGATCTGATCCACGATGGGCGGATGCAGCAACTCACGCCAGCGAGGCTTGGCCGGCTTGCCCACCACGATCTTGGTCACGTTGTGCCTGACGGCATAGTCGATGGTGGCATCGGGAACCGAGGTGGCCGTAATGGTGGCCACTTGCCCTCCCAAGCTCTCTGCCAGACGCAGGTCGCGCCAGACTCGCTCCCGGTTCTCCCGCACATGCCTGCTGCTGCCCGGCGTCTCGATATACACCGTGAGCCATTGGGCCTTCAACTCCTCCGCCAGGCGGCAGGCCGCCCTGATCAACCGCTCGCTGTAGGGACTGCCGCTGACACAGACCATGACCCGCTCGGCGGCCGGCCAGGGCCCAGAGATGGACTGGGTCTCCATGTAGGCCCGCATCTGGTCGTCCACCCGTGAGGCGGTGCGGCGTAGCGATATCTCCCGCAGGGCCATCAGGTTGCCCGGCTTGAAAAACTTCTCTATCGCCTTGGTGGCCTGATCGGGGATGTAAATCTTTCCCTCGTTCAGGCGTTGCAGCAGGTCTTCAGGGGGAATATCCACCAGCCTGATCTCGAATGCTGCGTCCAGCAAGCGGTCGGGCACGGTCTCGCGCACAACAACCCCTGTTATCTGGGCCACAACATCATTCAGGCTCTCGAAATGCTGGATGTTGACCGTGGTATAGACATCTATGCCCACGGACAGGATTTCCTCTACGTCCTGCCAGCGTTTTTCATGGCGCGATCCGGCGACATTGGTATGAGCCAATTCGTCCACCAGCGCGATCTGGGGCTTGCGTACCAGTACGGCATCCAGATCCATCTCCGGGATGTTGACCCCCTTGTAGTCGATCTCCTTCCGGGGAACAATTTCCAATCCTTCCAGCAGGGCATCTGTTTCGCTCCTGCCATGGGATTCGACATAGGCCACCACCACATCCCGTCCCTCGAGTTTTCGCAGTCGGCCGGCCTCCAGCATGGCATATGTTTTTCCGACGCCGGCGGCATAGCCGAGAAACACCTTCAGCTTCCCCAACTTCTGCTCAGCTTCGGCCTCCTCTGCCTTGGCCAGCTTGAGCATCGCCTCCGGAGAAGGACGTATGTCGTCGTTGTCGCTCATTGCGAGAGTTTATCCAATTCCAGATTCAATACAAGCACGTTCACACGCGGTTCTCCCAGAAATCCGAGTTGTCGGTCTTCCGTGTGTTCTGCGACCATCCTGGCCAGAAAATCTTCGCTTATGCCGCGTGTCCTGGCAACCCGCAGGATTTGAACTCTGGCAGACTCAGGCGTGAGGTGCGGATCGAGCCCGCTGGCCGAGGCCTGCACCAGATCGGCCGGGATCGTCCCGGAAGCGCCCGAATCGCGAAGCATCTTGACCCTGCCGGCCACCTCCTCCAAATAGCCCGGATTTGTCGGACCGAGATTTGATCCGCCGGATGCCGACGAGTTGTACCCAAACTCGGCCGTGGCCGAAGGGCGAGGCCAGAAGTATTTGGGATCGGAAAATGGCTGTCCGATCAGGGTGGACCCAATCGCTTTGCCAGTTTTGTCGAAGATGAAACTCCCATTGGCCTGTTTCGGGAAGGCGACCGAGGCGATGCCGGCCACAACGGCAGGGTAGATGCCGCCACAGATGATGGTGAAGGCAATGAACATCAGAATTGCGGGTTTTATGTCTTTCATGGGTTGTCCTCCTTGTTATTCATCAGACCAGTCGGACTAGTCTGACCTGTCGGACCGGTCAGAAGCACTTACACCACCATCCCGATTACCATATCAATCGCCTTGATCCCCACAAACGGTGCGATCATCCCCCCTACCCCATAGATCAGCAGGTTGTGGATGAGCAGGCGCTCGGCCGGCATGGGGCGGAACTTGGTTCCCTTGAGGGCCAGCGGCACCAGCATGGGGATGATGACGGCGTTGAAGATGACCGCCGACAGGATTGCCGAGAGCGGAGTTGCCAGGTGCATCACGTTCAGCACTCCGAGTTGGGGATAGATGGAGAGCAACATTGCCGGGATGATGGCGAAATACTTGGCCACGTCGTTGGAGATGCTGAAGGTGGTCAGGTTGCCCCTAGTCATCAGGATCTGTTTGCCTACTTCGACGATATCCAGGAGCTTGGTGGGATTGCTGTCAAGGTCAATGATATTGGCAGCCTCGCGGGCCGGCTGGGTACCGGTGTTCATGGCCACGGCCACATCGGCCTGGGCCAGGGCCGGGGCGTCGTTGGTGCCGTCGCCGGTCATGGCTACCATATAGCCAGCCTCCTGGTTCTCCTTGATGAGCCGCAACTTGTCTTCGGGCTTGGCCTGGGCCAGGAAGTCGTCCACCTGGGCCTCTGCCGCGATGGCCGCTGCCGTGAGCGGGTTGTCGCCGGTGATCATCACCGTCTTGATTCCCATGCTGCGCAACTGCTGGAACCGCTCCTGGATGCCCCCCTTGACTATGTCCTTCAGGTTGATTACCCCCAGGACCTCGGAATCACAGCTTACAACCAACGGCGTTGCCCCGGCGCGAGCTATCCTGTCCACCACGCCCTTTAGATCGTTGTGAACGTTTTGTGCGCCGAGTCCCTTGACAAAGGCAATGGTCGAGTCCGAGGCCCCCTTGCGGTACTGCCTGCCGCAGGTATTGACCCCCGACAAACGGGTATCGGCGCTGAAGGGAATGTTTTCGGCATCAGCGGCCAGCTCATTCGTCAGGCCGTATTTCTGCTTGGCCAGCACCACGATGCTGCGCCCCTCCGGGGTTTCGTCGGTCAGCGACGCAATCAGGGCCGCCTCGGCCAGTTCCTGTTCACTGTACCCACCCACCGGGACAAAGTCGACCGCCTCCCGATTGCCAAGGGTGATGGTGCCGGTCTTGTCGAGGAGCAGCACGTTGACGTCACCGGCAGCTTCGATGGCCCTGCCGGACAGGGCAATGACGTTCTTCTGGAAAAGGCGGTCCATACCGGCAATGCCGATGGCGGGCAGAAGTGCGGCGATGGTGGTCGGCGCTAAGCAGACAAAGAGGGCCACCAGGACCGTCAAGGAGACAGGGGTGCCATGGCCGGCGGCCTTCACGCTGTAGATGGAGAGCGGGCTGATGTTGGCGCATACCAGCAAAAAGACCAGGGTCAGAGCGATCAGCAGCACCTCCAGGGCAACCTCGTTGGGGGTCTTGCGCCGCTTGGCACCCTCGATCAGGGAAATCATCCTATCCATGAAGGTTTCGCCCGGGTTGGCGGTGATCCTGACGATAATCGAGTTTGCAATCACCTCGGTGCCGCCGGTGACCGCACTCCGGTCCCCACCAGACTCGCGCACCACCGGGGCCGATTCTCCGGTCACGGCCGCCTCGTTCACCAAGGCAGCGCCAGCCACCACATCGCCGTCGCCGGCGATCATTTCACCAGCTTCCACCAAGATCAGGTCTCCCTTGCGAAGCTGGCTGGCGCCAATCATTATGAAGGCGCTATTGAACTCCGGATTGGAGAGCAGCTTGGCGGTCACTTCGGTACGCGATTTGCGCAGGCTCGCAGCGCGGGCTTTGCCCCGTCCCTCGGCCAAGGCCTCGGCAAAGGTGGCAAAGATGACTGTCAGCCAGAGCCAGACGGAGACGGTCCCGGTAAACCAGGCCGGCTCTTTGTTCGTGCCAATGAGCGACATGATAAAGGTCACCAGGGTGATAGCACTGGCGATTTCAACGCATAACATGACCGGGTTGCGCCAAAGTTCGCGGGGGTCGAGCTTTTTGAATGATTCGATCAGCGCGGGTTTCATGATCCGCAGATCGAAAATAGAAATCGGTTGAGGTTTATGGATGGACATTTAAATTCTCCTGTAGTTGTGTTCATAACCCCTCCCGGCCTCCCCTTAACTTAAGGGGAGGAGCTGTCTGGGTTCCCCCTCTTAGGTTAAGAGGGGGACAGGGGGAGTTATCGGTTACCTCACCATGCTCAACTGTTCCACTATCGGCCCCAGCGAGAGGGCCGGGAAAAAGGTCAGGGCGCCAACGATCAGGATCACCAGGGTCAACCAGAGGGCAAACGGCACCTTGTCGGTCGGCAGGGTCCCCAGACTGGGCGGGACGTACTTCTTCTGTGCCAGGGAACCGGCCATGGCCAGCGACGCCACGATCGGGGCAAAACGGCCGATGAACATGCAGACGCCGCCGGTCAGGTTGTAGAAAATGGTGTTGCCGTTTAAGCCGGCAAAGGCGCTGCCGTTGTTGTTGGACATGGAGGCAAAGGCGTAGAGAACTTCGCTGAGACCGTGGGCACCGGGATTGTTCATGGACGCTACAGCCGAAGGCACCACCATCGCTATCCCCGAGAAGATCAGGATCAGGATGCCGGAGGTGAGGACCGTGATTATCGACATCCACATCTCGCGGACCTCGATCTTCTTGCCCAGGAATTCGGGCGTTCTGCCGATCATCAGGCCTGCCACGAAGACCGCGATCACTACGAAGGCCAGCATGGTGTAGAGGCCGGTGCCGACCCCGCCGAAGATCACCTCGGACAGCAGGATCAGCGAGAGCGGCATCATGCCGCCGAGGGGGGTGAGAGAGTCATGCATGGTGTTGACCGCGCCGCAGGAGGTACCGGTGGTGGCAACGGCAAAAAGGGAACTGCCAGCCATACCGAAGCGAACCTCCTTCCCTTCCATGTTGACACTCTGCACACCAAGCTTGGCCACCAAGGGATTGCCGCTCGATTCGGCCCAGTACAGGATACCCATCGCAAAGATGAGGACAGCGAGCATGACCGCCAGCAATGCCCATCCCTGGCGGGGGTTCCCTGCCATCCGGCCAAAGGTGTAGGTGAGGGAACTCGGGATAAGGAGGATCAGGAAGATCTCCGCCATGTTGGAGAGCGGGGTCGGATTCTCGTAGGGATGGGCCGAGTTGGCGTTGAAAAACCCGCCGCCGTTGGTGCCCAACTCCTTGATCGCCTCCTGGGAGGCAACCGGCCCCATGGGGATGGTAACTTCCTTAGCCGTTATACTCTCGGTTACCGGGTTGCCCTTGGCGTCCTTGAGCGGGTTACCGTTTGCGTCCAGTTTCGGCTTGTCATAAGTGATCGCTTGCACGAGTGGAACCGTCTTGTAGGCGCTGAAGTTCTGAATCACCCCCTGGGTAACCAGGAAAACGGCGAAAACCAGCGACAACGGCAGCAGGATATAGAGGGTGCTGCGGGTCAGGTCCACCCAGAAATTGCCGATGGCCGACACACGGCGCCGCACGAAGCCGCGGATCAGGGCAATGGCGACCACCATCCCGGTGGCGGCGGAAACAAAATTGTGCACAACGAAGCCGAACATCTGGGTGAAGTAGCTGGCGGCCAACTCACCGCTGTAGTTCTGCCAGTTGGTGTTGGTGGTGAAGCTAATGGCGGTGTTCAGGGCCAGATGCCAGGAGAAGGCCGGGAAATGCTGCGGATTGAGCGGGAGGTTTCCCTGGAGCATCAAGATGGCAAAGAGGGCCAAGCCACAGACGCAGTTAAAGAGGAGCAAGCCGATGGCATATCGCTTCCAGTCCATCTCATCATCCTTGTTCACCCCGCAAACTCGGTAGAGGAGGTATTCGCAAGGGGCAAGTACAGGCGTAAGGAAGGTGTGCTCTCCCTGGTAGACCTTTGCCATGAAGGTGCCGAAAGGCTTGATCATGGCCAGCAGGACGACAAAAAACAGAATTGTTTCCAACCATTCATACATGTTCATAATTTGCTCTCCGGTTTTTCAACACCCAATCCACCCAGACGCTCCCGCACGACCGAAACAGGTTTTACGGTCCATATCTGCCGATCCATATCAAAGATCGGAACTTGCCCGCTTTTATATGGTGGCGGAGCAACGGTAGTGATTCCTTCCTGGTACTCAATCATATCATCGGACTCAAAAGATTCACCTTCGTACAGCCCGCTCGCCGTATCGAACAGATAGACCTTCATAAACGGACCTCCCATTGGCTTGACCTGCTTCTATGATTTCAGATTATCAAGGGATGGGTAAATTGGGTGTCAAAATGGAGGGGGAAAACGTCAATAAGATATCAAGATGCAGCTTGTTTGGATAGCAGGGAAAATTGAATATGCCGGTTGCAACATGGAAAGGGTGACAATTCCGACGTAATCGGTATGCGAATAGAGCAAAATCATTCAACACAAACCATAAACTTGCATTTCACGCTGCTTTGAATTAATCTTTTGCAACTTGCCGATTAACAGCCATTACCTTTGAAGTTACTGACAAGTAACTAAGTTATAGAGCAGAAACTCCTAACAATTAAAGGACAGGAATATGCACAAATATTTCAGAATATGTTTGGTTATTTTGTTATTGGTAATGTTGTTGCCCGGTTGTTCCAGGAAATACATAACAACCCAAGGCCAGGAGATCACTCTCAAAGAGCATGAGGCACTGTTCTTATACAATTGCGAACATGACAA
>MTLD01003482.1_pt1 | contig 10303 bp, 9 predicted proteins | sample 1982471 | NCBI WGS metagenome assembly MTLD01 (sample SAMN05712604, study PRJNA340218) | biofilm metagenome | isolation source: sample SPM anode biofilm adapted to -50 mV | place: USA | collected 2012-02-03
CGTAAGACCGCGCGGCCCTAGGGGCCGCCGCCCGCCGGAGCGAGCTTTAGGTCGGTTAGACTAAAGCGAGGGGAGAGGGGAGGAGTACGCATCGAAAAAGGCTGCGAGCGATTTTTGCAATCGCTCCGCCTGGGTGCTATACTAGGCCCAAAAAAAGGAAGGAGCATTTTTATTAAAAAGACCGGACTTAAGGTCCAGGTCACCTTAGAAATCCTCGGCGCAAGTTGTCCCCGGCACTAGAGGCGGCTCACCAAGTGAGCCGAGGGGATTCAGGAGCGCAGACCTGCCAAATCCTGCGTGCGGACTCAAGAACATCGTCCCCGGCGGGGGGCATCCAATACCCGTCCAAGGAGGCGCACTAGGTGGGCCGTCTAGGTTCGACAAACCGGCAGGTTTGCGCCATTTTTTTAGAATCGGGCATATTTACCCCGTGCGCCTCCAAGCACGAAGCGAAGGCGCTCGCCAGGGCCGCCGGTGCGGACAACTGGCACGATATGGGGAAACGCCTCAACGTATACAGCTATTCGACGGCGGAAGCGTACAAAGACGTGTGGCACCAGGCCGCGCGGTGGGTTAAGGCGGAGTACGGCGTCCACGATGTTACCCGCATCGAGGGCAGGCAACTCGGCGCGTGGCTTCGCCACAAGATCGATGACGGCGGCATTAACCGGGGGACGTTCCGTCAGTATGCTGCCGCCCTCGAAAAATTCGCCGTCGCCATCGGCAGATGCAGGGGAAGGGCGGTGGATTTCTCCTCCGACCTCGCCGAAGCGAGGCGGTACGCCGCCAACGTTCTACCCTCCCACCGTGTTTACAGAAACTACCAGAAGCCGCAGGCGGTTATTTCGGCCCTAAGTGATCCGCAGCATCGTCTTGCGGCAACAATCCAGCTAGAAACCGGGGCGAGAATCGACGAAGTTCGGCAAATCCGCACGGAACGCGTCCTTGAAGGAGGCGTTCTCGTATCCGGCAAGGGCGGATACGAGCGATTCTTAGCGTTGTCGCCACAAACTCTCAGCGGTCTCCGCGACCATCTGGCAGCCAATTACGGGCGGTATTGCCTAAATTACGACGAGTATCTAAATGATATTAGGGCCGCATGCAATGCGGTCCATGAAACTTACAGCGGCAGCCACACATTTCGGCACTGCTACGCGCAGGCCAGTTTTGCGCGGCATCTTACCGATGGCCAGACGTACAATGAAGCCCTAAAATGCGTCGCCGAGGAACTCGGCCACCATCGGGCCTCAATCACCAAGACATACCTATGACCAGCCGAAAAAGCGGCTTTCTAGGAGGCGTTTTAAGCCATTTTATTTATTCGGCCGGTATGGTTGGACCTAGCCAAATTAGCCCCAAACGAAGAGAGAGGAAAAACTTCCGACAAACAACGCGTAGCGTTGTTAACCTTCAGTCGGGAGCAGTCCCCGTCAGTCGCATAGCATCTATTATGTTTAGCGAACAGCATGCGTTGGCGGGGGAGGTGCTGCGCAACTCACCTGACAATGTATGCGTTTCATCAAGGCACATGAAATGTGCCCTCTAAACGGTTCACTTAACATAATAGATATTATCGGACGTAAAGAAGGACGTAAAATTATCTCCTCCGGCGACGAAAAGCTTGCCCGGCAATATGTCGGGTATTGCCGCCGATCAAATGAGCCGGAACCCTCGATCGCCAGAGCTGTCGAGTTTTTACTTATTTCCCCGCTAGCCTGCCTGCTTATTATTTCGTCGTCTTTATCGGCGGCGGATATTTTTTCCTATAATAAACGCCGGCCCGCTGTCGGACCGGCATCTTTCGTCTGTTTTTTTCGTCTGTTTTAATCCCTTTGGCCAATTTATTTTTTCGCTTTTCCGTTATCAGCTTACTCGCCTGCGCACTTAGCCGGCAATAATGGATTATCTGCTTTTTCGTCCCCGCCCATGCTCCTTCGTACCGACGTATATTCACATAGTCTCGTTATAGGAAGTAACATTATGTTAATATACTGACTCGCCCGTTGGCGTTTTTATCTTCCTTTGACCGGCACTTTCAGTATCTGGCCGGGACGGATCTGCACGTCGTTACCGAGATTGTTCGCTTTTTTGATCGCGACGACCAGATTACGGATGTCCTCTTTTTCGCCCACATGTCGGGCCGCGATCGACCAAACGGTGTCGCCGCCGCTAACCTGCACCAATTGGTATTGGCCGCCGTTCCCGTTGTCGCTGGCATCAGCGCCGGTGCCGGCCGACCAGGCATAAAACAGCACGACGACGACCATCGCTATCTTTATCAGCGTTTCACCGGTAATTCTACCCTTGTTCATTGTGCTGTCCTCCGAATGTATGTTCGTGTTGGTTATATAATATCACAGCACATATGTTCGGTCAAGGGGTTAGCGGAAAATTTTCCGAACAGGTGTTTGCGTTTTTTGCCAGTAGCTGCTATAATTATGGTAAGCAGAACTTGTAAACTTGTGGGGTGATGTGTCAGTGAACAAGGAACGGTTTTTGAGTTCCCGGCAGAAACAGATACTTAGTTATATCAAAGATACCCTGCGGGCGAAAGGATATCCCCCTTCGGTGCGGGAAATCGGCGAAGCGGTCGGCCTGAGTTCAAGTTCCACCGTCCACAGCCATCTTGCTAAACTTGAAGAATTCGGCTTTATCCGCCGCGATCCCACCAAGCCCCGGGCCATAGATGTCCTCGACGAGACCCCCTGGCGGCAGAAGGCGATGACACCCGTGCCGCTCGTGGGCCGGGTAACGGCCGGCCAACCGATCCTGGCGGTGGAGAACATTGAGGAGACCTACTCCCTGCCCACCGAACTGGTTGGGGGCGAAAGCGTCTTCATGCTGGCGGTGCAGGGCGACAGCATGATCAACGCCGGCATCCTCGACGGCGATTATGTGCTGGTGCGCGACCAGGACACGGCCAGGAACGGCGAGATCGTCGTCGCCATGGTCGGTGAAGACGAGGCGACGGTGAAACGGTTTTTCCGCGAACGCGACCATATCCGCCTGCAGCCGGAAAATGATCTTCTGGAGCCGATCCTCTCCCGCGAGGTGTCGATCCTCGGCAAGGTCGTAGGCGTCTTCCGGAAGATCCATTAGAAAAATAAAGAGGGCTGAAGCCCTCTTTATTTTTTGCCGCTCAGCAGAGCGAACATTTTCGTGAAGAAGCCGCTGATGCCGGCCGGCGGCGGCGCAGGACTGTCCAGCAGCCGGGCGGCGATGGCGCAGACGTTGCGCGCCGGTCCGGACTGGGGAGCGGACAGCAGAAACGGATGCTGCTGCTTGAGGCTGCGGCTTACCAGCGGATCGTCAGGGATGTAGCCAATGTAGTCGATCTCCCGTCCCAGGTAACGGTTCACCACCCCGCTCAGGCGGTTGGCGGCGATGTCGGCCTCGGCTTTGTTCTCCGCCCGGTTTACGACCAGCATCTGTTTGGTCTGACAGGCGAGACCGTGCATCACCTTCATGATGGCGTACGCGTCGGTGATGGCGTGGGGTTCGGGGGTGGTGACGACGAGGGTTTCATCGGCGGCCTGCAGGAAATTGGACACGGCGCGGGATATCCCGGCGCCGGTATCGACGAGGATGATATCGGCTAGGCCGTCGAGATGGTTGAGGCTGGCGATAAGGCGTGAAAACTGTGCCTCGGTCATTTCGGTAAGCGACTGCAGGCCCGAACTGCCGGGGATGACGGCGATATCGCCCGGGGCGGGCACGGCGATATCGAGGAGGGTTTTTTCGCCGGCAAGCAGATGAGTGATGTTGTATTTGGCGCTAAGGTTGAGCAGTACTTCGATATTGGCGGTGCCCAGGTCGGCGTCGAAGATGAACACGCGCTTTTTTTGCGCCGCCAAGGCGATGGCCAGGTTGATGGTGAGAGTGGTTTTGCCGACACCGCCTTTGCCGCTGGTGACGGCGATTACCCTGGACATGCCTGCGGTCGCCGCGGCGGCGCGCGTGGCGACGCGGGAGATGGCCTGGGGCCGCATGATGGTATAGGTTTTTGTCTCCCCGAGGTCGCGGGCGATGATCTCGCTGGCGAACGTATGGTCCTCGGTCCCCTGGGTGACGGTTATCTCCACGCGGCTGCCTACCGGCCATAGGATGAGTCGCCCTTTGTCGTAAGGGGCGCCGATGGTGACCGTATGGTCCGTAACGGCGACGATACGCGAGGTGCATGGCGCGGTAGCCTGCGGGGATAATGATTTGAGCTGGAGAGGCTGGCCGATGGCCAGGCGCAGTACGTCAGACATGCGTGTCTCCCCCGTAATGGCTGGTGTCTTGACGAGATTGCCGCGCGGCTGCGCAGCCGTGCCAAAATAAAAACGGCCGAACGCCGTTTTATTTTGGTTCGTTATGGCAGGGCTTACTTTTTCGGGGCCGGGGTTTTCGTGCCGACTCTTACCACCCGTTCTTCCGGCTGAAATTCGTCGGTGCCGAGAAATTCGCGGCCGGTTTCGCGGCCGTTTTCGTATTTGATACGATAAGTGCTGACCTGGAACCCTTTTTGTCCTTCGACTTCCACGACTTCCTTGCCGAGCTCGAGCTGGGGGTCCTGCTTTACGACGGTATTGGGTTCCCAGACCTTTTTGTTGTCGGCGACGATCTGAATCTCAGGCGGGTTGGCTCTGAGGCGGCCGAGGATATGGACGCTGATCTGTTCGTAACCGACGTCGCTGAGGATGTAGATGTTATGGCCCGATGTGTTGCGGAACCTGAAGTCGAGGTAATTGTCGGCGACGGTCGCGTCCTGGCCCAGCGGCACGTAGGCCGGCGGCCGGAAGTGCGGTGTTCGCTCCTCGATCTTCATATCGGCCAGCAGGACGGCGTTGTACAGGGTGCTGCTCACCTGACAGACCCCGCCGCCGTAGTCGGGTACGAGTTTACCGTTGATGAACACCGGGGCGATCTTGTAGCCGTTGGCGGCGAGGCGCTGACCGACGAGCGCGTTGAACGAGAAGGTCTCACCCGCCCGCACAACGATGCCGTTCACGTTTTTGGCGGCCAGGGAGATGTTGTCGCTGCGATTCGCATCTTCGCGGCTGAACTGCGTGGCATAGGAGGCGATGACGCCGTCGATGCCTTCGAGGTCGCGGAGTGTTATCGCCGGCCTAACCTCGACTACGGTCAGCGGCAGGACGAAAGGTATCTTGGCGTTAAGCTGGGCGGTGATGTCGGCCAGCGTCTTGGCGATGTCGACCTTCTGGCCGATGCTGTCGGCCGTCCGCGTAACGCTGAGGTTGGCCACCTTCAAGGCGGCGTTTTGCGGTTCGCGGTCCACCGCTTTGGCAACGGCGGCCACCTGGGAATACAGCTTGTCCTGGTTGAAGGTTACGGCTAGCGAGATAACGTGGCCGCGGTTGATCGTCAGGTATCTTTCCTGCAACTGCTGGATTATGTTACCTGTCCGGCCTACGGCGTAAGCCTCTTTGGCCAGTGCGGCGGCGTCGATGTCAAGATCGATGTCTTCGGCCGCTATCTTCCAGCGCTGGTCTTTATGGACGAGGGTGATCGGCTCGCGTTCCTTCCATCCGTTGAAGGCGGCGACGATCTTGCTTTCGGCTGCTGCCGGCGTCAGGCCGCCGACGTCGATATCGCCGACCTTGATGCCGCCGTAGATGTCATCCGTGACCGTGAAGGCGGCGTTGAGCGTGATCGTACCAATCAGGCTGCACAGCACGATCACGCCGAGGAAGATGACGATATTTTTGCCGACAGGCTTGGTTGTTGGTTGCACGACTGGCACTTCCCATCGTTCTCAAGATGGAATGATGAAAACTGCGGGCTGGGAGTCAGCCGCTAGATCGACATAGAAAGCTCGACGAATTTGCCGGCCAGTTTGGCCTTCTGGATGACCTCTTCGGTGATTTCGCCGCCCTGCTCGACGATAACGACGCCGTTGTCGGTCTCGATGCGGCGGTTGGCTTTCTTGCCCAGGAGGAATTTGCGCTGCTTGTCGTCAAACTTTTTCGCCGAATCGTCGTCGGCCGGCTGCTGGGCCTGCGGGACAGGTGTCGGTGCTGCTGCTGCGGCGGGGCTGGCGGTAGCGGTGGCGGCCGCCGGAGCTGCGGCTACGGCGACTTCACCGTCGGCGACGATGACGACGTCTTTCGCGAAGGTGAAAACGCGCTGGGTCGGGATATGGGAGATGTCGCCGCTGGGTTCTTCCACTTCGCAGCTGATTATCTTGCCGGCGTCATCCACGGTGATTTCGGTGATCTTGCCCTGGATGCGGCCGTTTTTCGTCAGAACTTTGGCGCCGATGACGGCTACGCCGGCGGCGAGCAATTTTTCCAGGTCGGGGGCGCCGCTGACGGGCACGACGCTGCTGGCGCTTTCGACGGTGATGGCCGATTCGCCGAGACCGGCTACGGCGGTGAAGGGTAGCAATTTGGCGCCGAGATACCATTTGCCGTCGTCGATGACCAGCGCGGCCACGGCTCCCTGGGAGGGGTTAATGACGAGGCTCTTGGACTTGCCCAACTCGATACCTTCGCTGATACTGATTACCGGCAGCCCGAGAATGTCGACACTTTTTTTCATGAAAGATACCTCCTAAAAAATTATCAGTTAGCGGCCAAATTGCGCCATTCGCGGAATTCGGCATCGATTTCCCGGTTGATTTCCGGGGGAATCCGGCCGAACGGCACATATCCCACCCGCCTTTGCAGGAGGGTGTTTTTCACGATGCGCAGGAAAGCGATGGTGACGACAAATTCCTGGTCGAGGTCTTCGTTTTTGACCAACGCCAGCAGGTTGCGGCTTTCGGTCAGTACGGCGATGGCTTCGTCGTAGGCCCCTTTGTTTTTCAGCAGGTTGGCGATCTCGATCGCGGCGAACGGGGCCGCCTCGCTGAACCGGTAAAGCCGCAGGACGCGGCGGAAGGCGTCGAGAGCCTGCTGGTGGTGGCCGGCATCCTTATGGGCGAAGGCGAACTCGATCAGGTCGTCGAGACTGTCCGAGGCGGGAAGCGGCGGTACAGGCAATTTAGGCGCCTCCTTCGTCAGGGCGTCATTCAGCGCGGCAGCCGGTTTGTCGACGGCCGACGGCTCAGGTTCGAAATCATCCACAGCGAAAGCATAGGTGACCAGCGGATCGGGTGTCACCGGGGAGGGACCGGCCGTTTCCGGCTCAGGCTCTTCCGTCGTGGCGGCGGTTTCATCCTCGGCGGCAACGGCAATGGTCGCCGGCGGCGCGGCAACAGGTACGGCACGCGCGGCAGGCAGCACGATCAGCGGCGCCTCGTCACCATTTTCGTTCTCGGTGACTGCGGGCTGGGTAGAAAGCCGCTCGGCGATGAGGTTGAGCTCGAGTTCGAGTTCCAGCCCGGTCTGGCCGGGTTCTTCAGGTTCGGGAACGACAGCCGGGGCGGATCCTTCGGATTGGGAGACGGTAGCGTGAATGGGTTCCACGGCAACGGTCACGGCTTCCGGGGCGGGTTGGGCGACAGGCTCCTTCTCCCTGGCGGCGAGCATGGCGGTCGCGGCCGGCGCGGCAACGACCATCGTCGTCGGTTCGGGTTTCGGCCTGGGGCCGACACTCGGTCCGGCCGTTTGCAGGTCGTGGGGGTCGTCGTAGTAGGCCACGAAATAGGCAAAGATTATCGCACAGACAGCCAAAAGCCCCACCGTTCCCGCGAAGCCGGCAAAACTGACGACGATGCGCGGCAGGACGAGGCTGAGAAAAAGGGCGCAGGCGGCACACAACGCCAAAGACTTGAGGCGAAGGCGGACGCCGAACACTTTGTTGGCAAGCAGATAAACTAGGAAGGTCGTGGCCGCAATGGCCAGCGAAGTTATCGTTATGTATTCCACGTGACCCCACCGGATACTAGATTTTTATACGGTTTTTGCGACTGCATTTATGCTAAAGTTCGACGCGGTTTGGCATTTTCCTGTTTATAAAAGGGGAATAGGGTAAATATGTGCAGAAACAGGCGGTCATTCGCCATTAACGGCCCGGGCCGCGCCGACGATGCCGAGCAACGCATGCTCGAACGTCAGGCCACCCTGCAGGTAGACGGCGAAGGGCGGCCGCAGCGGTCCGTCGGCGCTCAGCTCGATCGACGAACCCTGAACGAACGTGCCGCCAGCCATGACGACGGCGTCACTGTATCCCGGCATGGCGCTGGGCTCGGGCCGTACATGGGCATCGACCGGCGACCAGCTCTGCAGGCCGCGGCAGAAGGCGATCATCTTCTCCGCCGAGCCGAGCTCAATGGCCTGGATGATATCGCTGCGGGGCGCGTCGTAGGCCGGCAGCGTGTTGTAGCCGAGCCTCGCGAACAAGGCGGCGGCGAACACTGCCCCTTTCAAGGCCTGAGCGACGGTATGCGGTGCCAGGAATAGGCCCTGGTAGAGCAAGCGGTTGTCGCCCAGCGAAGCCCCCAGCTCGCTGCCGATACCGGGGGCGGTCAGCCTGTAGGCGGCCAGCTCGACGAGGTCGGCGCGCCCGGCGATATAGCCGCCGGCGGGCGCGATGCCGCCGCCGGGATTTTTGATGAGCGAGCCGGCCGCGATGTCGGCGCCGGCGGCGGTAGGTTCGCGGTCTTCGACGAATTCGCCGTAGCAGTTGTCGACAAAGCAGATGCAGTCCGGCTTGAGGCCCTTCACGAGCGCGCACGTCCGGCCGATGGCGGCCACGTCGAGGGGCGGGCGCAGACTGTAGCCGCGCGAACGCTGGATGAGGACAAGTTTTGTCTTGGCGGTTATGGCGGCCGCCACCCCGGCGGTGTCGATTTTGCCGTCGGCCGTGAACGGCACTTCCCGGTAGACGATACTGTGGTCGGCGAGCGAGCCGGGAACGGGGCGCGGGTGGCCGACGACCGTCTGCATGGTGTCGTAAGGGGCGCCGGTGATCGATAACAGTTCGTCGCCCGGCCGCAGCAGGCCGAACAGGACGGTGGCCAGTGCATGGGTGCCGGAAACGAAGTGGCTACGGACGATGGCTTTCTCCGCCCCGAAGATGTCGGCCCAAACGGCGTCGAGCTTGTCCCGGCCGGCGTCGCCGTAGCCGTAGCCGGTCGTGGTCCGGAAATGATGGTCGCCGACCTGGTGGCGGCGGAGAACGTCGAGAATCCTGGCGGTGTTGGCGCGGGCGACGGCATCGATCGCGGCGAATACGGGAGCTGCCTTTGCCAGGGCGGCTTCCGTGTGGCGGCGTAAATTGTCGGGCATTTGCAGATCATTCATCTTCAGGCACCTCTTGCGCAGAGAAATACTGTTGATAGGCGGCCGCCTCATCGGGGGGCAGCGTGGCGTGGACGCTAATGCCGCCTTCCGTATATTCGGCGGCGTTGACGGCGCCGCGGTCATACAGGCGGGCGAGCACCCCGCTGTCGCTATAGGGTATGAGCAGAACGACATCGATACGGCGGCGGCGGAAGAAGGCGCGGATGCGTTCCAGCAGGTCCGTGATGCCTGCGCCGCCGAGCGCGGAGATGGCCACGCTGTCCGGCAGGCGCAGCAGCCGTTCTTTGAAATGAGGATTGTCCAGGCGGTCGATCTTGTTGTATACGGGTATGACCGGCTTGTCGGCGGCGCCGAGCTCGTCGAGCACACGGAAGACGGCGTCGCTCTGCTCCTGGCAGCGGGGATGGCTGGCGTCGATGACGTGCAGCAGCAGGTCGGCCTGGACGACTTCTTCGAGGGTGGCGCGGAAGGCGGCCACAAGCTGATGGGGCAGCTTCTGGATGAAGCCGACGGTGTCGGTGAGCAGGGCCTCCTGGCCGCCGGGGAGGGTGACTTTGCGGGTGGTCGGGTCGAGGGTGGCGAACAGCTTGTCCTCGGCCAGAACGTCGGCGGCGGTGAGGGCGTTGAGCAGCGTCGATTTGCCGGCGTTGGTGTAGCCGACCATGGCGACGGCCGGGATGCGGGCCGCCAGACGGCGCTGGCGGTGGAGGTCGCGGTGGCGGCGGATCTGTTCGATTTCCCGCTCGATCTCGCTGATGCGTTCGCGGATACGCCGCCGGTCGACTTCGAGCTTCGTTTCCCCGGGACCCCGGGTGCCGATGCCGCCGCCCAGCCGCGAGAGGACGAGGCCCTGGCCGCCGAGGCGCGGCAGGTTGTACTTGAGCTGGGCCAGCTCCACCTGGAGTTTGCCCTCGTGGGTGCGGGCTCGCTGGGCGAAGATATCGAGGATGAGGGCGGTGCGGTCGAGCACCTTCGTGCCCAGTGTCTGCTCGAGGTTCCGCTGCTGGGCCGGCGACAGCTCGTCGTCGAAAATCACCAGATTGGCGCCCTTCTCCTGACGCGCGGCCGCTATGTCCTGGACCTTGCCGCGGCCGACGAAGTAAGCGGCGTGA
>MTLD01004076.1_pt1 | contig 10297 bp, 7 predicted proteins | sample 1982471 | NCBI WGS metagenome assembly MTLD01 (sample SAMN05712604, study PRJNA340218) | biofilm metagenome | isolation source: sample SPM anode biofilm adapted to -50 mV | place: USA | collected 2012-02-03
TGGGACAAGCGGATATCAACATTTTAATGCTTGGTATAACCTATCAAGGAGTTGCTTTCCCATTATTCAAAATGTTGAATAAGTGAGGTAATTCGAACACCCGTGAAAGGATTGAATTAATAGAACGCTTTCTTCAAATATGGTCTTTCTGTCGTTGTTAGCATTCTAATAAACTCTATTAATCAATCAGGTATCAATATCGTTGAGCTTTTGTCATGTGCTAAGGCAATCTCGCTTCCAATTCCCCCTCATTATTCCCTAGAAACGAAAAGTAGTCGCCAGAGTTATGTTTATTGATTGTTGCTCCTCTTCTGCCAAATCTATTCCAAACGCTTTAAACTCTAGGCTTCCTGAGCCGATATAATCCAGATTTAGCCCAAACCCGAATCTTTCGGTAATATCATACCTTAGTCCTGCGTTGATCATATAGCCAATGGCATAGGGATTCATCTCAGGCACGTCAAGTGTAGAACCATTCTCGAAGAGGATAGTGAACTCAGGATAGGAACAGGTGTAAATTCCTATGCCAAACTTTGCTGTAAAGAGTAGATCATCTGCTAAATGAAATCTGGAGGCGACATGAATCCCGTCGAAAGTATTGATTAGATTATCTTCCAATCCCCTGACATTGTAGGTGAATCCATTTAATGTAACTCCCATGCCAATCGCATTGGTAAAATAGCGGGTATAGCTTAATCCGAATATAGTACCGGGATCGTAGTCGTTAGGTTTGATTAAGGAATAGCCCAGTTTAATGCCAATCTCATTTTTTTGAGCAGATACAACTCCCGTGAATGATAACACTACGATGATTAATAATACCAGTCTTCTCATGATTAGATTTTGATAAATTGTTCCCAAAAATAAGTTATAATTCGATAGTTCCAAGTAAAATAAGAAAATTTTATATCGGGAAATGTACTACTATTATCCTTCTGTTTTGAGTCCCAAAACGGTTTTCTTCTTCCACTATTTGGAGTATGTCTGTCTCTTCAAACAGCCATTCTCACTTTTTTACCAAATTTTTATAAATTGTCGCAACTTTTTTACCCCTGATAAAGTGGCTTTACCAGAGGTTGCAAAGCAAACAATAACAGCATGATTTTCTGAATCTTACAAGCGTCTCTTTTATATCCCTCTTATATCTCTCTTATGCCGCTCTTATGTCGCTCTTATGTCGCTCTTATGACTGACTCCTCGAAATTTTATAAAATTTGACTTTTCAGAGTCCTAAAATTCATTCAAAAGGCACCCGTTTTATAGTTATGAAAGTCTTGCGAGCTCGTTTTGGTACAATCTTTGTTGAGATAGGCGCCCATTCAGATTCCAAGGTGCTTTAGAGATGCTTACTCTGGCTACTGGCTGCTAGCTTCTAGCTGCTAGCGGCCAGTAGCCAGAAGCTAGCGGCCAGAAGCCAGAAGCTAGCGGCCAGAAGCTAGCGGCCAGAAGCTAGCGGCCAGTAGCTAGCGGCCAGAAGCCAGATAGCGGCCAGAAGCCAGATAGCGGCCAGAGCCAGTAGCTAGATGCTAGCAGCTAGAAGTATAATTATTCCTAAACAATTGGCTTTTAAATTTGTATTTATGTATCTTCGTTTTGTTTGTAGGCAATGTAAATATTAGATGTTTTGAACAGAAAATCTGATGAGCAATAAATCACGGATATCGTTTCTCAAGGAGGCATTGGCTCTCATTTCCGCTTTTATATTCTGCGTATTAAGCCTTTCTGCACAGAATTTTAGCAGCTATGTCTATAACAGTGAGAATGGTTTGCCTACTGATCTCGTGAAATCTGTTGCCGTTGCCCCCGGCTTTGGGGTGATGATAGGAACCGATAAAGGCCTAATAGTTCACGATGGGCAAGAGTTCAAACCTTTTGCCTATCCCGATATGAGTCAATATATTAAATCTATCTTCAGAAGTAGTAAAGGTAGAATTCTGGTTTCTGATGATATGGGCCTCAGCGAGCTTGTTCCGTCTCGACAAGGGTATTCTCTAAAGCTTCTTGGTAAAGGACTGGTTAACTGGAGTAATAAATCTCTCTGGTATCCAAAACTGCTGTTCGAGGATACGAAAGGAAGTCTTTTTCTTACTGATAATAGTTCTCTCTGGCTGGTTACCGATAGCCTCAGAAAGGTGGTTGATTTTGCACCCGGACAACAAGCATCTGATAATATCCAACGATCTTACCTGCTGGCAGATGATGCGCTGGGCAACCTCTTTGCTTTTAGCAGTGGAGGCGTGGTTTATAGGGTCCGAGTTAACACCTGGCAGGTTGAACGTCTGAAAAATGTGATCTTTTCAGGAGGCGTGTCTTGGGCAGGATCGTTTAAAAAGGGAGTTGTCTGGGTGGTTGAAGGAAATCGCCTTAAATCGTTTGAGTCAAATGAAAATGGAGATCTGGTAAAAGAGAAGACTATAATCACCGGACTGGATATCAGTTGGATTATCAAGACAGGTGAAAATTGTTATCTGGCTTCAACCTGGACTATGGGCCTCTTTAAACTGAGGTATCTTAATGGTGCATTGGTTCCTGAAAAGGTCAATGAGTACACTTTCAGAAATGCGAATCAGATATTTAGTGCCAAACAAGGTGAGTACTGGATTAGTTCTGATCATGGAGCAATCCTTTTGCAGGAACGTTTCTTTTCTCCTGTTTTATCTGATGTATTAAGCGGGTATATACAGGATGTTAAGCCGTTGGAGGATAGTTCGATTCTGGTCTCAAAAGATAATATCATTGTTAAAGTCAATGCAAAAGATATTAACCGCTATGAGATTATTTACAGATACCCGGGAGGTGGCAGTATCTTAAAGTTGTTTCCGGTAAAAGATGGTCTCTGGTTTAGCACAAATGATGGTAAGATTGGCTTCAGAGATAAAAATAACAGGGTTAAATTTATAAATACCGGTTCTACCGGTGCGATCTTTAATCTTTATGTTACTGATGATAATGATGTTTGGTTTTGCCAGGATGGAGCATCATCACTGTCAGTTTTAAAGGGTGGCGTTGAGTTAAGGCGTCTTGGAGCGGAAGAGGGTGTGACGTCAAGAATAATTTCTATTGCGGGAGATGCATCAGGAGAGAAGCTTTTTTTAGGAGGTACTACTGACGAGGGCTATCTCTTTGAGCTTGATAAAAAGACAGGACGTTTTGTAAACCTAAGTAAATCTTTGACATTTGAGCACAACGTGCCTGTTACTGTGAATGATATTGCCTTTTTCGATGGAGGGCTTTATATGGGTACCCTTTTTGGGGTTCTAAAATACTCTAATGGCAAGGTTACCAGAGTAGAAACCGGACAATTTACCTCATCAACGGTGAAGAGTCTGGCCGTAATTTCAGAACAGCTATTTTGGATGAGTGCCAGTGAAGGGGTCATAAAGTATGAGAATGGTGAGGTATTCGTATTCTCGGAGCGTGATGGATTGCCCTCGAAGACCTCTTCGTTTCGGGCTATGAAATTTGATTTAGCTGGTAATCTCTGGAATGGAACTATATCAGGTCTTTCGATAGCCTCTAAGCCTTCTAAAGCAGAAGCTTTGCCTGCCCCATCGATGGCCTGTGTGATATTGAATGGAGATACGTTGATATATCATGATTTTGAACATAAAGCTTTTGTAAATCATGATTTTTTAAAGATCAGGTTTACGAGTGATGGCTATCCCGGAAAATCGACTTTCTATCGCTATAGGTATGTATCGGCTACTGACACTTCTTTATGGGTTGAGATAGGACCTGGTCTCGATATTTATATTGATCATCTGAAATATGGTGATTATCAGTTTGAGGTTCAGGTAAAGAAAAATGGCAATTTCAAATGGAGCGATTCTTTGTTGTTTCCTATAAAGGTTCGGGTTGTCTGGTATAAGATGCCTGCGGTCTGGCTTACCTTTTTTGTGTTGTTGGTTCTGTTCATTGTGATTCTTCAGAGATGGTCTGTAAGAAGGCATCTTCAACGGCAATCGCAACTCGAGGATGTGATCACTACACGAACTGCTGAGATCATTGAACAGAAGTTATATATTGAAAAGCAACGCGATGATATTGAGAAGACAGCGAGGGAGTTAGAGCAGAGTAATACCGAGTTGCTAAAGGCAAAGATAGAGGCCGAGAGATTGGTCAACGTTAAGAGTCAGTTTTTGTCGACTATGAGTCATGAATTGAGGACACCGCTCAATGCGGTTATCGGTATGACCTACATATTATTGGGTGAGAATCCTAGGCCTGAGCAGTTACCTAACCTTAATACCCTAAAGTTCTCGGCTGAGAATTTACTGGCTTTGATAAATGATATCTTAGATTACAGCAAGATAGAAGCCGGGCGATTGATCTTTGAGGACGTTGATTTTGATCTGAGGGAAAAGATGAGCAATATAGCTCAGGTAATGCGCATTAAGGCAGATGAGAAGGGAATTCGGTTAATCCTGGCAGTAGATCAGGATATGCCCTCTATAGTAACGGGTGACTCTACCCGTTTGAATCAGATTCTGTTCAACCTGATAGGCAATGCGGTGAAATTCACCATGGAGGGAGAGGTGAGAGTGATCGTTAAGCGGCAAAGTATTCTAGACAAAACACTTTGGGTCGGGTTTGAAGTGAATGATACAGGTATTGGTATTGCAGAAGATAAGCTTGATCGAATCTTTGAGGTTTTCACCCAGGGTGACGCAGAGATTACCCGCCGGTTTGGAGGAACGGGGCTTGGGTTGACCATAACCAAGAAGTTAATTGAGTTGCAAGGTGGCTCAATTGAAGTTGAGAGCACTCCGGGTATAGGAACAACATTTAGGTTTAATTTGCCCTTTATGGTTAGTGTGGCTGAGGTTGTTACACCGGCTGCATTGCGGGTAGGGGAGGTTACCCGGTTTAATGGCGAGTCAATACTGATTGTTGATGACAATCCTATAAATCTATTAGTGGCTGAGAAGTTTCTGGTGAAGTGGAATTTACAGATTGATACCGCTGAGAATGGACTTGAAGCTCTTGATATGATCTCTAAAAATCAATATTCGATTGTTTTGATGGATCTACAGATGCCGGAGTTGGATGGTTACTCAGCTACCAGAGAGATCCGCAAACGTGGGGCTGAGATGAACCTGCCACATCTACCAGTTATTGCGTTAACAGCTTCGGCTCTTCTTGAGGTACAAGAGGCCATTAGAGAAGCCGGTTTGGATGACTTTGTGACAAAGCCTTTCAATCCGTTAGAGTTGAATAACAAGCTTAAGCAGTTCCTCGTTACAGAGGAGTAGGATCTTAATCTGCTATTATGAATTTTCTACGGAGAATGATCTGAAGCACTCTAAAATTGCATTGTAGAGATCATACTCTGACGCCTTTAAGATAAAATCGGCATCGAGTTTACAGTATTCCATAAAAGCCTCGATTTTCTTGGGATCTTTAAGACCTGTCAGGCGATATACCAGCGTTGGGTTATAGCGGGCATAGACCATGCTGTTCTTTTTGTCAGCGGCAGTTAGCTTAGCTAGTTTCCTTTTACTCTTGCCGGTTTGAGAGAATTGGTCGTAGAGGTATTGAATTGGCCCTCCAAGGGTAATTCCTACGGCGCCAGGAGTGAGAGTGGGTACATTTTGAAGATTCCCGGGCAGATGAAGATCAGGTTTAATCTCATTATCGGGTAGATGAAGATTTGCAATGGCATGTTTGAACTCCTCCCATGTTGCGGGGAACGCATATATGGTAACAGGTTTTAGTGTGTAACTGGCTTCATTAAGTGTTAAGAAGATGAGATTACGGTTTTTCGCCAGCATCTCTTTGATCGGAAAGAGTTCCGTTTCGTAGCTTACATGCATGACATAGAGTGTGTCATCTGATTTAAGCGGAAGCCAGAAATGACCAGTAGAGTCAGAGACCGCTCCGATGCCTGCCCCTTTAATCATGATATGTGCCCCTTCAACTGCTTTACCATGCTTATTCGTAACATAACCCTGAGAAAATGGAAGAGTTTCAGACTGACTGAACGTTAATAATGAAAGAGATAAAAGTATTGTTAGCGTGATAAATCTGATCATCGGTTATTAATTTATTCCAGAGTTATTGAAGAATAGAATGAGCCCTTTCCTGACTTTAAACCTGAAAACATAGATCAAAGGAACATTATGTTTGCGAAATTACGATACAGATATATTTGATACTTAGAGTTAAAGGTTAAACAGTGTTAAAATTTACATCTGTTTAGGCAGATAGTCCTTATGATTGTTGATTGTAAAGGGTTATCTTTGTGATTATAAATAGAATAAGCGATTGAATTTTACTGACTTTGATTTTGAAGAGGCTTTAGCGGAAAGTCTTGATTCGATGGGTTTTGAGCGGGCGACTCCTATACAGGAGCAGGCAATTCCTATTATTTTAAGCGGAAGAGACTTAATAGCTTGTGCGCAGACAGGCACGGGCAAGACAGCAGCATTTCTGTTGCCTGTTTTAAATAGCATTTTAAAGTCACGTGTTGACAATACTGACACTCTGATTGTCGTACCGACGCGTGAACTGGCAATACAAATTGATCAGGTTTTACAAGGATTCTCCTATTTCACCAATGTTAGTTCTATAGCCATTTATGGGGGTAATGATGGCAAGGCCTTTGAACAGGAGAAGAAGGCGTTAGAGTCGAAAGCGAATATCTTTATAGCTACACCAGGTAGGTTAATAGCCCATTTGAATATGGGTTATGTTCGATTTGAGTCGGTTCGTCATTTTATACTCGACGAGGCCGATCGAATGTTAGATATGGGATTCTTTGAGGATATTCTCAAGATATCGGGGTATCTTCCCAAAGAGCGTCAGACACTCATGTTCTCAGCGACTATGCCACCAGAGATCAGAAAGTTAGCTCATAAATTGCTGGTTAATCCTGAGCAAGTGAATATAGCATTGGCCAAACCAGCTGAAGGGGTTTTACAGGCAGTCTATGAGGTGGCCGAGAATCAGAAGGTAGCACTGTTGGAGAAGTTATTGCATGGCAAAGATGATTTGTCGGTGATAATCTTTGCCTCTACCAAGATTAAAGTTCGTGAGATTGAGAAGGCCTTATTATTGCGTCATTTTAAGATCAGGTCTATTCATTCTGACCTTGAGCAACAAGAGAGAGAGTCAGCATTGATTGAGTTTAAGGCGAAAAATATCAATATTATAGTAGCAACCGATGTTTTAGCTCGGGGTATTGATATTGATGACGTAGGCTTAATTGTCAATTTTGATGTTCCGGCAGCTGCAGAGGACTATGTTCATAGGGTTGGGCGAACCGCCAGGGCGGCTGCTACGGGAGTTGCTTTGACGTTCATATCCAGATCAGAACAGGGTAAGTTTAAGAGAATAGAGCAGCTCATAGGGGTGCATATTAGAAGGATTAATCTCCCTGAAGGTTTACCGGAGGCCGTTAATGAGCCAATTAGTAATAGGGGGTTCTCTCCGAGGAATAGAGGGAATAATCGTAACTATAACTCAGGCAGACAGAACACATCCCATAGGGGAGGAGGAGGTAGGCATCAATAGGAGTTATAGAGTATCTCAATTACTCCTTGTTTACCAATGGTAGTTTAATAGTTACCTCTGCTCCGGGGTTTGTGTTCGCGATAATCAATTCGCCATTATGAGCATCAACAATATGTTTTGCAATAGCAAGTCCTAATCCTGTCTTTTTATCAGAGTGTTTTGCTCCTTCACCGAAAGGTTGAAAAAGGTTGGTTAATGCTTTGTCACTGAAAGAGGGTCCATAGTCGCGCACAATGATCCGGAGAGACTCAGCGTCTTGGATGATTGAGACTAGTGGGGTTGAGAGACTATTAGAGGCGTGGACTTTTACGTTTTCCAGAATCTCTTTTATTGCTTTCTGAATATACTCCTGGTTTGCACTGATTAGTTGGTCAGAGTTGAGAAGATGAGATTGAACAGATGATTGAGGAAAGCTCTCTTTGGTCTGACGCTCAACTAATTTTATAAGATCTGATAAGGGTAATTCGCTAAGAGTGAGGGTAGGGTTGAGTCTGAAATCAGTAATCAATAATGCTTTATAGGTGAAGTTCTCGAGTCTGTCTACAGAGGTTTTAAGCATCTCTAAATACTCTTTGTGTTCATCATCAGCCTCCTGGTTCATAGAAAGGAGGTAAGTAGAACCGATGATGCCATTAAGAGGGGTTCGCAGTTCGTGGCTGATGAGTTTAAGGAATTCATTTTTTGATTCATCGAGTTCAATGATTTGTTGATTCATTTTCTCAAGGCGATGGTTAGCCTCAGATAGTTGTTGGGTTCTAAGTTTTACCTTTTGATCAAGTTTGGCATTGAGATTTAAGAGCATTTTTTTTTGCCGGATAATGGTAATTTGCTGGTTGATCCTTAAGAGCACCTCTTCAGGGTTAAAAGGTTTCTGGATATAGTCGACAGCTCCGAGCGAGAGAGCCTATATAATGCTATCGCTGTCACTCTTTGCAGTGATCATGATGATTGGGATATCACGGGTAGAGTCCTCCTCCTTTAGTTTTGTGATAACCTCAAAGCCATCCATGCCTGGCATAACAATATCTAAAAGAATAAGGTCAGGGAGAGTTCTCTTAGCTAGAATGATCGCATTCTCTCCGTTTGGAGCCGCTTTACGATTAAAGGCGTGAAGTTGAGAATTTAAGATTTCGATATTTTCCGGAGCATCATCTACAATTAGAATAGTCTCTTTTGTGACTGTAGAGCTGTTAGAGGTAATCATTGTAAAGTTCAGTTTGGCTATGGAATACTGTTAATATGTCAGTCTTATATAGGCAAATGTACTCAATAAGTTATTGGGTTGAGGAAGAATTAGGAGCAGAAAATGGATTAGAGCAGAAAGGCCTAATTTTTGTGAAGAGGTGATTTAAATTGTTAACATACTTTAACGAGGCGTTTAACACATCTTAACCGCTAATATTTTCAAAAAGAACAAGCGAGTTGTTAACTTTGTTACAAAATAAATATTCTGATTTATGATGCAAACTGATATCAAAGAACTCAACGAAAAGATCCAGATGGAAAGTGCTTTCGTTGATTTAATCCGCATGGAGATGAATAAAGTGATCATTGGACAGAAACATATGATTGATCGCCTGTTGATTGGTCTACTGTCAAATGGTCATATCTTACTTGAGGGGGTTCCTGGTCTTGCAAAGACATTAGCTATTAAGTCGCTTGCTAATGTGGTTGAGGCTAAATTCAGTCGCATACAGTTTACGCCCGATTTGTTGCCGGCTGACCTTCTTGGGACACTAATTTACAGTCAGAAGAAGGAGGAGTTTGTAGTGAGAAAGGGTCCTGTTTTTGCCAATTTTATTCTTGCAGACGAAATAAACCGTAGTCCGGCGAAAGTTCAGAGTGCTCTTCTTGAGGCCATGCAAGAGCGTCAGGTGACTATTGGAGACAGTACATATAAACTTCCGGAGCCATTCTTGGTTCTGGCAACCCAAAATCCTATTGAGCAGGAAGGAACTTATCCGTTACCTGAGGCACAGGTCGATAGGTTTATGTTAAAGGTTGTAATTGGTTATCCTGAGAAAGAGGAGGAGAAGCAGATTCTGAGACAGAATATTCAGAATAGTTATCCTTTCACCAGTGCAGTGATAAAGCCTGAGGATATTATTCGCAGCAGGGAGCTGGTTAGAGAGGTATATCTTGATGAGAAGATTGAAAACTATATCACCGATATCGTCTTTGCTACCCGTTATCCTGAGAAGTATCGTTTGGAGCAGTATAAGTCGATGATCTCTTACGGGGCATCACCTCGTGCAAGTATTAACCTTGCTCTTGCTGCAAAAGCTTATGCATTCATTAAAAGACGTGGTTATGTGATTCCTGAAGATATTAGAGCTATTGCCCACGATGTATTAAGGCATAGGATTGGGTTAACCTATGAAGCAGAGGCTGAGAATGTAACTCCCGAGCAGATCATTAATGATATTTTAAACATGGTTGAGGTTCCTTAATAGACCTAAACTTTTTTGCATCATACGATTGTAGTGGTCTAATTGAGTTGTTAGACCACTACATAGCTTCGACAAGCTCTTCGTATGGTAGGATGTAGTTATTTGTAAACCCTTTCGGGCTGTAAAGCATTAACTTATGAATGCAAACGAACTATTCAAGAAAGTACGGAAGATTGAGATAAAATCGCGAGGGCTCTCAAATCAGATCTTTGCCGGGCAATACCATAGCGTGTTCAAAGGCAGAGGTATGGCATTTAGTGAGGTGCGAGAATACCAGTATGGAGATGATATCAGGAATATCGATTGGAATGTTACCGCTCGTTTTGACAAGCCAT
>MTLD01004965.1_pt1 | contig 10290 bp, 7 predicted proteins | sample 1982471 | NCBI WGS metagenome assembly MTLD01 (sample SAMN05712604, study PRJNA340218) | biofilm metagenome | isolation source: sample SPM anode biofilm adapted to -50 mV | place: USA | collected 2012-02-03
TGAATCGGGAAAAAATCTTCGAGCCGTTTCACACGACCGGCCGGACCGATCACAACACCGGCCTTGGGCTGCCAATCATCAAGACCATGATCGAACTATACAATGGGAAAATCTGGTTGGCGGATAATGCGGCGGAAGGGGCCCGCTTCCTCGTGCAAATTCCGGCGGTCGAATCATTTGGACCGGGGGAGGATAAAAACCGTTGAACATCTTGCTGGTTGACGATCATCCCGATACCTGCGAAACGTTGGCGCGGTTTCTGTCGCGACTGGGTTACTCTATCCGGGTTGCCGGTAATGGCAATGAAGCTTTGCAGGAATATAGCAAAGGGGATTTTCCACTGGTGGTGTCCGATATCCGGATGCCCGGATTGTCTGGTATTGAGTTGTTGCAGGCGATCAAGCGTCAGCCATCCGGGCAGAATACCGACGTGGTCCTGATGACCGGCCATGGCGGATTGGATACGGCGATTCAGGCCATGCGATCCGGCGCCTACGATTATTTGCTGAAACCGATCAATATCGAGGAATTGGCGCTGCTGGCGGAAAGGGTCGCGGAACATCAGAAATTGCGGCGGGAAAACAGCTATCTGCGGGAGCATTTGGCGGACGAAGTCCGGGAGGCGACGGCGGCGACCCGGGACGAGATGGAACGACTGCGGGCCTCCGTACGTAAAGAAGCCGGGTTGGCGCAGTTTGGTATTTTTTCGCCGCAAATGCGGCAACTCGCGCAACGCTGTCTCCAGTATCACCAGGATCGTTCCCTGCCGGTGCTGATCCAGGGCGAAACCGGCACTGGCAAGGAACTGCTGGCGCGCCTGATTCATTACGGTGAAGACGGCGCCAAGACCGGGCCCTTCGTCGATGTCAACTGCGCCGCATTGACGCCGTCGCTGTTCGAAAGCGAACTGTTTGGCTATGCGGCCGGAAGCTTCACCGGCGGACTCGCCAAAGGGCGCAGGGGCAAATTGGATGCGGCGATGGGCGGGACGTTGTTTTTGGATGAAATCGGCGATATGTCCCTGGAATTGCAGGCAAAACTGTTGCGGGTCATTCAGGAACGCGAATTCTACCGGGTCGGGGGGCTGGAGAAAATCAAGGCCGACGTGCGGTTCGTTTGCGCTACGCATGTGGATCTGCGACAACGCGTCCAGACCGGCCAGTTCCGGGAGGATTTGCTGTTCCGCCTGCGGGTCGGACTGGTCGTGGCCCCGCCGCTGCGGGAACGACCGGAAGAAATTTTGCCATTGGCGCAGCTGTTTTTGGCCGAGCTCGCCAAACAGAAAAAGAAACGTTTCACCGGCATCGGCCGGGAGGCCCTGAATCGTCTGATGAAGCACAACTGGCCGGGAAATGTCCGGGAACTGCGGAATGTGATTGAGGCGGCGGTGGTTCTGTTTGATGACGAAGTTCTGCGCGTGGAACATTTGGTACTGTTGGAGCCGCAACCGCAACGAATCGTACCCGGCGAACAGGGGCAGGCTTTACTGACGAGCTCGAATTGTATGGCGCAAGCCGGCGCGGCGCGATTCGAACTGCCGACTGATGCATTTCAGTTGGAGAAGTTGAACCATGCAATTCTGCGAAAGGCGGTGGAACGTTTCGACGGGAATGTGACCCGCGCGGCCCGGTATCTGGGGATTTCGCCTCGGACTCTTTCCTATCGGCTGAAGGCGATGGAAAAGGAATTCTGAGCCAACCAATCATCTGACCAAATTGAACTATCCCACCAAATGGTCGACCAAATGGTCGGCCGTTTTTGTTTCCTCCGCCGGGGTGACTTCTTCATCCCGGCGTTTTTTTTTACGCAACATCTGCGAATTCTCTCTATTTTCCGGCTTTTCTGGCATTGGATTCCCGGCGCCGGGTTTCTTGGCATGCAACTTGCAATTAAATATTCAGCGATTGGCAAAAAGCCATTTCCAAGGATGGCGCCGCTGCCGAATAAGAAGGAGGAGTACAATATGGAGATTCTGAACAACACGAAGTTGGGGAAAAAACTCGGCATTTTGATTGCGGTGGCGTTTATCGCCTTGGCGTCCATGGCGGTGCTGGGCTATTATGAGCTGGAAAAGGCCAATGAGAGTCTGGACGCCATGTACGCGGAACGACTGGTGCCGATCGCTGCTTTGAATGAAAGCCGTTCCTACATCAATCGGATCGACCGGACGGTTCTGGAGCTGATGCTGACCACGGATGCGGCGAAAAATCAGGCGAATAAGGCGATTATTGCCGATCGGATGGACAAGAACAATAAAAATATTGCCGCCGTCGAAAAATTGCCGCTGGATGCCAAAGCCAAAGAGATGCTGGCGAAAGTCAAGAACTCGCTGCAAAAATACCGCAGCGCCCGGGCCGAAGTGGAAGCCCTCGCCCTGCAAAACAAGAATGCGGAAGCGTATGCCTTGTACGCAAAAAACGTCGAGCCGTTGGCCAATGAAGTCACGGATGATATGCGCAATTTTGCAGCCTATTTCACTAAACTGTCAGCGCAGATGGACGCCGATACCACGGCGGACCAGAAGAAAGCCACAATTCTCATGAGCATTTTTTTCGTGGTGGCGGCCGCGCTGCTCGCCGCCATCGGCTGGACCATCGCCCGGTCGATCACCCGGCCGTTGCAAGTCATTGTCGCGGCGTGCAATGATATGTCCGCCGGCGTCTTTCAGGACAAAGCACAAACGATTCACCGGAAAGATGAAATCGGCCAATTGTCCGACGCCCTGGTGAATATGCGGCGGAACGTGCGCCAGGTTCTGAAGCAGGTCCATGAGTCGGCGGAACAGGTGGCGGCCTCTTCGGAAGAACTGACGGCCAGCGCCGAGCAGTCGTCCCAGGCAGTGACCCAAGTCGCCGTTTCGATCAGCGACGTGGCGGCGGGGGCAAACAAGACGCTATCGGTCGCCGGCGAAACATCCGCGGTCGTCGAGCAGATGTCGGCCGGCATTCAGCAAATCGCCGCCAATACCAACCAGGTGGCGACTCATTCCGCGCAGGCATCGGACAAGGCCCAAGAAGGGGATGTCTCCGTCAACAAGGCGGTCAGCCAAATGGCCAGCATTGAACAGACCGTGAACAACTCGGCGCAGGTGGTGGCGAAGCTGGGCGAACGATCGAAGGAAATCGGCCAGATCGTCAATACGATTTCCGGCATTGCCGGCCAGACGAATCTGCTGGCGCTCAACGCCGCCATAGAAGCGGCCCGGGCGGGCGAACAGGGTCGGGGTTTCGCCGTGGTGGCCGAAGAAGTCCGAAAATTGGCGGAACAGTCGCAAGATGCGGCCAAGCAGATCGCGAACCTGATCGGCGAAATCCAGGGCGACACCGACAAGGCGGTCGTGGCCATGGCGGAAGGAACCCGGGAAGTTAAAGTCGGCAGTGAAGTGGTGACCGCCGCCGGACAGGCGTTCAAGGAAATTACTGGTTTGATCCTGAACGTGTCGGATCAGGTGCGGGAAATTTCCGCCGCCATTCAGCAGATGGCCAGCGCCACCCAGCAGATTGTGACATCGGTGAAGGAAATCGATAGTCTTACCAAGACCGCCGGCGGCGAGATGCAGACCGTGTCGGCCGCTACGGAAGAACAATCGGCCTCCATGGAAGAAATCGCTTCTTCGAGTCAGGCATTGGCAAAACTGGCGCAGGAGCTGCAAGCCGCCGTCAACAAATTCAGAATTTCTTAATCAATGGTGGGTGAAAGCACATGGGAAGCTCAATCCTGAAGGCGTTTAGAAAAAAAGCCGAAATTTTGGTAGTGGACGATGAACCGGCGAATTTGCAGTTACTGGCAGGGATCATGAATTCATACGGCCATAAGGTTCGGATCGCCGCTACCGGCGAAATGGCGTTGAAAACCATGTGCTTTACCCCACCGGACTTGGTGCTTCTGGATGTTCGGTTGCCGGATTTGGACGGATATGAAGTGTGTCGGTTGATGAAGGCCGATCCATTGTCTCGTCATATTCCGGTTTTGTTCGTCAGTGCATTGTCCGCCGTGGAGGAAAAGGTAAAAGCCTTTGAGAGCGGCGCTGCCGACTTCATCACCAAACCGTTTCAGATCCAGGAAATTAACGCCCGAGTCAAGGCGCATCTGAAGTTAAGTCAAATCCGGAGTAGCCAAAGTGAGCGTCAACGTCGTCTGGGCATTCTGCTGCAAAGGCAGAAGGTGCAATTGTCGCGGGCCCATGGCGCGATCGTTTTTGCGATGGCTCAAATGGCGGAAGCCCGTGATCCTGATATTCATGTGCATTTGGAGCGAGTTCGCAGTCTATGCAAATTGTTGGCGCAAGGATTACGGGAGCGTGACGGCGCCAACAATTCTTTGCCGGAACACTTTGTCGATCACTTATATCAAATCAGTGCATTGCATGATATCGGCAAGACCTATATTCCGGACAACGTGTTGCTGAAACCCACTAAACTAACAAACGAAGAATTGAATATCGTCAGAGGACATGTTGCGTTTGGAGCGCAGATACTCGAAAGAATCCACAGCGTCTACCCAAACGAAATGCTGAATATGGCGATCGACGTCGCCCGGTATCATCATGAAAAATGGAATGGGACGGGATATCCGGAGGGACTGGCGGGAAAAAATATCCCTTTATCGGCCCGAATCATGGGGATCGTGGATGTATATGATGCGATCCGTTCCCGGCGTTGCTACAAAGAAGCGTTGCCGCACGAGGTCGCCATGGCGGTGGTGATTGCGGGGCGGGAAAGCGATTTTGATCCGGAGTTGGTGGACCTATTCGTGAATTTGGAAGCAAAAGTGAGTTCAATCTATTGTGAAGATTGATCTTTTTATCATGCTTGTATAATTTTCATTAAATAAACCAACGAATAATTAGCGGAATATTCGAAATTAAATGCAGGAAAATTAAATTTACCGCCGAATAATTAATAGTACATCTCGAAAACCGGCCAAATCTCGTCCGGGGGGAGGGGATTCAAGCAAAAGAGCAAAATTTGTCGGATGACGTGCTGCAACTCTTGCGGGAGCAGGAAGCATTGGAAGCCGAAAAGGAAGTTTTTGACGATTTGTTTGAACACGCCCCGGTGGGTTATATGGTTCTCAGTCCGGATGGACAGATCCGTCAGGTGAATCCGGCGGGCTCGGCGATGCTGGGCGAAGAACGCCGCACCTTGGTCGGTTTGTGGTGTGATGCCTTTGTGCCTGAGCAAGATCGCACGGAATTCAATTCATTTATGCAACGCCTGTTTCAGAACGGTGTCCGGGAAACGTGCGTGAGCGGCGTTAACAACCGGCAGGGACGGTTGTTGTTTGTTCAGATGGAAGGAACCGCCACTGCCGACTTTCAGGAATGTTGCCTGATGCTGCGGGATGTGACGGAATCCCGGGTAGTCAAGCAAACGATGCTGTTCAACGAATCCAAATATCGCGCCCTGTTTGAGAATCTCAATGTCGCGTTCAGTTATCACCGAATGATTGAGGGCGATGATGGGAAAGTCAACGACTCGATCATCGTCGAAGCCAATCCAATGTATGCCCAGATGCTGGGAAGATCACTGCCTGACTTGATTGGCCGAAAAAAGAGCGAAGTCGGACTGTTCAGCCTGACGGGCGATTTCGACTGGAAATCGTTGTATCATCGCGGAGCCGAGACCGGTCAGCCGGTGACGTTCGAATATTACTGCCAACGCTTGAAACAATGGTATCTGGTCATTGCCTTCGTGCCGTCGCCGGAACATATGGCGTATATTTATCTGGATACTACCGAAATAAAAAAGAAAGACCAGCAGGCGCTCGAGAGCGAAAAACGCTATCGGTCGCTGGTTCGGGAAGCTAATGCAATCATCATGATCCTTAACGGCGCGGGCGAAATCACCTTTATGAACGCATATGGCCTGGGCTTTTTCGGCTACCGCAGCGACGAGCTGATCGGCAAAAGCATATTCGGGCCGATCATTCGAGTGAATCCGGCCAAACCGCAGGATGTGCGGAAACTGTTCAAAATTTTCAAGGTGAAAATCAAGCGGCATCGCCGGGGATTGATCGAGAGCCTGACCCGCCAGGGGCAACGGGTGTTGGTAGACTGGACGGTCCAGGAGTGCCAGGATTTCACCGGCGAGGAAGCACGGTTCGTGGTGGTCGGTGTGGATGCGATCGATGCGAAAAAAACGCAACGGGAGCAGGAGAAACAGTTGGACAGGCAACGGCGCCGCAATTTGTTCAACGACGGAATCAGCCGCCGCCTTTCTCATCCGGAACTGATCGGCGCAGCCCGACAACTGGGGATTGCCTTGGCGCCGCCATATGTGGTTGGATTGCTGGAGATTTGCGCAGATAACAAAAAAAACGGCGGAACGGGCCGGGAACCGGCGGATTGGCAAGCTAGGCTGGACACCATCATTGAAGCTTTGCAACCGTGGGAGGCCGGCGCCACCTGGAAAACCCGGGATGGAATCGCGGTGGTTCGGTCACTGCCCGAAGCCGCTGATAAAATGACCGTGAAAATGGCGCGAACCGTTGTGGAAGACATGGTGAAACGAACACTCCAGTTTGGCGCGACAGCCGGCAATGTTCGGGTGGGTTGCGCCCATTCGACCCACCCAATGCAGTCGATCGCGGAACTGTATGAACAGGCGTACGCCGCCCTGTCGTTCGGGTCGGTGATCAATGCCGCCAGCCAGCTGCATCATTGGGACGATTTGGGCTTTTACCAGTTCATCGTCAAAGATTTGCATACCGGCATGGCGCAACAATTCATCGAGGACCAATTGGGAGCCTTGCTCCAAATGAACCGTTCCGGAACCCGAGAGGAAATGCTGGATACTCTCCGGGAGATCGTGTCCGGCCATTCCGCCCAATTGATAACCGAGCAATTGCACATTCACCGGCAGACGCTCGTTTTCCGCAAAAAAGGTCTGGAAAAAATCCTGGGCGTCGATCTGGATTCTGCGGAAGTTATTCTGAATATTGCCATTGCGTTGAAAATGATGTCGATGTCGGAACGGGATTATTTACAAAGCTGAACTTTGAGGGCGGATTATCCAGAGTGGATAATATCGCCCCATTTTTAACCCGAACTTTTATTGAAAGAAACGAAGGGGATAAGAGGCACTTCACGAAATTTTATTCACTGTGACGGTTGACCGGTATTTCGGTGTGAGGAGGGACTTTGCATGATTGAAGTCGTAGCACCGCGCAGTGGAAAGATTCGCGAGGTTATGGTGGCGGTTGGCGAACTGGTGCGCAATAATCAGGAATTGCTGGTGATCGAATCACCGGAGCTGAGCACTCTGATTCTGGCGCCGGAAACCGGTGTGGTGGAGCGGTTGTACGTGACTTGCGGCGAACAGATCAAGACGGGCCAATTATTGGCATGGATAGCAGCAGAGCATTAGATTTTCGATTTTCGATTCTGGACGGAAAGCTGCCGGCCTTGGGATCAAAAGAGGGGAGGGCGTTCTGGTGAGAGAGTTCGACCTATCCTGCGAAAAATCGACCGATGTGTCTTGCTTGCAGGAGAAATTGCGACAAATCCGGGTTGGATTGGTGGCGGAAGTGGAAAAGAACGTCGCGGTTTTTGGCTGCTATATGGTGTTCGACCGGGAAGGCGTCATCCAGTATCTGAACTTGGAGGGCCTGAATACCCTGGATATGGACAGCTTGCGCCGGCAAGGCTGGCGGCTGGATTTCCCGTTTCCGGAAGATGCCGTCGTTTTTTCGAAATGCCTGGATCAGGCGTTAGCCGGTGGCGGGTCGGAACACTGTGAAGTCCGGCTGAGAACCGGCGGCGGACTGATAAAATGGGCTCGAATCGAACTCAAATCCGGTCGGGATGGAGAGCATTGTCACGCCGTTTTAACTGATATCACGGACCGCCGGCGGGAGGAAGATGCTCTGGCGGCCAATGAAATGAAATATCGGGCGCTGTTCGCCAAAATGAGTACGGCTTTCAGCTATCATCGAATTATCTGCGGCAGCCGGGGCAATGTCTGCGAGCCAATATTGCTGGACGCAAATGATGCCTTCGGTCTGATGACGGGGATACCGGTTCATGAAATCATCGGTAAAAATTCAAGCGAGATCAGTCTGACGGGACACGCGCCGGCGCTGGATTGGCAGCGACTGTGCCAGGATGTCGCCATCGCCCGTCAACCCGCCTGCTTCGAATATTACGACAAGAACCTCCGTCGCTGGCTTTCCGTCATTGCGTACAGCCCGGCGCCAGAACACATGGCGCTCGTGTATGTCGACATCAGCAAAACAAAAGTAACGGAAGCCGATTCTGCGGCGGATGAATTGCAATATCACAGCCTGATTCAAGGCGCCGACGTGATCATGATGATCCTCAATGAGCGGGCTGAAGTCACATTCATCAATGATTACGGACTTTCCTTTTTCGGGTTCGATTCGTCGGAGCTGTTATCCAGGTCCATTTTTGAAACGATTGCGCCGTCGTTCGATTTGGCCGACCGCAATCTTCAGCAGGCAATCGAAAAATTCAAGGGAAATCCGGCGGGGGGACAACATCGGAACATCCAGGAAAATTTGACGCGATCCGGCCGGCGGGTGTGGGTGGATTGGACGAATCACGCCCTGCAAGATCCGAAGACCGGCGAACAGATGGTGATTTGCGTGGGCGTGGACGTGACGGACAGCAAACGTTCCGAGCAGGATGCATTGCGGCGCCATAAACAACAACGGCAGACCGACTTTCTGAATGATGCGATCCATCGGAGGATGGGCGTGACGGAATGGATGAACGCCGCCCAGCTGATGGGGATCGAACTACAGCCGCCGTTGGTCTTGTCCCTGCTTGAGATCCCCGGGTCGTATCTTTCTCCCGGCGCTTCGGAACATGACCGGATCGAGCGGCAGTATGCAATGGACAGCCTAATTGAAACACTCCAATATGTAGGCGCCGGCGTGACATGGCAAGCGCCGGACGGGATTGCGATTCTTCGTTCCGTTCCGGATAAACGGTCAGGGAAAATTGTGCAGCAGGCGCAGGTGATTGCATCGGACATTGTCGCAACCGTTTCCCGGTATTGGCACGGGATTCCCTTACGGGTCGGTATTTCCCGCTTCTCGGTCCAGACACAGAATCTCGGTGAAATGTATGCGCAGGCGCAAGCGGCGATCACCTATGGTCCGCTTCTGCATCCGGATCAGCAAGTTCATTATTGGCACGAACTGGGATGTTTCCAGTTTGTTTTGAATGACCTGGGGTCGGAACGGGCGCAGCGTTTTGTGAGGGATAGTCTGGGCCCGTTGATGCGGGATTGCGCCGGCGGCGAGTCCAGCGACCTTCTGCAGACGTTGCAGGAACTTCTGAGCGGGGAGTCGGCGCAGGTTATCGCCAAAAAATTGCACATTCATCCGCAAACCGTCGCATTTCGCAAAAAGAAGATCGAAAAATCGCTCAATGCCGATCTGGATGCGATGGAAGTCCGGCTAAAATTGACCATTGCCATTCGTATGCTGTCGTTCACGGAGAAAAATTCGCGAATGGCCCACCTGGTCGTATAAGAAAATCAGCGAAAACCGGTTTTATCGAAAAACGATAAAACCGGTTCTTTTTTATTGGCAAAAACTATCCAGCGCAGAGAATGCGAAATGGGGAGTTTATGAGAAAATATAAGAGGAACATGCGGGACGATCGGGGGAATACTGACGGAAAAGAGGCGAAGAAACATGTGCGTCGTGCGGAATTTTTCCCAGCTAGAAGAAGCGTTGCGGCAAGATGCTCGCGAAGTGCTGGTGATCGGACAGCTGGCCGAGCATTTCCGAAACTTGGCGACGACGACGAACGGGATCGCGTCGGATGTCCTGGCGCAAACCTATTGGCGGCGGATACAACAGGACTATGCCGTGGTTTTTCGGAAACAATCACATTGTGTGCCGGTTGTTTTGTGCCAGCATGCGGAAAAGTCCGTGAACCAGAATTATGGTGACCGATGTGAATACTGAGGTGAAGGAACATCGCCGTCAGGGGAAAGGTTCCCGCCCCGCGCCCAACTGTTCACTGCAGGAAAAATTGGAGCACTGCGAGGCGATCCTGGACCATATTCATGAATATCTATATTCCGTCGCCTATTATAAAGGCTTGGTCCGGTCAATCTACCACAGTCCCCAGTGCCTGAAACTGACCGGGTACGCCGGGGATGAATTTTGCCGGGATCATGAATTGTGGATGAGAATGATTCACCCGGAGGATTGTGAAATGATCCGGGAGTTTTTGCGGGATATCTGGAGTGACCGCCAACGACTGCCGATTGAGCACCGGATCATTCACAAAGACGGTTCGGAGCGATGGGTCCG
>MTLD01000067.1_pt1 | contig 10279 bp, 8 predicted proteins | sample 1982471 | NCBI WGS metagenome assembly MTLD01 (sample SAMN05712604, study PRJNA340218) | biofilm metagenome | isolation source: sample SPM anode biofilm adapted to -50 mV | place: USA | collected 2012-02-03
GCGTAAATCCTAGCAAAGCTTCATGGTTTCCCTGGTTGCGCCTGGTTTGAGCCAGATACCCTTCGATACCGCGCCGCATGATATTCTCAACACTGTCCAAAGCCTCCAGCTTACCTTTAACGATCACCCCTACCCTGTCGCAGACCTTTTCCACATCATCGGTGATATGGGTGCTGAAAAACACACTCTTGCCCCGCTTTTTCAGGTCCAGGATGATCTCCTTGACCAGCGCCCTGCCAATGGGGTCCAGTCCGCTCATCGGCTCATCGAGAATGTACAGTTCCGGGTCATGGATCAGGGTCTGGGCCAACCCCACCCTCTGTACCATCCCCTTGCTGTAGCCTCGCATAGGCCGCTTGCGGGCATCCCAGAGTTCAAGCAGTTTCAGGGCCTCGTCGCAACGGTGCTGCAACAATGATTCCTCCATGCGGAAGGTTTTACCAACGAAGCGGAGATATTCCTCGGCTGACAGGTAATCGTAAAAGGCCGGATTCTCCGGCAGAAAACCGACTTTCATCCGTGAAGCCACACTGCCGATCGGCTCGCCCATGATGATTGCCGTACCGGCTGTTGGGCGAATCAGCCCCATGAGGCACTTGATGGTAGTACTCTTGCCAGCGCCGTTGGGACCGAGGAAACCGAAGATCTCGCCTTGTATAATGTCCAATGACAACCCTTGCAACGCAGGAACGGGGGACGCTTTCCTGCCTTTATAAGTTTTACCGAGATTACTGATTTCAATGGCATTCATTGCCGTGCACCACCCTTGTCTTTAAGAAGTCCTTCCGTTTTACCAAAGGCAAACTTACTGGTCGTCAGAACTTTACCGTCTTGAGCAAGAAAAAATTTTCCGCCATAGGGATCATCAGGGATCTTTGTAAGAAAACCTTTGGTAACGAGTTCCTGAATGGATGACGGCAACCGGCCTGTTTGCTTTGTAAAGGCGTTCCGGGCATCTTCCACCAGCTTAACTTGTTCGAATGCCTTTAAGCGGATTAGGAATGTTCGCTTTGCCACCGGATTTATGGCACCTTTAGCCATTATTTTCAGGTACGCAATTGCCAGATCGGTTTGTCCAGCCTCCTGCATGTACCGCCCGGCAAGACTGGCAAAGAGCTCTTGTCCGGACAAATCGGCAGCCTTTTTGTAGTATTTTGCCGCGTCCTTATAATCCTTCAGGAAATAACCATAATTGAATCCGACAAAAAACGGGAGTTGCCAATCCCAAGTACGATATTTCATCCCTTCGAGCAGAAGATCATTGGCAACGGCAAACTGCCTGGCGTCCCAAGTCAGAAAGGCCTGGGCAAAGTAATAAGCGTCGCTGTTGTAGGGATCCAACTTGACAGCGGCGTGGATAGTACGAGACATGGCAGGATAATCGGGAGGAATGTTGATCCGGTTTTTGGACAGTTCAGCCAGTCCGCCAAAATAGATTATTACTTTCATGACAAGAGAAGAACCAATCAATTGTTTCTGGTCTGCGGACAAAAACCGAAGTACATCCACGGAAGGAAGTGCACCCAGCCTCTCCACGAAAGGCTTGCTCCGCATGTAGGTTGTGAATGGCACAATGATGGCGGCATACAACAGAGCAAGACAGGCCAGGAGAGCCAGATGTCCTTTCACTCTATCCATCTAATTCAACTCCCTTTTCTCGAACAACAATGCCGCCACTACAACTGTGACCAACAGATAGATGCTAAAGTAGCCCAAAGTCAGCAACAAACCGGAGCCGTTGATGGGAACACCATAGGCCGCATTTACTTTGTAATCAAAAGCGGAATAGTTTGGCAGGAGATAGTAGACGATTGTAGCCGCCTTTTTGGATAACAGCGAGATATCGGTGGTTGCTGGGGCGCTGATGTAATCGAAGGCCTGCTGCGAAGCGCTTCCCACAAAGAATATGCAGATCGTGCCGAAAATAGGCAGGAAGAATGAAGTGCAGACCGATGAGAAGAGAAAAGCGGTGGCGACCACCAGAATGTATTTCAGGGCATCGAAAACGATTGCAACTGCAATGTTGGGCCAGGAGATCGGCCGATCAGGAGGATAGATACCTGATGCAAACTGGATTACCGCTGCCGCCAACAGCCCCAAAAAACACGCTACAATAAGGATAAAGAGTGCGATTCCAAGGAATTTGCCGATCATGTAGGTAGTACGGCTTGTGGGCAAAGTGAGTATGCTGTAGGTATAACGCCGCTCAATATCCTTCCAAAGATGGGTACCGCCCAGAAACAGGGCCAGAAGCAGCAAGATGAAGGAAAGAAGGGATAGGGACAGAGTAATTGAAAGTTCCGTCATCTGTCGCATGGAAAGTGATGCCACCGATGGGATGAACAGGAATATAAGGGCGGAAAAGATTATCCCGTGAAATACGCGATCCCTCAGGATGCATTTAAGTGTTATCCCGATCTGGTTCAACATCAAAATTACCTCTCAACCGATTTGTACTCCCGACCAATGCGGGAATTTGTTCAATTTTCAGTCTTTTTTGCCATCTTAAGGGCGAATTTTTTATATATCGACTCCTCTGGGGCACGCTGGGCAACCTCGCTAAACATGGCATGGGCTCGGCCCCGCTCCCCAGCAGCCAACTCCAACTGTGCGGCCCGGTAAAGGTGGTCCGTATCGCCACTCCTTTTGTAATATAATTCATGCAGATCAGCAAGCTTGCTCAACAATTTCCTAGATCGTTGCCGGTCTTTTGTGAAAATGCGCTCCCGCTCCATAAGGTTAATGTAGGCTTTGATGACCTCTATGTGTGCCGAAGCGATACTCTTGCCTTTATAAGTGTGGGCCAGGACCTGGTATGCCTCTTTGTACTGCTTCTGCTCTCCCAGAAGTACAGCTTGGTTAACATACAAGAGCACCATATCACCCTGGTTAGTTGCCTTCTTGCCTCGTTCAATCTGTGCCATCGCTTCTTCAGTTTTATTTTCTGCGGATAACGCAATGGCCAATTGATTGCTGATGCAGCCAAAATCTGGAGATTTCTTTAAAGTGTCCTGATAAAGAGTCAGATTGTTCTGCCAAACCATAGCCCGCTTAGTTGTTATAGCAGCCATAAGGATAAGCACGGCAAAAGTGACTACAACCCCTGTTCGGGGTTTAACATTACGTGCACAAATCCTGTACCCGGCATCCACAATGCCAAAGGCGAAGAAAACCGTCGGCAAATAAAGGTACCGTTCCGCATATGGGGTCCAGGCAATACTAGCGCGGGAGATGACAAAGGCCGAGGCCATAACCAGTAGGGTGGCTGACATCATCTGCACCGCAATGGAGTCCAAACGACGTACGATGCAATAGATGACCAGAGCGACAACAGCCAATCCCAGCCAGAGATAGGAGCCATTGATCTCAGTAATAGCAAAATTTAGCGGCAGGGGCAAAAACAGTTTTTTTACATAAAACCCATAGGTTACCAGCACTTCGCGTAACAGCCGCAACGCAGAAGTCATTGGGTTCCAGACCTCCACACCAATCCCTTTTGCGACCACATTATGTGCCACAAAGCGCAGCATCGCCACCCTGACAAACAGATATGTGCTGCCGATCAGAATAAACGGCAGAATCATCCAGAAAGCACGTGAGATAGCACCATTCAGACATCTCTCTTTGATATCACTTCGCAAGCGAACATCGTTGGCGCAGGCCAGAAGAAAGATGGGCGGGAGGCAGAACAAGGCGGTTTCCTTGGCCAGCGACCCTGCCAGGCACAACAGCGCGCTTACCCACAGCCAAGGCATCCTTGCCGAGAGGATGAAATGATACAGGGTAACCAGGGCCAACAGCACAAACAGCGTTGCCAATGGGTCGGTGCGTCCGGAGATCCAGGCCACCGCCTCAACGTTCAAGGGGTGCAGGCTAAAAACGCAGGCAGAAACAAAGGCCAGCTCGATACGCTTTGCCTGATCTCTATAAACAGTCAGTCCTACCCAAAAAACCAACAGGGTGTTGAGCAGGTGGATCAGGACGTTCTCCAGGTGCATGGCCTGCGGGCTCAGATTGAGGACGGAATTGTCAAAATAGTAAGAAAGGATAATCAGCGGCCTGAAATAGCCACGTCCATGGAAAGGATTGAAAAGAGTGAGGGCATCCAGACTACCGGAACTGGGCAAATCATCCAGCATGCGTAAGTCGTCCAGAGAGTTGACCCCGGCAAAGATTACCGGATAATATACCCCCAAAACAAAAATCATTAACACCAGAACAGTTGTTGGTTTTCGCATAGTATCTAAATACTAAGAGCGGGATAGAATCTATCCCGCTCTTAGTTAAATCGTTATACAGCGGTTATTATTGTGCGGACCAAGTTGTGCCCCAATCAGCGGATGCCGTGCCAACGGGTGCTGTATCTGGAATAGCTGCTTCCGTACCATCAGCAATGTAAATTCGCGTATCACCGGATGAACTGCCATAGGATTTTGTACCAGATGTGTGAGATCCAGCAATTATATAGCCGGTACCATCGGTACTCCCTAAGTAATTCAATTTAACGCCTTTTGAGGATTTAAGCGACATTGTCGGGGCTGTACCTTGCCCACTTGGTGGAGTCCCTCCGCCAAGTTCAAACCCGTTTTCACATCCCACATATCCACCAGTTGTACTAACAGCAAATGCTATCGATGCACTTACCAAGACTGTCATGGCCAGCATAATGACTATTTTCATGGTATATTCCTTTCCGTGTTTTAATTATTTACAGGGGATAATACTGATTGTCAGCGTAGTAGGCTTCTGCTGAAGTCTTGGCATTTTTTACGTCACTAACTGTAGCCGCATTAAATCCCCTGGCGCGGTAAGCGGCGAACTGGGGGATGGCAATGGCGGCCAGGATGCCGATGATCGCGACAACGATCAAAAGCTCGATGAGGGTAAAACCTTTTCTGTTTCTCATTTTCTGTAGCATGTTTTTCTCCTTTCCGTTGTTTGTGCTCATTGAAGAGCGGATTCGCCTGAAATAGTTAATTCATTAAGGAGCAATTTTCAGGCCAACTATCGACATATATCTAACCAATTGAAATATCGTATTTTACCAGTCATGCCCAACTAATTTATACTTTACAAAAACCAAACACGTCATAGCTACTGACAATTTTCGTCACTCTTCATCGGTATCCAGGCCGAACTTGGCTAGGCGATAACGGAAAGATCGGAACGACATGCCCAGCAATCCGGCGGCCTTTTTCTTGGCGCCGTTGGTCCGTTCCAAAGCTTTCAGCAGGTAGCGCTTTTCCAGGTCATCCAAAAGCGGTTCCAGGCTGAGCCCCTCCTCGGGGATTTCCACTTCGGTGCACAGGCAGGGAGAACTTCCGGAAGCAACCTGTTTGGGTAGATTTTTTTCCGAGATCATGGTCTGGTCCATGATCAGGCTTCGTTCGACAATGTTCTCCAATTCGCGGACATTGCCGGGAAAGGAATAGTTCATCAGGGTCTTGAGTGCCGCCGGGGTAATGACCTCGCCTGAGTGGGCGGCCGTGCTGAACTTCCGATAGAAACTCACCACAAGGTGCGGGATGTCCTCGATCCTCTCCCGCAGTGGCGGCAGAATGATTTGTACTACATTGATACGGTAAAACAGGTCCTCCCGGAAGCCGCCGTCCTTGACCTTGCCATCCAGGTCGCGGTTGGTGGCGGTCAGGATGCGGACGTCACTCTTCCTCACGACCGAATCCCCTACGCGCCGGAATTCTTTTTCCTGCAGGACGCGCAATAGCTTGGTCTGCATCAGGAGCGGCAGCTCACCGATCTCATCCAGAAAGAGAGTACCTCCCTCTGCCTGTTCAAACAGGCCGGGACGGTCGGACACCGCACCGGTGAAGGCTCCTTTTTTATGGCCGAAAAGCTCGCTCTCAATCAAGGACTCTGGAATAGCACCGCAATTGACGGCCACGAACGGCTTATCCTTGCGCAAACTGTTGGCATGAATAGCCCTGGCCACCAGTTCCTTGCCGGTCCCACTTTCTCCCAGTACCATGACCGAGCTGCTGCTGGGCGCCACCTTCTGGATCAATGCGAAGATCTCCCTCATCTTGGGACTGGCCCCAATGATGCCGCAGAAGTTGTCCTTTTCGAGCACATGCTGTTTCAGCAAGGTATTTTCGCGCTTCAGGCCCTGCTTCTCCAAGGCGTTTCTGACAAGCTGCTTGATCTCCTCGATCTTGAAGGGCTTGGCGATGTAGTCGTAGGCGCCCAGTTTCATGGCCTCGACCGCCTGCTCGGCGGCCGAGAATGCGGTGATCATCAATACCCCCGTTTCGGGCGAGGTGGCCTTTATCCTGGCCAGCAGTTCGATACCCCCCAATCCCGGCATCTGCACATCCGAGATGACCAGGTCGAACAGATTGCCATCCAGCAAGGCCAGCGCCTCTTCGGCACTTCCGGCAGCTGTCACCTGATAGCCTTCCCGTTCCAAAAGGATCGAGAGAAATTCACGCATGCTCAACTCGTCATCGACAATAAGGATTTTGATATTCATGTCCACTCCTCAGCTAGTTCCAGCCTTGGACAAGGAGAAAGGTATTGCATCTACCCGATCCTCCGCAATCCGTCGGCAATCCTGATTCTGGTGGCACGCCATGCCGGAAAAAGCCCGGCTACTGTTCCAACCAACAGACTTAAGGCCACATCCAGATAAATGGTTGAGCGCTCGATAATAAATATGGGGAAAAACTGCCCCATCTCGTCCGCGAATTTTTTCGCCACCGGGAAGGTCAGCAGGATACCGACAGCACAACCGGTCATTGTTATGAATAATGACTCGCCAAAGATCATACCAGCAATATGGCTGTTACGGAAACCCATGGCCTTGAAAATGGCATATTCTCCGATACGTTCTCGGGCCGTCATGGCCATGGTGTTGGCAACCACCGCCAAGATGATGACGATAACCACATATGAGACAATGCGGATTGCTATGACAATTGCTTCTGTCATGGAAACAAAATTCAGCTGAAAAGCCTTCTCTGTCTCCGTCAGGGTCTCGGCCAGTGAATTCTTGAAGAGGGCATCGATTGCCAATGAAGTCTCGGCGGCGGTCTGCGGATTCTTGAGCCCGATAATGTAAACACCGGCCTGGTCGGCCCTGCGGGCAACGATTTGCTTGAGAGTCTCGTTCAGGTAATTCCATTGAAAGAAGAACTGCCCTTCGTCCGTAGACGGTTCGGCGCCCCTGTAAATGCCTCGCAGTACAAACTCCCAATTCCCGGGATAGATGGTTCCCTTGAGGGTAACGATGTCACCGATCTTCCAGCCATAGCGTTCGGCCAGTTTCCTGCCGGCCACGCACCCCCTGCGGTCAGCCACAAACGCCCTCAACTGTTCCGGGGGCAGCACGAATTCGGGGTAAAGTTCCAGGTAACTGCCCGGTTCAATGGCAAAGTTAGGAAAGAAATTCTTCTCGGAAATATATATCCCGCCAAACCAGTTGGCGTAAGATACCGATTTAACCCCTTCGACCCGCTGCATTCGTTCCCGGTATGAAATGGGCAGACTGAAAGTCAGTGACACTGCGTTTCGCGCGATCAGGCGGTTGGCGGAAGAGGCGTTCACTCCGGCATACCATGCACTGACCACTGTCCTGAGCAGGCCGAAAGCCAGAATGGCAATGGTGATCCCCAGGATGGTGAGCCCGGTGCGCAGCCGATGGCGCAGGGCGTTGCGAACCAGGAGTTTAAGGAAGTGCATTGGTCAGCACGCCCTTTTCCAGGTGCCTGATGATATGGGCCTTTTCAGCGGCCCGCGGGTCATGGGTCACCATGATGATGGTTTTCCCGAAGTCCCGATTCAGCTGCGCCATGAGATTCAGGATCTCCGTGGCGGATACGCGGTCCAGGTCGCCGGTGGGCTCATCGGCCACAAGGATTGAAGGGTCAGTGACAACGGCCCTTGCAATGGCGACCCGTTGCTGCTGGCCGCCGGAAAGTTGCGAGGGATAATGTTCCATGCGGTCCGACAGGCCCACCACCTCCAGGGCGGCTTCAACATGGTCCCGACGCTCCCGGCGCGTAAGCGTGGTCAGTTGCAGCGGCAACTCCACGTTTTCAAAGGCGGTCAATACAGGGATCAGGTTGTAGAACTGAAAAATAAAGCCAACGTGGGAGGCGCGCCAGGCGGCCAGTTCCGATTCGCTCAGCGTGGCAATGTCCACGCCGTCAACAATAATGGCGCCATTATCGGCAGAATCGATACCTGCTATCAGATTCAGCAATGTGCTCTTGCCCGAACCGGATGGTCCCATCAACGCAAGAAACTCACCGGTCTCGATCTCGAAGGAGATGTCTTCCAACACCGGCACGACCTGACTGCCCCGCTGATAAGATTTTGAAACGTTGCGGATACTGACAACAATCGATTTATCCTGGCTGGCATTCATAAATATCACTTCTTCTCATCATTCAGCCTGATTCTGGAACCGTCCTTCAGCTTTTCGAGAGGCTTGAGGGCAACCTTATCACCGGATTTCAGGCCGGATATCTCCACCATGTCCCCAAGTTTGGCCCCCGGTTTCACCGGAGTAAACACAATACGATCGCCTTTGACCAGGTAAACGCCTTCATGGACATCCGACTTGACAATAGCCAAGGGGGAGACAGCGGTACGGGGCCGTTCATCATCAAGTGTGGCCCCATGTTCGAGAAAGGCCACCTTGGCGCTCATTTCGGGCAAAATGCGGGGATCGCTGTCGATAAAACGGATTTTCACCAGCACCGATGCCTTGGTGCGATCGGCAGTGGGCACAATTGTATAGACCGCGCCCCGAAAACGGGAATTGGGCAAGGAATCCAAGGTGATTTCGCACGCCTGCCCCTGTTGCACCTGGGCCAGGTTGGACTCCGACACATCGGCTTCCACCTGGAGCGAATGCAGGTCCGCAATGGTCACAACTGCAGCCTTGGCATTGGCTGCTGCCCCCAGGGGCGTGATGATGTCGCCCACATCGGCGTTTTTGGTCAGCACGACCCCATTGAACGGGGCACGGATCATGCTGTAGTCGTAAGCAACTTTGGCACCGCGCAGGGCGGCAGCCGAGTTTTCCACGTTTGCCTCCCCACCCGACACTCCAGCCGTGGCACGCCTGTAACGGGCCTCAACGGCATCAAAATCCGCCTTGGCAACAATTCCCTGTCGTAACAAATCCTTTTGCCGGTTATAGGATTGACTGGCGTCTGCCAACTCGGCCCTGGCCTGCTCCAGAGAAGCCCTGGCAACCTTGAGTGCCGCTTCCGCCTGCCTGATGGCGGCCTCCAGGTCCAGATTTTCCAGGCGCGCGATTACCTGACCGGCCGACACCCGATTCCCTTCCTCCACGCCCAGCCACTCCAACCTGCCGGTAATCTTGGAAGCCACGGCCGCTTTGCGCTGGGCCACCACATAGCCACTGGCATTGAGCTTGGTAAAGGACTGGGTCGGAAAAACCTGGGTGACACTGGTGGTCTCGATCAGGATGCTGCGTTCCCTGACAAACAGGAAAAGCAGCACGGCAGCAACAACCAGGGCGCTGATGATCATTACAATGCGCAGACGGTTGCTCCCACGCCCTGGCGGGAGTTTCTGGCGCGATTTATCTATGATGAGCCGGTCAAGAGAGTCTGTCGGCATGCTTATCTCCGCAAGGTTCTGTGTTTCATTATTCTATAGTTTCATAGCATTATTACGGCGCAAAGTGAATAGCCGAGGTAAAAGGCCGCGATATTTCGCTATATTCACAGTTTTTTGAGTCCTGGCGGCTGCATTTTTCATATTTATGTGCTATAGACTGTAAGGTTTGTTGCACGGAGGCATATCTCCACACTACATTTTCTTTATGCAAGGGGGCAGTAATGAGTGAAATAATTGACGTGTATGCCAGAGAGATCCTCGATTCCCGCGGGAATCCAACTCTGGAAGTAGAAGTATTCCTGGAGTCCGGCGCCTTTGGCCGCGCCGCCGTTCCTTCCGGCGCATCCACCGGTGAGCGTGAGGCCCTGGAGCTGCGCGATGGTGACAAAACTCGTTATTTGGGCAAAGGGGTTTTAAAGGCAGTAGACAATGTAAATAACCTGATTGCCGACGAACTGATCGGCATGGATGCCGATGATCAGGTCGGCGTTGATATGAAGATGCTGGAAATGGACGGCACCGAATTCAAGAGCAAGCTGGGTGCCAACGCCATCCTGGGTGTCTCACTTGCCGTTGCCAAGGCAGCCGCCGAAGAGGCTGGCCAACCGCTGTACAAATACATCGGCGGAGCAGGCGCCCGTGAATTGCCGCTGCCGATGATGAACATCAT
>MTLD01002882.1_pt1 | contig 10254 bp, 9 predicted proteins | sample 1982471 | NCBI WGS metagenome assembly MTLD01 (sample SAMN05712604, study PRJNA340218) | biofilm metagenome | isolation source: sample SPM anode biofilm adapted to -50 mV | place: USA | collected 2012-02-03
CAGCCGGACACAGGTTCGAGTCCTGTCCCCGCCTACTAAGAAGACCTTGAAGATGCATAATCTTTGAGGTCTTTTGTTTTATATTTAGGCCTATGTTCTATACCTACGTCCTATACGCTGAAGCCTTCAATAAAATCTACGTTGGGTTTACCTCAAACCTCCAAGGGCGTGTTGAGGCTCACAACCATCTGCTTAACAAGGGCTACACCCGGAAATACCAGCCATGGACGCTGCTTTACTCTGAAACCTTCCCCACCAAGGCCGAAGCCATGCAGAGGGAGAAAGAACTCAAATCTCACCAAGGAAGAATTTTTATACGATCACTACTAGAGCGGTAGCTCGTTGGGCTCATATCCGGCAGCAGCCGGACACAGGTTCGAGTCCTGTCCCCGCTACTAAGAAAACCCTGAAGATTTACATCTTCAGGGTTTTTTCTTTAATACCTAGGTCTAGGTAGAACGATATTCTAAACTCCGAGCACCATAGCAAAATATATGTAGAGTTTACCCCCTAAGGCCGAAGCCATGCAGCGGGAACGGAGCTTAAATCACACCAAGGAAGAATTTTCTAACAAACATTCATTCGGGAATAATCGGCTGCTATATGCCGTTAACTCTGAATGCCAGAGCACAAAAATGCCCTCTTCTCCATGTTCCGTACCTCGGATTGCTCATCCCTCAGTAATTGTATTTGTCCCGAATCGAATCAACTTTAATTATTTTTCACATCAGCTTAATTGCCACCATATCTAGGCACTATGTGTGGAATACAAATAACCTGTTGATAATTTTCTATAATATTTGTTGACATTTTAAAAAATCATTCCGAAATTTAGTAAGCCGTAACAAACCAAAATGAAAGCCACAGTAAAAATGAACCATAACCATGCGATTTACCATCCACCTAAGCGTTGACAGCACGGCAAAGCCAGTCTTGCCCATCAACTACCAGTACGAGCTGGCCTCGTGGATATACAAAACCATAGCCACCGGTGATGAACGTTACGCCAGCTGGCTTCACAGCAACGGCTTTTCACAAGGTTCCCGTGCATTTAAACTTTTTTGCTTCTCGCATCTCAACGTTCCCAAACGTAAGGTGGCGGGAGATAGGCTTCATGTCCTCTCCCCCTCCATATCGTTTAAGCTCTCATTTCTGCCAGAGCGCTCTACCGAGGAGTTCATAAAAGGGGTATTTATGAACCAAACGCTAGCTCTTGGAGACCGAATGAGCCAAGTACACTTCAGGGTAGAGAGCATTGCGCTGGAACCAGCACGCGAGCTCACCAGCTGGGGCGTATTTCATACGCTATCGCCGGTGGTGGTGGCCGCCGCCCGACCCGACCGAACCAAGGAGTACCTCACTCCCACCGACTATAGATACGGGGCCATGCTCATTGGCAACCTCAAGCAGAAGTATAAATCGTACTACGGTCACGACCATGTGGATACGGTTGCACCTGCGTTTGAGCTGCTGGGCGAGCCTAAGCAAAAGGGAATTACAATAAAACAAAGTGAGCTGAACCCCATAAAGGTTATTGGATACCAGTACACCTTCCGTCTTGCCGCCGACGCTGCCCTGCTCCAAATGGGCTACGAGGCGGGGTTTGGGGAGGACAATAGCATGGGGTTCGGATTTTGTGACATGCAATAGAATGCTAGAAACATATAAATCGCACTGAATCGCTCATAATTGCTGCTAATCGCCAACAATGGCACACCAAGGGGAATTGTGTAATATTTAAAGCGAAGTACCATGTCTCTAAAGTTTGCACTATTCGAGAACCACCTAACGGCCGATCCGGACGACTTCTCGGCCGTGATTCAGGGCAGTAATGCCAAGACTGAAAACGACATCTACGACCTCATGGTGAGCCGTGGCTCAACGGTTACCAAGGCCGAAGCGCTGTCGGTAATGGAGGAGTACACCGTAGCCATGCTGCAGCTCCTGCGCGATGGCAACAGCATCAACACGCCGCTGTTTAACCTCAACCTCTCCATTCAGGGGGTGTTCAACGGCATCGACGACAGCTTCGACCGGAACCGCCACACCATTAAGCTGAACATTTCGGCAGGGGTGCGGCTCAAGGAGGTTACCGGCGACGTAAGCGTGGAGAAGGTAAAGGGTGCAAGCCCCAAGCCCGACCCCATCTACCTGGAGGATATTGCCAGCAGCACCCGCAACGACACGGTAACGCCAAGCAACATTGCGGTAATAAAGGGCTCACGGCTTAAGTTCGACAACACCGACGACAAGCAGGGTATCTTTTTCATTGCTGCCGACGGTGCCGAGACCAAGGTGACCAACGTATCGCGCAACAAGCCATCGGAGCTGCACTTTCTGGTTCCACCGCTGGCTGCCGGAGAGTATAGCGTGGAGGTGCGCGTGCTTCTTAAGAATACCAAGGAAATAAAAACAGGTGCGCTTATGGGAAAGGTAAGTGTGAAGTAGCGGCTTGCCCGCAAAAAAGGAGTTACTACTCCACGCCGCTTGGAGTGGTAACTCCATACTGCAAGGAGGGATTGCTCCCCGGTACGGGGAGTAGCTACTCCGGGGTAAGGGGAGGGATGCCTCCCGATTCTGGACAAACGAAACGAAGTTGAAAAGGTAGCAAAACCTAGAAGGTTTTAAAAACCTTCTAGGTTTAAAGGACAAGCGAACCATATGAAATGCTCAGGGACATCGCAATCCAAAAGAAAAGAATATTGCGCAAACAATATAATAGAGTGATGGTGTTATGAAAAAAACCTACAAAACAATTGATTACGAGCGGCTGACCAAGCCAACTGGCGACCCGTTTGCCGATGCAGGTGGTTTTGCCATTGAATATCTTTCAGAGAAGGAACAAAAAACAATGATATATGAACAACTTAGATTTATCAATTCTTGAGAAAATTCCAGAGCCCAATCTGAAAGTAATTCTGGAAATTGAACCACTAGCTCCACTATCTATGGTGAGTGAGTTGCCCGGTTCTTATTATAAAACGTTGAAAAGTCCAGATAAAAAAATGCTTTGCGGACTTTTTGAAAACATTTTGGGTTGGCATATTGATTTAGCGGACCGAAAAGCAATAATTAAGGAACTCATAGCATTGAGGAAGAAACAAGCAAAGAAGAATCCCCAATTGGAGTTTGTTGATAGGACGAAAGGTTCAACATATAGTCCATTGTTGATGGATTATTTTGAAATAATACTACCAGTTATTCCTGCGATTGGATTCTATGATGATTTGTGGAATAAAGCTTATCGCAGATCAGATGCAGACGTTCATCCAAAAGGAACTTTTAATTTGGATTACAATATTATTCCATTGAAAAGACAACAGCCTAGAGATAAAGACAAGCCTCAGAAGATAGACAATAGTGCATTGTTTAATTTTTTTAAGAAAAATGTTGATTCTTATCCGCTGTATTACTCCACTCCAACATCACGAGAATACATTTATACAAAGGGTAAATATCAAATCCAGATTGCACTGGATTCTTCTCTTTATAAAATGCTTTGTGAAAGGCTTTCATTTGAGAACATGGCCTATTTAGGCAATAGTGAAGGTTGGGTTGATTTAAAAATTAAAGAATTATGATAGCTGTTCACCCTTATATCAGATACGCACAAGCTTTGATCATGAATGAAAATGATCTGAATAGCTGTGAAGAGATTACCTCAGAGCAAATAATATCAGAAATAGAAAAAGGTCTTAATTCGTTTCGACTTCAACCTATTCAAGCAATTGAAGGTAAAGACAAAGTGAAATTCGATTTCATTAGGATTGAAAAGGGTGATCCCAAACAAGGTCTATTTCTTGCACCTAATGTAATCTCGAAGGATAAATTTTCTAGGTTTATTTGGAAAGAAGGCAACACTTTGTTGACGGCATTAAAAAAAGATAATATAAATAAATTAGATGATGTTTCAATGTCTGTTGCCCCATTTGCTGGAGAATATCTTAGTTTCTCTCTTCAAGGAAATATTGGCAGAGGCAATCCAAAGGTATCAATATTTGAGCAAGGCTTAAGTGCTGTAACGACGTTAACACCCAATAAACCTTGCCTTCAATATCGAATTGAAAAGAAAGGGATGCCCGAAATGTTTAACGTGTGCATTATTCCTGATTTGCCAGTCAATGAATTAAAAAGTTTTATCCAATTTTTCAAACGTATGTTAAAAGCGGAAACCGCAAATGATTTAATGTATGGCAATGTTGTCACCACAAAGTCTGGAAAAGGAAATGCCGAAAAGATTACTTACGAAGCTAAAAGACCACTAATTTATAGAGGAAACTTTCCCGATCCACCAAGAAGCAGTGCGTTGGGTAGCGTAGCATTACTCGGAACAATTGGCGAATTTGTAAAACAAGCACAGTTCTCAGAACAGGCAAAATATGTTTTAGAATGCCTTAAAGAAACGACTATGTATCTCGTTAAATATGGAGGTGCAACTACATTTACGTACAACCATCATGTGATTGATTTAGCTAAAGAAGGAAAACTCAAAGCAATCATTGATAGCTTTTATTATTCCCAACTTTATAATCAAGATAGAAGATCAAGTTCAAATAGTGAATACCAAAAATTCGATTTATTCACTAGTCGTTTCCTTCAATTATTCAACCATGCAGCATTTAAGGATTTTTTGGCTTTTAGGGCAGAATATCCAAATCAAGTAGCAACATTGTTTAACACATACTTTATAAAAATGGAAAAAATAGATCCTACAATTGTGTCCTCAGCACGTGAATTAGGAAAATGGCTTAATAAAGTAGCCTATTTCACCGCCAAAGCTGAGGTGAAAGCCGGTACCTCCAACTATTGGGAGGAACTGCGTAGAGTGAAATCAAAAGCCTTGATAGAGTTGGAAAGTTCAACCTTCTCTGCTAAATCGGGCAATGCGTTAATAGCTCAAGCCGTGACCCGAGCTGGACGATTGTCGGGACTTGATGCTCCAGAAACGGCAGCCTTATTTATGGAAAAAACGGCCAGTGGTGAGTTACCTCTTGAAAATGCAAAGAATCTATTGATTGCATTTTCTCGTTTGATTAATAAAGCAGAGAAAAAAGAAGTTCCAATCGAATATATTAATGATGATTCTGATGATGCAGAATCTGATGATCACAGTGAAGAATAAATAAACTAATAAAAAACAAATACAATGGAAATTAAAGGAATTTTAGTTACAGCCCTTGCCCCGTTCGAAAATCATATAGCAAACGGTGGTGAAAAATTGTTAGGTAATGCGTCTTCTATTAAAAGAAGACCTGATGGACGAGTGTATATTTCAGGACAAATGCAACGTCATGTTCTGTTTTCCGCAATAGATCGAATTAACGCAACCGATCCCGCAAAAGGAGACACTTTCGTTTCAAATGGAGATGGTATTAGCAATTTAATCGAAAAAGACTTACGCGCGGATATGGGAGGTTTTATGCACCCATCAAAAGGTGATTATTCAGGAAGAAGAACTGCTCCGTTATCAGTGACTCCTGCCGTTGCCGTTGGTGTTAGTGAAGTTGGTCGTGATTTACTTGTGCGAATTCGTTTTGATGAATCAGATGACGCAAAAGACCAAGCTCTGGCCACAAAAGAGTTTAGCGAATACGATTTGATGCACATGAATTTCTTTTTGGATATTAGTGCATTAAGTATTTCGAAAGCTTTCGAATATAAAAAGAGTTTCAATCTCGGAACTAAGTATTTCAAACATGCAAGCGATGAAGAACGGAAACGTCGTGCACGGCTATATTTGGAAGCAACCAAATCAATGAATGACTATGCCAGTCAAGCCCGTAATGCGGTAAGTGGTGAACCTCAAAAAGTTTTGATTGTATTCGATACTATTTTAAGCCGCAAGGCAAGCAGGTATTTTGTTGCTGGTGAACAAGAACAAAAGAATATTATTGAGGAATTGAGAGCTCGTGAAGCAAAATATTTCCTTGGCGATGATACAACAGAAAACAGCGTTCACAAAGCATATAAAGAAGCTTTAGAGTATCTGTCTTCAAATACGCTTTATAACCCAGCTAAAAACTCTAACGTTGTAACATTTGAAGAAGCTTTTGGCGGTGAGTAATTACAAGTATCCCATATTGGCTAAACCTTCCGGCATAACCCTTGAGCAACACACTCAAGAGGTAGTGTCGGAAGGGAAACTATTGTTGGAGCAGACACCATTCATTGTTCAAAAGTATCAAGAACGAGTTAGAAAAAGTTTAGAAACCCGTTTAGAGAGAGTATGTCAATATCATGATTTGGGAAAGAAAACCCCAAAATGGCAGAACGCTTGTCAAAAAGATTACGAAGCCTTCCTTCAATGGCAATCTCAATATGGTGGTACATTCAAAGAATATTCAAAAACTGAAAAAGCAGGCGAGAACATCCGTCGAGCAGGAGTTCGCCACGAAATTCAATCCTTACGATTAATTGAAAAAACAAAATTACCACTACCTCAACAAGCCGCTATTGCAGCACATCATGGCAAGTTAGGGATAAATTTCGAAGAACGTTGGATAAACGAAAATGCGGGTGATTTATGGGCTTCCTTTAATAAGGAAAGCAATCGGGTTATTGAGCAATATTCATTGGAACAGAGTGCAAAAACACATTATGAATTTGCCGGTCCACGAGGTTTGTTGCAGTTAGTCGATCATCGAGTAAGTGCTAGAGAGGAAGGAGAAGAAGTACCTAGCTTTACCCATTTTAAATATCAATTCCCCCACAACGAAAAGAGAGGGGTTCAAAAACTGATCGAGCAACATTGGCATAACGATTTATTACTTGTTCGAGCTCCAACTGGTGCAGGAAAAACAGACGCATCATTGTTATGGGCATCCCTGCAAATTGAGAACAAACGAGCTGACCGACTCGTGATTGCCATGCCTACCCGTTTTACATCGAATGCACTGGCAATTAATGTCGCCGAAAGTTTATCTGATACGGGGCTTTATCATTCAAGCGCATGGTTCGCAAGGTTTCAGGAACAGATTGATGCCGGAGTAATTAAAAAACAAGAAGCCGAAAAAATTCACGAATTTGCCCGGTTACTTCAAACTCCAATAACTGTTTGCACAATTGATCATCTTTTAATGGCATTGACGCTGACAAGGGAAGACCATCATTTGATTTCATTCAATATGGCGAATTCTTGTTTGGTGATTGATGAAGCTGATTTCTATGATGATTTCACACAAGCAAACATTCTTGTTTTACTCGAAATTTTGAGATATTGGAATGTTCCTGTTTTATTAATGAGTGCTTCATTGCCAGAATCGGTTTTGCCATCTTACCGGAAAATCGGATATCAAATAGATAAAATTATTGAGGACATATCTGATAATATTCGAGATCGGTTTGAAATAAAAACGATACTAGATTATTCTGATCTTTCAGAAATAGAAGATCTTCTTGAACTATGTATCGAAAAAGGAACTGCAATTATTTATGCGAACACAGTTGATAAGGCAGTAATGTTTTATAACTGGTTCGAAAACAGAAAGGCAAATCCAATTCTATACCACAGTCGGTTTACCGAACCCCACAAAAAAGATAAAGAACAGGAACTAATTGATGCTTTAGGAAAATCAGTTTGGGAAAATAATAGTGCAAAAGGGATTGCGATCTTGACCCAGATAGGGGAAATGAGTATTAACATCAGTGCCGATATTATGATTTCGGAACTTTGCCCAATTGATCGATTAACTCAACGTGCTGGCCGTTTATGCCGTTTTGATAAAACAAAAATTGGAGAATTATATGTGTTAGTTCCGCAAAAAAACGATTTGGTTTACCCTGCACCATATGGAGAATATGACCGTAAAGCTAAGGCTTGGATTCCATTCGATGCTTTTGTAAAAACATATGAAATACTTGAATGTACACGTTACAGTGCTGAAAAACTAGTAAATCTTCTTAACTCTGTTTATGCCGTACAAGAATCGTTTTCACCTAAAGCAATTTATAACGCCAAGAGCCTAAAAGAATATTTTTCATGGAATTGGCTGATTAATCCGAAACAAATAACTGAAACCGATGATATTGACACTAATTTCTGGCGAAGCCGAAATATAGCACCTCAAGACACTGTTTTTGTTAAGAAACCAGAATCAAAGTACTTCTTTAACTATTTAAGTTATCAAAACTGGAAACTTAAAAGTTCGTTGGAGTTGCCAATTTATCTGATTGAAAAGGGTAAAAAAATGAATCTGATAGATACCTACAGGGTATGGATTAAAGATGAATGTGAAATTATTAGCGTTATTAGAGAGGGGTATTATAACTCAAACAAGGGGGTAATCTTATGGCCTGTTGAACAATTTCTATAATAAGGAAAGTTTGAGTTGGAAGATTAGGATAGCTATTATACAGGAAAACCTTGCAGCGTGCGCAGCACCTGCAAGCGTTTTCCGCTTAGATGGCAGGAACGAATAACGGTAAGGTTTGATGCAGTAACCACAATACTCGGCCTATGCAAGCTACTGTTCCGCTAGAATACGGCAAATACTACCACATCTACAACTGTGGTATAAATGGTTGTCCCATATTTAAGGAAAGAGGTAACTACGAGCATTTTCTCCGCCTTTACGAGTGGTATGTTACCCCCATAGCCCATACCTACGCCTGGTGCTTAATGGGCAACCACCTACACCTGCTAGTTCAAATTAAAGAGGAGCATGAAATCGGATTCCTGGTACCCAACGAAGAAAACGCCACAGGAGCGTCGCGACGTTGGAAGGTTGTTGCCCCTGAAAGCCTTACAACGGATGTTTCAAGCCTAAAAAGGGCAGTTCCCTACCGTCAACTTTCCCACCTATTCAATGCCTACGCAAAAGCATTTAACCACCACTATAACAGAAAAGGCTCCCTTTTTATTAAGAATTTCAAGCGAAAGCAGGTCGATAACGAAATATATTTCAGGAATTTGGTATTGTACATCCACAACAATCCCGTGCATCATGGCTTTTGCTCCCATCCTGTGGAGTATCCTTGGAGTAGCTACCTAACTTGCATCTCCGATAAACCAACCCTTCTTAAGCGTAATGAGGTAATTAGCTGGTTCGACGATAGGAGTAACTTTATTGCTACCCACCGCCAGATAGCCGACACCGATTTTATTGGTCACCTAACCATAGAATAGCGTAAAATGCAAATCACCGGAACCCACTTTGCCTACTACCATATCTGTCACCGGAAGCTGTGGCTGTACGCCAATGGCATCAACATGGAGCATACCTCCGAAACGGTTTCAGAGGGCAAGCTCATCCACGAGACATCCTACGACGAACGAGCCTCCCGCTACGAAGAAGTTGAAATTGGCGGTAGCAAAATCGATTTCTACGACCCCGTAGAAAAGGTGGTGCATGAGGTTAAAAAGTCCGACTCCATGGAGGAAGCGCATAGCTGGCAGGTAAAGTTCTACCTATGGCTTTTTGAAAGGGAGGGAATCGAAGGTGTAACTGGCCTCATTGAATACCCCACCATGCGGCATCGGGAACGGGTGATGCTCACCGACGAGGATAGGGAAACGCTTTCCAAAACCTTGGTCCACATTGAGCAAATAGTGGAGAGCGACAGCTGCCCTCCTAGGGTAAAGAAATCCATCTGCAGATCGTGTTCCTACCACGACTTCTGCTGGATTGGGGAAGAAGAATCTTAACAACCTCCACAGTAAACGCCATCACCATTACCATGAAAAAGAGCTACTACCTGTTCAACCCCGGAAGGCTAAGCCGAAAGGACAACACGCTAAAGTTCACCCCCATTGACGAGGAGGGAAAAGAGGGACAACCACGCTACCTCCCCATTGAAACCGTGGACAACCTATTTATTTATGGCAGCCTAGATGCCAACAGCGCTATGTACAACTTTCTGGGGAAGAACTCTGTAAGTGTCCACTTTTTCGACTACTACGAGCACTACACTGGCTCTTTCATGCCCAAGGATTACCTCCTGTCGGGCCGAATGCAGCTGCTGCAAAGCGAGCATCACCTCAAAAAGGTCAAGCGGCAAGTTATTGCCCAGCGACTGATTGAAGGAGCAGCCTTTAACATGGTAAAAAACCTACGTTACTACACCAACCGAGGGAAGGGTGCCGAGGATCAAATAGCCCGCATCCAAGGGTATGCTGAGCAAATTGGCTCAACCACCGAGGTAGACGAGCTCATGGGGCTAGAAGGGAATATACGGCAAACCTACTACGAAGCCTTTGATACCATTATTGACAGCTTCGAAATGGGGAATCGGACCAAGCGACCTCCATCCAACGAA
>MTLD01004364.1_pt1 | contig 10248 bp, 9 predicted proteins | sample 1982471 | NCBI WGS metagenome assembly MTLD01 (sample SAMN05712604, study PRJNA340218) | biofilm metagenome | isolation source: sample SPM anode biofilm adapted to -50 mV | place: USA | collected 2012-02-03
GACACTCGTCACCACACACCACTCCTCGCCCGTCCGGCTCCTGAAACAGGCGTTCGACTAGGGAGAACGCCGCGGCCAGACCGACATTGTGCGCCCGGTGGGGGGCCTTGCGGCAAGGCCCCCCAGGCGCTGTAGATTGGAAGTGAGGCGAGGGCTTCTCGGCCGCCGATCGATGAGGTCGGCAGACATCGCCGAATGACCCGGTGATGGAGAAGGTGGGCCTGGTGCGCGCCCCGCAGTTCGATCGTGACCTCCCCGTGTGGTCGATCACCAAGCCGTGATCAGGGTCGCAGCAACAGCGCGCGGCCTCAGCGGTGCGCGGTGGCCAGCTGGACGCCGATGCCCAGGTAACCCAGGGCGAACACCCGCTGCACCCGGCGGACGAGCCGCGGGCGCTCGATGAAGTGCCGGCGCAGGTAGCTGGACGCGAGCCCGTAGCCGGCGAACACCACGAACGTGAGCGCCATGAACAACCCGCTGAGGGCGAGCATGTCACGCAGCCCGTCCGTCCCCGGCGTGACGAACTGTGGCAGGAACGCGAAGAAGAACAGGGTCAGCTTCGGGTTCAGCAGGTTGGCCAGGATGGCGTTGCCGATCGTGCGCAGGGTGGAGGTCCGCGGCGCGTCGTCCAGGCTGAGCAGGCCGGTGCTGCGCCAGGTCGACCACGCCATGTAGAGCAGGTAGGCGACGCCGGCGTACTTCAGCACGTCGAACGCGAGGCCGCCCAGCTGCAGCAGGGCCGCCGTGCCGGTGATCGCGGCGACGAGGTGCGGCACGATCCCGAGCGTGCAGCCCAAGGCGGTCACGACCGCCAACCTGCGTCCGCCGCGCAGCCCGGCCGCGATGGTCAGGATCGCGCCCGTACCCGGGGTGGCGATGATCGCCAGCGAGGTGATCAGGAACGCCCAGCTCACTGGTGGCCTCCTTCGCGGGTGAGGTTGCCATGATGCACTCTTCCGCAGGTACCGATCCAGGCCCCGATGCCACCGTGGACTGGCAGGATTGGCCCGTGCCCACCCCCGCGTGAGGCTGGCCAGGTGCCGTTGCTCGGGCGCGCGATCCTGATCGCGGAGGATGCGGGGGACGAGGACGCGCTGTACGAGCTGCGCTGCTGCCTGGCCCAGTCCGCCACCCGCGCGGCCGACGCGGAGACCGAGATCGCCGCGTTCTCCTGGGCGCTGGAGCGGCATCTGAGTGATCCGACGCGCTTCCCGCTCGTGGTGCGCAGCCCGGACTACGTCGACCTTGCCTGGCTGTTCAAGTGGATCCTCGACACCTTGATGAAGAACTCCGCGATCGGCCGCGACCAGATCGAGTCGAGCCTCGCGGCGATGGAGGACCTGTACCGGCGCGAGGGCCTGGGGCTCTCCGCCCCGGCGCAGTGCCGGCTCGCCGCGGCGGAATACCTCGGCGACGTCGACGACCTGGAAGAGCTCGCTGCGCGGTTCGAGGCGACGCCGCGCGACGCCCACTCCGATTGTGAGGTCTGTACGCCGCGCTGGCTGGCCACCGCGGAGTTGATGCTCGCTCGCCCGGAACGGGCGATCGATCGCGGCCGCGCCGTCCTGGCCTCGGGACGGACCTGCCTGTCGGAACCGCAGGGCCTGCTCGCCGACCTGCTCATCCCGCTGCTCCAGGACGGACAGCTGGAGACCGCAGAGGAGTACTTCCAGCGGTGCCGCGACAAGGTCTGGACGAGCGGCTACGAACGGATGGCCGCCACCGGCGAACTGCTCGCCGCGTCCGCGGTGACCAGGAACCTCGCGCTCGGGCTCGACCTGCTGGAGCACCGCCTGTCCGACCTGGCCAGCGTGGTGCACGATCACCGCAACCGGCTGGGCTTCCTTTCGGGTGCCGCGCTGCTGCTGGATCGGGTCGAGCGGGCCGGTCTGGGTGAGCGGCCCGTGCGCGACACCGTCGGTGTGCTCGCCGCGCAGTCGCTGGCTCCGTCCGGGGCGAACGTGGCCGTGCTGGCGGAGGCGTTGTGGGCCGAGTCGGATCGCCTCGCCGCAGCCTTCGACGCCAGGGCGGGCAATCGTTGGTGGCGGGGCTGGCTGGACGCGCGCCGGGCGCTGGGCGACCTCGACGTCCCACTGGATCTCGGTTACGCGGAGGCCGCGCCGCTGCTCGTTCCGTCCCGTCCCGACCCGACCACGGCGCGCGACTGGCTCAACCGTGCCCGCGAGCGCAGCTGGATCGGCGACACCGTGGGCGCGGTGGCTGCGGCCGGACGGGCCATCGAAATCGGCGGGCTGAGCGGGGACGACCTGGCGGGTGCCCTCCGGACTCGCGAGCGGGGCCTGAGCCGGGCGGTCCAGGAGGCGGCCGGAGTGACCAGCCTCGCCGACGTGCCCGAGGCCGACCTGACGCTGCTGCGAGCGGCCACGGCCGAGTACCGGGCCGAGCTTGAACGGCAGGGGCGTCTCGACCGGATCCGGGTGATCGACGCGCTCGGGCCGGAGCGCGACGACCTCGGCTGGGCCCCGGACGCGGACCACCTGGTCGCCCTGGTCGAGGAGCTGCGGTCGGCCGGAATCGCCGATGACGAGCTGGACGGTATCGAGTTCGAGGCGGCCCGGTCGTTCGCCCGGGCGGGCCGCGGTGAAGAGGCCGCCCAGCTCGCTCTGGCGGCGCGTGAGCACTCCCTGGCCACGGCCAGGCCGGATGAGGTCGCCGCCTACCAGTTGTCGGTCGGCGAACTGCTGGCGTGGCTGGGCCATCCCGACGCGCACGCCGCCCTGTCAGCGGCCGTCGGGCAGCCCGATGCCGAACCGGTCCTGCACGCCCTGGCCCTGCGCGCGCTCGCCCGGCTGCACGGCCAGGCGGGTGAATGGAGCGAGGGCATCACGGCGGCACGGGAGGCCGTCCACCTCCTCCGTGGGCTGGAGGTTCCCGCGGTGGCCGCCGAGGCGAGCGAGTTGCACGCCGCGCTGCTGGAGAGCTCCGGCGATCTGGCCGGGTCCGTGCGGGCCGCCCGCCGCGCGCTCGACCTGGCCGAGCCTCAGGAGGGGCTCGACACCAGCGCCCTGCGACTCGAGCTCGGCCGGCGGCTGGTGGTCGCGGGTCGGCCGGGCGAGGCGGTGGCTGTGCTGCGGGACGTGGACCGGGCACTGCTGGAGCGGAGCGAGCCGGAGGGCTCGCCGGACGCCTACGGGTGCGCCTTCTGGCTGGGTACGGCGCTGCGGGACGCCGGCGACGCGAACCGCGCGGCCGACGTCTGGGATGCGGCCTTCGGAGTCGCCGTGAGCCGGGGCGACCACGGCGTCCAGGTCACGCTGGGACGGGACCTCGGCAACCTGTTCGCGGCGTACTCGGTGTGGGAGGAGGCGCTGCGGGTGTTCCGGGCGACCAGGGATGCCGAGGCGGCGCTCAACGACGGGACGGCCCCGGAGTTCGATGAGCGGGTGGGTCTGATCCGCTGCCTCGCCGGAGACGCGGGCGGGCTGGACGATCTCGATGCCGCTCTCGAAGCCGCCCGGGCTGTCGGGGCCGATCTGGCCGTCGCCGACTGGACGGACAGCCGGGCACGGGCGCTGCAGGCCCTCGATCGCACGGAAGAGGCGGTCGCGGCTTCCCTGCAGGCCTCGGACCTGTTCGCGACCGCGGGGCGGCCCGACGGCTGGGCGATGGCGCTGGGGTACGCGGCCCGCCTGCTCGCCGACCAGGGGCGTCGCGCCGAGGCGCTGGCGCTGCTGGACCCGGTGCTGACCGATTCCGAGGATCCGATCCTGGCCGGCCTGCGCGCCTTGCGGGACGAGTTGGGCGGCACCGACTGAGGGAACCGTCAGCCGGTGGGGCGGATCTGGCCGGCTGTGGCGTCGGCCTGCAGCGTCCGGGCGAGTTCTGCGACCAGCGCAGAGACGTCCTCGGGGGCGAGACGGACAGTGGCGAGGCAGGTGCCGTCCTGCCATACCGAGAGCACCACGCGAGAGGACTCCCGATGCTGGGCGATCCGCAGCGTGCGACCCGACCGGTCCCGACCGGTCAGGCTCGCCCCGTGACGGGGCAGCGGCGACACCGTCATGGTTCAAGGATTCCACCGCCCCCGCAGCAGGGAAAGGCTCAGGCGCTACCCAGAAGGACGTAGCTGACGAACGCCGCCACGCTCGCCAGGGAGTACAGGGAGAGCACGTTGTTCGTGTACCCGAGATCGCTGCGGCGGCCCTGTGGGATGAACAGCGGCACGATGAAGGGCGGCGGCAGCACCATCAGCGTGAACACCGCGTGTGCGTAGATCATCGGCAGGCCGAGCAGGCCGACGAACAGTCCGCGTCCGATCAGCAGGGCGAGCCCGATCACGACGACCAGCCGGGTGGCCACCAGTGGCAGCGCCTCGCGGACCCCGGCTGCGGTGAGCCGTGAGCCGTAACCGACGATCATCAGGACGAGCGGGACAGTCACCGCTGCGAGGTACTTCAAAGTAGTACCCAACGCGATGCCGAGGACGCCGCGACACCCCCAACCCGATCAGGGCCAGAACGGGGAGCACGCTGCCGAGGACGTCGGTCAGGTCGGGCGACATGAAGTTGAGGTTTTCCGCCGGCCCACCCCGGGCCCGGCGCTCGTGGCGTAGCGAGCCTTGCCGCCCCGCCGGGCGCGCGGGCAGCGCCGGTGAACGGGATCGGGGACGGTTCCTTTCCCGTTCACTTTCGACCGAGCAAGGACGGAATGAACCGGAAGGGAACCGTCCCCGTGAACGGAAAGGGGACGGACCACGCGAACGCGGGCGTGGACGGAAAGGGGACGGTTCCCTTCCCGTTCACCGGGGGACGGGCGCGGCCGATAGCATGCGGGACGTGTCGAACCTCGTCCTCACCGTCGTCGGCGACGATCGCGCCGGACTCGTCGCGGCCCTCGCCGACGTCGTCACCGCCCACGGCGGCAACTGGGAGCACAGCCAGCTCGCCGAACTCGCCGGAACCTTCGCCGGCATCGTCGTCGTCTCCGTGCCCGACGATCATGCGGCCGATCTCGTGGCCGCACTCGACCAGCTGGACGGCCTGCTGAAGATCACCGCGCACCCCGGCGCTGGCGAGCCACCCGCCGCACGGCCGCGAGAGCTCAGCGTGGACGTGCTGGGCAACGACCACCCCGGCATCATTCGCGACATCTCTACGGTGCTCAGCCGGCACGGCGTCAGCATCGAGAACCTCACCAGTGAGTCGAGGGAGGCCCCGATGTCGGGCGGACGACTGTTCGAGGCGCAGGTGCTCGCCCGCGTCCCCGACGGCGCCGACCCGGCCGCCATCAAGGCCGACCTGGAGCGGCTCGCCACCGAGTTGCTGGTGGACATCACCCTCGGCGACGTCACCGACTGAACGCGACTCTGCGCCCGGAGCCGAAGGGCTTCGGACGCAGAGCCGTGGTGTCCCCGGTCAGGGGTGGGAAAGCTGCGCGCGACCGGGCGGCGCTCAGTGGACGTTGAAGATGCTCACCCCGCCCGGCCCGACCAGCAGCCCGACGACGATCAGCACGATCCCCCACAAAACCTGCTTGCGAACGATGGCGAAGATTCCCGAGACGACCATGACGGCCGCCAGGATCCAGAGCAGAAATGCCATTGAGTACCTCCTCGGTCACGCGGTTGGTTACTTGAAGGCGTCCTTGATGTTCTCGGCCGCCTGCTTGACGTTCGCCCCGGCCTGGTCGAGCTTGCCCTCGGCCTCTGTCTCCGGGTCGTTGGTCGCCTTGCCCCAGCCCTCCTTCACTCTTCCCTTCGCCTCCTGGGCGGCGTTCTTCACCTTGTCGTCGATGCCCACGGATTCCTCCTTCCGGTTCGGTTGTGCATGATTGGCATACCCGGCGCGGAGGCGCCCGAAACAGGGAGCAGGCGGTGGTGGGCGACAGCGAGGACGCGCGGTCGGACGTGGACGGGCTGCGGCTCGGCATCCTGGCCCGGCTGGCGGACGCGGTTTCCCTTGCCGAGACCCTGCCCCAGGTGGGGGAGCGCGGCCTCGCCGTGCTGCGGCAGAACGACCTCGACCATCCGGCGGTCTGGCTGCTTGGCGTTGGTGGCGAGGCCGTCGTCGAGCCGACCGGGGACGTGCCGGGCGGCGCACCCCAGGCGGTCCACGCCGCCGACGCGCACGCCCTCGCCCGGGTTGCGGTGCGGTCCGGACGCCACGAGATCCACCCGCTCGACTCCCCCGCCGGGCTCGCCGAGCTGCACGCGCAGCCCGTGGTCGAGCCGGGGCAGGCAGCGCCGTCGCTGGTCCTCGTGTTCGGTGTGACGCGGCGAATGGGCGCGGACGCCGACTTCGCCGACTACCTGGAACTGGCTGCAGCCCTTCTCGGGGCGGGCCTCAGCGGGCACCGGGAGCTCGCTGTCGTCCAGCAGCAGTCCGAGACGCTGCGGGAGTTGGACGCCGCGAAGTCGGCCTTCCTCGCCAACGTCAGCCACGAGCTGCGCACACCGCTCGCTCTGATCGCGGCGCCGCTGGCCGAGGTGCTCGCCGAGCCGCCCGGCGAGGTCAGCCCGGCGGCCCGTGCCCGGCTCGACACGGTGCGCAGCAACGTCGTGCGGCTCACCCGCATGGTCGACGCGATGCTCGACTTCAGCCGGATGGAGGCCGGCCGGATCACCCCGAACCTGGTCGAACTGGACGTGGCCGCGTTGCTGGGGTCGCTCGCCGCGTCCTTCGGTCCGGCGATCGAACGGGCCGGCCTGCGGTTCGACACCGACCTGCAGGAGTTGCCCCGAACGGCTCTGCTCGACCGCGACATCCTCGAGCGGATCGTGCTGAACCTGCTCTCGAATGCCCTGAAGTACACCCCGCACGGTTCGGTGGACCTCGCCCTGCGCCCAGTGCGGGGTGGCTTCGAGGTGAGCGTCGCGGACACCGGGATCGGCATCGCCGTCCGGGACCAGGAGAAGGTCTTCGCCCGTTTCGAGCAGCTGCCGCGGCACGGACAGGCGCGCAGCACAGAGGGTGCCGGGATCGGGTTGGCCATGGTGCGGGAGCTGTCCCGGCTGCTCGGCGGCGACGTGGAGCTGCGCTCGGCGCCCGGCCGCGGCAGCACGTTCACCGTCCGGCTGCCCTATCGCCCGCCCCAGGCCCAGGCTGCGGAGGAGGGCACCCGCTCGATCACCCCGCGGGGCGCGGATGCCTTCCTCGCCGACGTTGACGCGTGGGAGGCTGCCGCGCATCCGCCTGTGACGGACGCGCCCGCGCCGCGCGGTGACCGTCCGCGGCTGCTTGTGGTGGAGGACAGCGCCGACCTGGCCCGCTACCTGGCGGAGGCGCTCGCCGACGACTACGAGGTGGAGGTTTCCCGGGACGGCCTCCAGGCGCTCGGGGCAGCCCGCGCCCGCCGCCCGGACGCCGTGCTCTCGGACGTGATGATGCCGGGGCTGGACGGCTTCGGGCTGGTCGCGGAGATCCGCGGCGACTCGGAGCTGCGCGACCTTCCCGTGCTGCTGCTGTCGGCCCGTGCGGGCCTGGACGCCACCACCGCGGGGCTCGAGCACGGCGCCGATGACTACCTGGTCAAGCCGTTCGACGTGGCCGAACTGCGGGCGCGGCTGGCCAGCAACATTCTGCGGGCGGCCGAGCGCAGCGCGGAAGGAGCGTGGCGGCGGGCGGTGCTGGCGTCCCTGCACGAAGCCGTCGTGCTGCGCGAGCCCGATGGTCTGGTGACCGAGCTGAACGCTGCGTTCACCCGGATGCTCGGCTGGTCGATGGACGATGGCCCGTTCACGCCGCCGTATCCCTGGTGGCCCGACCCGGCCGAGTACCCCGACTGGCTGGAGCGGATCGAGGAAGCGGCCCGGGACCTGGCGGCTGGCGGGACGTTGGAGGCGGAGTACCCGATGCGCCACCGCGACGGCCGCACGGTCTGGGTGCGCGCCGCCGGTGGCGTGGTGGACGTGCCAGGGCGCGGCCAGACCGCGGTCTTGACGACGTTCTGGGACGTCACCCGTGAGCACGCCGCGCAGGAGCGCCGCCAGCAGGCTGCCCGGATCAGCGCCGACTTTGCGTCCGCGGACTCCCTCGACCATGTCGTGGGCGTGGCTGTGGACGGCTTGCACGCCCTGTTCGACGGCGACTCGACCGTCCAGGTGGCCGGGGCGGGAGTCGTGCAGACGTTCACCGCGTCCGGGCCGATCGAGGTCGACCTGCTGCCCGAGGCGATCGCGCAGCGGCTCTCCGGGACGGCCGAGGACGAGCCGGCCCCCGACGACCCGGTGGACGGCATCCTGCTGGTGCCGCCGAGCTCGGCCGGCGGCACCCGGGCCTGGATCCAGTTCAGCCGGCCACGGAAGGTGAGCACCGACGAGCAGATCGTCGCGGACATGCTCGCGCAGGCGTTCACGCTGGCCGTCGACCGGGTGCTGGCCGTCGGCGAACTGGCCGACAAGCAGGCGAATCTGGAGAAGGCCATCGAGAGCCACCGGATGATCGGGCAGGCCGTCGGCGTCCTCGTCGAGCGGCACCGGTTGACGCCGAGTCAGGCGTTCCAGCAGTTGCGCCGGGCGTCCCAGGACCGCAACGTCCGGCTCCGCGAGATCGCGCGGCGCGTCCTCGAGACCGGCCTGGACCCGTCCGTCGCCTGACCCGGGTGATCCGGGGACGGTTCCCTTTCCGTTCATTTGGTCCGTCGCCGGTCGAAAGGTGAACGGTTCCGGGGACGGTTCCCTTTCCGTTCATTCCGTCCCTCGCCGGTCGAAAGGTGAACGGGAAAGGAACCGTCCCCTTACCGTTCACGGGCGCTCGCCGACCATCCGAAGCGGGAAGTCCAGGGTGCCCGGGGGTGGATCCGGCGCCAGGGGGGCAGCGCGGGGGATCCACCCCCGGGACGATCAGCCGGCCAGCGACTCGTCCTCACCGAGGGCCTGGCGAGCCCGTTCGAGGCTCCGGCGCAGCAATCGGGACACCTGCATCTGCGAGACGCCGAGCCGGCGTCCGATCTCGGCCTGGGTGAGGTTGTCGCCGAACCGCCACGCCAGGATGAGCCGCTCGCGGCGGCTCAGCCCGGCAAGCGCCCGCTGCAGCGCGATCCGATCGACGACCCGTTCGGTCCCGGACTCCTCGGCGAGAGTCAGACCGAGCGTGTTGTCGCCCCCGGCGTCGACCGTTGCGTCCAGGGACGATGGACGGAAGCTGCCGTCCGCGACGCTCGCCGCCCGGACCAGGTCCTCGGTGACGCCGAGCTCAGAGCCGAGTTCGCCAGCGGTGACTCGCCGGCCAAGCTGCTGCTCGAGCCCGGGGCGCTCGCGGCCAATCCTCGATCTGAGCTCCTGGATCCTGCGGGGTGGACGGACCATCCAGCAGTGGTCCCGGAAATGCCGCTTGATCTCCCCGGTGATGGTGGGGACGGCGAACGAGACGAACCGCCGTCCCTCGCCCGGCTCGAATCGCTGGATGGCCAGGAACAGGGCCATCCGGGCCACCTGAACGAGGTCGTCCCGTTCGGCACCCCGATGGACGTAACGGTTGGCGAGGGCGTCACACAGGCCGAGATTCAACTCGACCAGTTCTGAGATGACGTCTTCCCGATCCTCGGCGGTGCAGCTGTCCAGACGCTCAAAGAGATCCTCGATGCGCTGTTCACGAGTGTTCTGGGATGGGGTGGGGATGGATGCGGGCGCGATGCCACGTGCCATCGTCTTCTCCTCTCGGAGTGGACGCCGGAGTCGGCACGTGGTTTGACCGCTCTGGACAATTCCCACGCTGGCAGAGCCGGGCGACCCGGTCAATGGGGGTGCGGGCTCGACAGGGCGGAAGCGGACGAGGGTCGTACGCAATTGCGCCCAGGCCCACGACGGGGCGACGAGGGGACGGTTCCCTTTCGATTCATTCCTGCCGTCATCGGTCGAAAGGTGAACGGGAAGGGAACCGTCCCCGCGCTTCGGTCGAAAGGTGAACGGGAAGGGAACCGTCCCCGGCGCCTCGGTTGAAGGTCTTCGTGGCGTCGCGGCGGACGCCGTGGGTGGAGGGACCGCGATGGCATAGTTGAGGTACCGAGGTGAGGAATCATGACGACGCCGTCGCGGACGCTGGAGGTCCGGGGCTGGGACGCGTCCGTGCTCAGTGTCGCCGATGTGGCCAGCCACCTTCGCACCGATCCGGAAGCGGGGCTGACCACGGTGGACGCCGCGGACCGGCTCGCCGCCCACGGTCCCAACCTTCTGCGTGCGGCAGCGACGACCCCACTGTGGCGGCGCCTGCTGCACCAGTTCGCGGATCCGCTGGTCTACCTGCTGCTGGTGGCGGTGGTGATCTCCGCGGTCGCCTGGGTCGCCGAGGG
>MTLD01004374.1_pt1 | contig 10238 bp, 8 predicted proteins | sample 1982471 | NCBI WGS metagenome assembly MTLD01 (sample SAMN05712604, study PRJNA340218) | biofilm metagenome | isolation source: sample SPM anode biofilm adapted to -50 mV | place: USA | collected 2012-02-03
ATGGGCGACGAGATCCAGGCCATCAAGGCCGGAATCATGGAAGTGGCCGATCTCTTCGTGATCAACAAGGCCGACCGCGATGGGGCGGACCAGGTGGAACGGGAGATCGAGGCCATGAAGTCCCTGGCCATGCCCCGGGACTGGGATCCCCCCGTGCTGCGCACGGTGGCCCAGCAGGGCGAGGGCATCCAGGCGCTGCTGGACCGGGCGGGGGACCACGGCCGCTGGCTGCGGGCCCACGGGGGGCTGGCCGCCAAGGCGAGGGAGCGCGCCCGCCTCCGGTTCGAGTCCCTGCTGGCGGAGGAGGTCCTGCGGCGGGCCAAGGCCCAGGCGGGGCCGGCCCGCGTGGAGGCCGCCATCCAGGCCATCGCCGACCGGGCCCTGGATCCCTACTCGGCCGTGGCGGAAATCCTGGGCGAAGCTTGAGTTGCGGGGCATTCACCCGATAGGCGGGACATGGGAAGCCGCAGCCTGAACAAGGAAGACCACGAAGCCATCCGCATGGTGTTCCAGCGCCTCTGCGAGGCCGAGGACAAGGTGGAGCTGCACTTCGGGGCCTTCAAGGGCGAGTTCCGCGTGCTGGCCGAGGCCTCGGACCGGGTCATCCTCGGCATCTCGGAGGTGGAGCGGGGCCAGTGGCGCCTGAAACCCGGCTCCCGGCTCACCCTGAACCTGCTGGACCGGGGCCTGCCCTTCGAGGCCGTGGTGGATTTCCAGGGCCACGGCCGGATCCACGGCGCGGAGGCCTGCCATGTGACCCTGCCTCGCCTGCTGCGGGCCCTGGACACCCACCGGCTTGCGGATTTCTCCCCGGACCGGCCCGTGCCCTGCGCCTTCGGGGACCAGCAGAACAATGTGCGGGACGGCACGGCCACGGCGTTCGGAGAAGACGGCCTGGAGCTGGCCCCGCCGGAAGGCACGCGCATCCTGGGCGACATGCTGAGGCTCAACGCCACCTCCACCGTGGAGCTCCGCGCCGCCGTGGGGGACAGCCTGGCCCTGCCGGTCCGGGTGGCCTACTTCGGCGAGCGGGTCTGGGGCCTGCGCATCCTGGATTCGGCCGACCCGAAGCTGGTGGGACGCTACCGCCAGTGGGTGATGGAGGCGCGGCACCGCCAGGAACAGAAGGACCGCTCCCGCTTCAACCCGGGAGGTCTGGAGGCCACGCGGATCCCCGGCAAGCCGGATCCCACCCGCGCCTCCGCCGCCCCCCGCCTGCTTGTGGACAAGGACCCCCTCCTGCTCGTGGTGGCCGAGGACGAGGCCCTCTGCGCCCGGCTGGCGGAGGCCCTGGGCCGCAAGTACGGTCTGGCCGCCCTGGACGGCAGCCAGGGCCTCCTCAGGCCCAGCCTCGCCTCCCTGGGGGTCGGCGAGCGGGACTGGGGCCGGGTCAAGCTCGTGATCATCCACCAGCGGATCCGCGCGGGCACCGCCTCGGAACTGTGCCGGCGGCTGGTCAAGAAGGAAGGCTGCCCCCTGCCCGTCCTCCTCGCCGGCCAGGAAGAGGACGCCGAACTGAAACGGAACCGTGCCATCGCGGCCGGGGCAGTGGATCATCTGGTGGTGGAACCCTTCCACATCCTGAGCGTGCTCCGCACCCTCGACGCGACCCTTGCCTTGTTCAACTAGATTTCAGAATCCCCCGCCGTCCTCCGATGCGGAGGGGTTGCCCGTTTCGCCCCGATGGAGTTGTCGATGTCCTGGTCAGATCGCCTGAGTGTGCGCGGTAAACTGCTATTGATGCTTGCCTTGCCGATGGCCGGATACGCATTCTTCAACCTGCATGACACCTGGGGGAACTACCAGGAGCTGCGCGCCGCGGGCCTGGTCGAGCAGGGGCTGGACATGGCCCAGCCCCTCTGGCGCTCCTTCGTCTTCAACATCGCCGCCTCCTTCGTCGTCTGGATCGTTACCTTCCTGGTGGTCTACCGCCTCAGCCTCCGCATCACCCAGCCCCTGAAGGCCCTGGCCGAAGGCCTGCAGCGCAGCGACTTGACCCTCCAGCTGGCGGTGGCCAGCGAGGACGAGGTGGGCCAGGCCGCCGCGGCCTTCAACGCCTACAACAGCCGCCTGAGGACCATCTTCCGGGACCTCACCGGCTCCTCGGGCTCCGTGGCCAGCGGCGCCACCCAGCTCTCCGCCTCCAGCGAGCAGATGGCCGCCACCAGCAGCTCCCTCGCCCAGAACTCCGAAGCCCAGCGCGCCGCGTTCGAGCGGGTGGCCGCGGCCGTCACCGAACTCTCCGCCTCCATCGAGCAGGTGTCCGGCAACATCCGGCGCTCCCAGCAGGAATCCGAGGCCGCCGTCGCGGCCGTGAACCTGGGTTCCGGGGCGGGTCGTGAAAGCGCCAAGGCCATGGAGGACATCCGGACGGTGGCCGCCACCATGGTGACCGCCGTGCGCCTCATCCAGGACATCGCCCGGCAGACCAACCTGCTCTCGCTGAACGCCGCCATCGAGGCCGCCAAGGCCGGCGCCATGGGCAAGGGCTTCGCCGTGGTGGCCGAGGAGGTCCGCAAGCTGGCCGAGCAGTCGCAGGAGGCGGCCAAGAAGATCGCCGACCTGATCGGCGAGATTCAGGGCGACACCGACAAGGCGGTCGTGGCGATGAGCGACGGCACGCGCGAGGTCAAGACGGGCGCCGAGGTGGTCAACGCCGCCGGGGCGGCGTTCCGCGAGATCGTCGACCTTGTGTCGCAGGTGTCGGGCCAGGTGCGGGAGATCTCGGCGGCCGTGCAGCAGATGGCGGGCGGCAGCCAGCAGATCGTCGGCTCGGTGCGCAAGATCGACGCCCTGAGCAAGAAAGCCGCGGGCGAGTCGCAGAGCGTTTCTGCCGCGGCCGAGGAGCAACTGGCGTCGATGGAGGAGATCTCCTCCTCCAGCCAGGCGCTGGCCACGCTGGCCCAGGACCTGCAGAACGCGGTGACGCGCTTCCGGCTGTAACCAAATAACGGTGGCAATCGTCAAGGTCCGGATGCCCATGCGGTTCCGGGCCTTGACTTATGCTGTCGATGTCGATTTTTATCTATCTTTGGATGGAGCTGGCGCCGCTGCCGCTCTGCTTTTAAACTAAAATCAGCGCCGAGTAGCATCCGACCCTGGCCGTAAGGGCCGCGGCGGTTGCGGGAGCAGGCCGCGTGCGGCGCGGCTGCGAAGGATATTCTGGAAAATTATTCTTTTATAAACAATAGGTACTGTTGGCAAGCTCGGCAATTTGGTATAATTTTGTAGAGGGATGTCGTATTGGAGATGGTGGCGGAATGAGGGAGCGTTTTTATCGCCGGGCGCCGCATGTTCTGGGTGCAGCCGGTGCGTTGCTCGGCATCGGTTGTTTTGCCTTGGATGCCGTATTCTACACCGGTGTGGGCTGGCTGTTGTGGACGCTGACCTCGGTTCTCCTGGCGGCGGCGGGCGTGGCCCTGGGCCTTTTGCTCAAAAGGCTCGATGCCCTCGCCAACATCGACCCGTTCAGGAACAGGCGCTACGCCAAGCTGAAGGTCAACGGCGGACTCAAGCGCACCAACCTGCTTCTGACTATCGCCATGGTCGACGTCGACAAATTCAAGGCCGCCAACGAAGAATTTGCCGATCTCAGCAAGGACGCCCTGCTGGAAGACCTGTCGGACCTCATCAGGCAGACGGTCAGGCAGACGGATACCGTCGTCCGCTGGGGCGAGGACGAATTCCTGGTTGTTTTTCCCCGGACCGGCCGCGGCGAGGCGCTGATCATTTCCGAGCGCATCCGCAAGGCGGCGGAGGAAAGATACGGCGAGGAAGAGCTGGCGCTGAGCATCGGCGTCACCGCCGTGCCCTTCGAAATCGATGCGACCCAGGCGCTGCGCAAAGCGGACTATGTCCTCTACAAGGCCAAAGGGAGCAATAATGTCATGGTTTCCGTGCCGATGGAGGGCGGGCCGCTAAAATCGGGATACTAGCCTGTGACACGGTAGGAAGGAGCCGGCGGGGATAATTTTCTCTTTGAGGAAATTATCCCCTTTTTGGCAGGATTAAAAGAATGGATGGCGAAGAAAATAAAATATACGGATATTTATTTGCACCCTGGGACATATAATGTACCAGCGGGACAAATTGAAGCCCAGGAGCGCGGACAGTGGATAAAATCGTCGCCCTGCACCGGAAAATCGCCCCCGAAATGGTGAGCATAATCGAAGACAGGTTCAACATCCTCCGCCAGATAAAGAGCGCGCAGCCGGTCGGCCGGCGGGCCCTGGCGGCCGACCTCGGCATGGGCGAGCGGGTGGTGCGGGCGCAGGTCGATTTCCTCAAGGGGGCCGGCTTCATCGACTTCACGCCGCTGGGCATGTCGGTGACGGGCGAAGGGCAGGCCATGCTCGACGACCTGGCCGAGTACGTGCGGGCCATGCAGGGGCTTTCCGCCCTCGAGGATGAGCTGGCGGCCATACTTGGCATGCGGCGGGTGGTTATCGTCCGCGGCGACACGGACGCCGACCCGGCCTCGCTGCGCGAGCTGGGACGGGCCGCCGCCGGAGTACTGGTCGAGTATCTGGGGGATAATATGACAGTCGCCGTGAGCGGCGGCGCGACGATGGCCTGGGTGGCGGAAGCGGTGTCCGCTGCGGCGCACGACGTGACGGTCGTGCCGGCGCGGGGCGGGCTGGGCGAGAAGGTCGAGCTCCAGGCCAACACCATCGCCGCCGTGATGGCCGGCAAGCTTGGCGGCCGCTACCGGATGCTCCATATACCGGACGGCGTGAGCGGCGAGGCCCTCGACGTGCTGCTGGCCCACGACGCCAAGCTGCGTACCGTCGACGCGATGATCCGCCAGGCGGACGTTGTGCTGCACGGCATCGGCCTGGCCGAAGTGATGGCCGCGCGGCGCGTTATCGAGCCGTCGCTGATGAACGAGCTGCGGGCCAAAGGGGCGGCGGGCGAGGCCCTGGGCCATTACGCCACCCTGACCGGCGAAATAATCCATACCACCGACAACATCGGTTTACGCCTGGAGGAACTGCCAGCCGTGGGGCGGGTTATCGCCGTGGCCGGGGGCCGCAAGAAAGCGGCCGCCATTGTGGCCGTGACCGCCGCCGGCAGCCGCGACGTCCTCGTCACCGACGAGGGGGCGGCTCTGGCCATCCGGGAAATATTAAAGGGCTAACATAGTCAAGGAGGAATATATTATGACAACTAAAGTCGGTATCAACGGATTTGGCCGTATCGGCCGCAACGTGTTTCGGGCCGCTCTCGCCAACCCCGCGCTGGAAATCGTGGCAGTGAACGATCTCACCGACGCCGAAACTCTGGCCCATCTCCTCAAGTACGATTCCGTCCACGGCACGCTGGCCGCCGAGGTCGCCGCCAAGGACGGCAACGTCATCGTCAACGGCAAGACCATCAAGGTGTTCGCCGAGCGCGACCCGGGCAACCTGCCGTGGGCCAGCATGGGCGTGAGCGTCGTCGTCGAATCGACCGGCCGCTTCACCGAGGCCGAAAAAGCGGCCGCCCACCTCAAGGGCGGCGCCAAGAAGGTCATCATCTCCGCCCCGGCCAAGGGCGAGGACATCACCATCGTCATGGGTGTCAACGACGCCAAGTACGACCCCGCCAAGCACCACATCATCTCCAACGCGTCGTGCACGACCAACTGCCTGGCGCCCTTCACCAAGGTGTTGCACGAGAAGTTCACCATCAAACATGGCATGATGACCACCGTCCACTCCTACACCAACGACCAGCAGATCCTCGATCTGCCGCACAAGGATATGCGGCGCGCCCGCGCGGCGGCGCTGTCGATCATCCCGACGACGACCGGCGCGGCCAAGGCCGTCTCCCTGGTGCTGCCCGAACTCAAGGGCAAGCTGAACGGCTTCTCGCTGCGCGTGCCCACCCCCAACGTCTCGATCACCGACCTGGTGGTCGAGGTGGAGAAACCGACCACGGTGGAAGAGGTCAACGCGGCCCTCAAGGCGGCCAGCGAAAAGGAACTGAAGGGCATNNACGGCTACTCCGAGCTGCCGCTCGTTTCCAAGGACTACAACGGCGACCCCCGTTCCTCGATCGTCGATGCCCTGTCGACCATGGTCATCGAGGGCACGCTCGTCAAGGTCATCTCCTGGTACGACAACGAGTGGGGCTATTCGAACCGCGTGGTCGATCTGGCGGCCTTCATCGCCAAGAAGGGCCTGTAAGACTTGCCTTAGAGCTGGGAGGAATAACGATGAATAAGAAGACCATCCGCGACATCGACCCGGCCGGCAAAAAGGTGCTGGTGCGGGTGGACTACAACGTCCCGATGGACGGGGCCGGCAATATCACCGACGACACGCGCGTGCGGGCCACGCTGCCCACGCTGCGCCACCTGCTCGATAAAGGCGCGGCCGTCATCCTCGCCAGCCACCTCGGCCGGCCCAAGGGCGGCCCTGCCCCCGAGTTTTCTCTCGCCCCGGTGGCCAAGCACCTGTCCGGCCTGCTCGGCCGCGAGGTGCTGTTCGCCGCCGACTGCGTCGGCCCGGCGGCCGAGGCTGCCGCCAAGGCGCTCGAGCCCGGCCAGGTGCTGATGCTGGAGAACCTCCGCTTCCATAAGGAAGAGGAGAAGAACGACCCCGAATTCGCCCGCCAGCTCGCCTCCCTCGCCGATACTTACGTGAACGACGCCTTCGGCGTTTCCCACCGGGCCCATGCGTCGGTGGAGGGCATCACGAAGTATCTGCCGGCGGTGGCCGGCTTCCTGCTGGAGAAGGAGATCGATTTCCTCGGCCGCGCGGTCGGGCGGCCGCCCCATCCGTACGTGGCCATCATCGGCGGCGCCAAGGTCTCGGACAAGATCGGCGTCATCGCCAACCTGCTGACCAAGGTGGACACTCTCATCATCGGCGGCGGCATGGCCAACACCTTTTTGGCCGCCAAGGGGTACGCCACCGGCAAGTCGCTCGTCGAGGCCGACAAGATCGACCTCGCCAAGTCGCTCATCAAGGACGCGGCCGACCGCAAGGTGAATCTGCTCCTGCCGGTGGACGTGGTGGTGGCTGACGAGTTTTCCGACCACGCCGAGGCGAAGGTGGTCGCCGCTGACGCCATACCGGAAAGCTGGATGGCGCTCGACATCGGGCCGGCCACCAGCAAAGCGTACGCGGCCGCTCTGGAGGGCGCCAAGCTGATCGTCTGGAACGGGCCGATGGGCGTCTTTGAACTCGACTTGTTCGCCGTGGGCACCGAAGCGCTGGCCAAAGCGGTGGCCGCGTCGGGCGCAGTGAGCGTCGTGGGCGGCGGCGACTCGGTGGCGGCTATCGAGAAGGCCGGCCTGCAGGGCAAGATCAGCCACATCTCGACCGGCGGCGGCGCGTCGCTGGAGTTTTTAGAGGGGAAAGTGCTCCCGGGTGTTGCGGCACTTTTCGATAAATAATCGCGACCAGCTACAAGCCCCCATCCTGCGGGACTTCTGAACGGCCGCAAGGAGGACTCAAAATGAGAAAACCGATAATAGCCGGCAACTGGAAAATGCATAAGACCGTTTCCGAGACGGTAAATTTGATTAAAGACCTTGCGCCCCTGGCGGCCGGCGCGGCCGCCGAGGTCGTGGTCTGCCCGCCCTTCACCGCCCTGACGGCGGCGAAGGCGGCGCTGGACGGCACGGCCATCAAGCTGGGCGCGCAGGATATGTTCTGGGAGAAGCAGGGGGCCTTCACCGGCGAGGTGTCGCCCCTGATGCTCAAGGACGCCGGCTGCGACTACGTCATCATCGGCCATTCCGAGCGGCGCCAGTTCTTCGCCGAGACGGACGAGACGGTGAATAAGAAGCTGGCCGCCGCCTTTACTTACGGCCTTGTGCCGATCATGTGCGTCGGCGAGGCTTTAGCCGATCGGGAGGCCGGGACGACCGAGAAGGTGGTCGACCGCCAGGTCCGCAAAGGGATGGCCGGCCTGACCGCCGACCAGGTCGCCGCGATGGTCATCGCCTATGAGCCGGTGTGGGCCATCGGCACCGGCCGCACGGCCTCGGCCGACGACGCCGAGGCGGTGTGCGCTTTCATCCGCAAGACGGTGGCCGAGCTGTTCGGCCAGGCGGCCGCGGAGGCCGTCCGCATCCAGTACGGCGGCAGCGTCAAGCCGGAGAACGCCGCCGAGCTGATGGGCAAAATGGATATCGACGGCGCCCTGGTGGGCGGCGCCAGCCTGGATGCCGCTACGTTCGCCAAAATCGTCAAATACTGAAAGAGTTGATATTGTGAGCAAACTCGCCGCCCCGATCGCACTGATCATCCTCGACGGCTGGGGCGTGGGCCAGGTCTGCGACCCTAGCAATGCCATCGCCTGCGCCGCCCCGCCGCATATGAAGCTGCTGTCCGAGCTCTACCCGAACACCGTCCTGGCCTGCTCGGGCGAGGCCGTCGGCCTGCCGGAGGGGCAGATGGGCAACTCCGAGGTGGGCCATCTCAACATCGGCGCCGGGCGCGTCGTGTATCAGGAGCTGACCCGCATCTCCAAGGCTATCCGCGACGGCGTTTTTTTCGCCAACCCGGTGCTGGGCGGGGTGACGGCCGCCGTCAAGAAGAGCGGCGCGGCGCTGCACCTCATGGGCCTGGTGTCGGACGGGGGCGTCCACAGCCATATCACCCACCTGTACGGCCTGCTGGCGCTGGCCAAGCGCAGCGGCCTGGACCGCGTCTACATCCACGCCTACCTCGACGGGCGGGACGTGCCGCCGTCGAGTGCGCTCGAGTACATCGACGCCCTCGAGGCCAAGGCGGCCGAGCTGGGTGTCGGCCGCATCGCCACCGTGTCCGGGCGCTACTGGGCGATGGACCGCGACAAGCGCTGGGAACGCGTCGAAAAGGCGTACGCCGCCCTCGTGCGCGGCGAAGGCGAGCGGGCCCCCACCGCCAGGGCGGCGGTGGAGCAGGCCTACGCGCGCGGCGAGACGGACGAGTTCGTCCTGCCGACGGTCGTGACCGGCTGCGAAGACTGCTCCATCAAGGCCGGCGACGGCGTCATCTTCTTCAACTTCCGCCCCGACCGGGCGCGCCAGCTCACCCGCGTGTTCACCGACAAGGACTTCGCCTCTTTCCCGCGGCCGTGGCTGCCGCTCGACTTCGCGACCTTCACGCAGTACGACGAGACGCTGCCGGTGCCGGTCGCCTTTCCGCCCCAGAATATCGGCAACACGCTCGGCGAGACCTTCAGCGCCGCCGGCTATACCCAGCTGCGCATCGCCGAGACGGAGAAATACGCCCATGTGACTTACTTTTTCAACGGCGGCGAGGAGAAACCGCTGCTGGGTGAGGACCGCATTCTCGTTCCCTCGCCGAAGGTGGCGACTTACGACCTCAAGCCTGATATGAGCGCCGTCGAGGTGACCGACCGGGTGGTGGCCGAGATCGGATCCGGCAAATACGACCTGATCGTGATGAACTACGCCAACGGCGACATGGTCGGCCATACCGGCAAGCTGGACGCCGCCATCAAGGCGGTGGGCGTGGTCGACGAGTGCGTCGGCCGCGTGACGGACGCCATCCGCGACCGCGGCGGCATCGCCTGCATCACCGCCGACCACGGCAACGCCGACAAGATGGTGGACGAGAGCGGCGAGACGCTGACCGCCCACACTTTAAACCCCGTGCCTTTCATCCTCGTGTCCGAACGGCATCGCCAGGCCAAGCTCCGCTCCGGCATCCTCGCCGACATCGCCCCGACCATCCTCGACCTGGCCGCTCTGGCGACGCCGGCCGAGATGACCGGACGGACGCTTATCATCAAGGAGGGAAAATAAATGACGACAATCACCGATGTATTCGCCCGCGAGATCATGGATTCGCGCGGCAACCCCACCGTGGAAGTGGACGTTGTTCTCGAGGACGGCTCGCTGGGCCGCGCCGCCGTGCCTTCGGGCGCTTCGACCGGCGCGTACGAGGCCGTCGAGCTGCGCGACGGCGACAAGGGCCGCTACCAGGGCAAAGGCGTCCTGAAGGCGGTGGAGAACGTCAACAACATAATCGCCCCGGAGCTCATCGGCTTCGACGCCCTGGAGCAGAACGAGATCGACGCCCTCATGCTCAACCTCGACGGCACGCCCAACAAAGCCAAGCTCGGCGCCAACGCCATCCTCGGCGTCTCGCTGGCCGTGGCCAAGGCGGCGGCCATCTCGCTGGACATGCCGCTCTATAAGTACCTCGGCGGCGTCAACGCCAAGCAGCTGCCGGTACCGATGATGAACATCCTCAACGGCGGCAAGCACGCCGACAACAACGTCGACATCCAGGAGT
>MTLD01003123.1_pt1 | contig 10212 bp, 10 predicted proteins | sample 1982471 | NCBI WGS metagenome assembly MTLD01 (sample SAMN05712604, study PRJNA340218) | biofilm metagenome | isolation source: sample SPM anode biofilm adapted to -50 mV | place: USA | collected 2012-02-03
GGCCGTCCTCCTCGACGAGCGCCTCGGCCACGAGATGCCAGCCGGCCGTCGCCAGCCAGCGGCGGACGAGGCCCGCGGCCTGCATAGGCTGGAGGACGAGGCAGGAAAGCGACGCCGTCACCTCCGGCCTGGCGGCGAGAATATCGACGATCGTCGCCCCGCCCATACCGGCGATAACGGCCGTATCCACCTCGCCGGGGGCCAGCACGGCCAGCCCGTCGCCGAAGCGGAGATCGATGCGGTCGGTGAGGCCGACCCCGGCCAGCGCCTCGGCGGCCGAGCGAAACGGCCCCTCGTGAACTTCGCCGGCCACCGCCGACGGCACGATGCCTTCGGTCACGAGATACACGGGCAGATAGGCGTGGTCGGTGCCGATGTCGGCCAGGCGGCCGCCCGGCGGTACCAGGGCTGCGATCGTCGCCAGCCGTTTGCTCAGTTTCACGCCATCCACCTCCTTGGCGTTATTATTTCGCCTCCCTGGCGAAAAATTCCTGCGCTAGCCCCGGAGAGGGAAACGGGCAATCGGCGTATACACCCGCCGGCGGTCAATCTCCTCGCTGAGGATGAGCGCGTACTCCTGCACCGTGAAGCGCGTCACGTCCGCCTTATAGACGCCCCAGGGCGGCGCACCGGGGGCGAGTACGAGATCCTGCGCCAACGTGACGTGCGGCCGCCACGGCCGACGTTCCGCCGGGAAGCCGGCCGGGACGAGGGCCTGCTCCACCTTGCCCTGCAGGCTCTGCAGCCGCTCCAGATCGCCGGCTACGTCGGCCCATACCGTGCGGACGGGGCTGCCGGAGCCGAACTGCCCCACCCGTCCGAGGCCGATAACGAACGGCGCCGCGGCTGCGGCCACGGCCGCCAACGGCGGCGTCAGCAGCGGCACGTCGGCCGCCGGCACCTCGCCGAGAAACTTCAGCGTAAGGTGAAAATTCTCCCGCCGCTTAAAGCGGCCCCGCTGGCTGTGGCCGCGCAGCTCGGCCTGCACGGCCGCCAGGGCGGCCACGATCTTCTCCGGAAACTCGATGCCGACGAACAGGCGCATAAGCTTATCCTCCGTTTGTTGCTGGCTATTACTTTGACATTGTTCCGTCTTTTTCCTATTATTGCCGGGACTGTCCGCCGGATTTCTTAAATCCTATATTTATATTTCCTGCAGGAATCGGTCAAACGATATCAAAATATGCAAACAATGGTACTGAAAGGAAGTGTATTTACATGCGCCTCCTGAAGTTATTCCTGCTGACGATGCTGCTGAGCGCCGTCACCGCGGCTGCCCAGCCAATGTCCCCTCCCGCCGGCTACGTTGAAGTAGGTGATAGCCAGGCGGACAGCCGCATGTGGTTTTCCCCCGCCTCCGTCGCCGTCTACACCGATTACATCAGCGTCGAGACATTCGTCATAAGCTCCGGCTTGTACAAAGTGTCACCCGCAGCCCGGTACGTCACGAACGTGACCCAGTTCAAACCCAGGGAAAACCTGCGCCGGGAAACGAGGATAACCTTCCATGACGCCGACGGCAGAGACATATCGCACGTCTACAACAGTCCCTGGCGCGACATGAGCGCAGTAAGCCGCAGTTCGCTAGGCTGGCAGCTTTACGAGAAGGTGATGAAAGCCGTCGCCGCCGCTGGTCTTGAACCCCGTCCGGTTCCATTCTACCTTGACGAAAAGTTGAGGCTGTTCGACGCCAAACCGGGGTTCTCCCACACGTCCTTCGATCCTTTCACCCTCACCGTCGCCGACGGCCAAGTTGCCGTCGACTGCATCCTGGTCTACGTCAGTCCTTACCGAGGCGTAAAATATATAACGGAACGGATGTTCCTCAAACCTGCCGAAATGAGCGCCCGGGCCGGCTCGATAGTTTACTACAGCGAAACGGGAGAAATAGTCCACACCGTTCCGGCCATGAACGAATGGCGGCCAATTTCCCCGGGGACGGCATCTGTCTTATTGCTCGATGAAGTGACCTCCTACTGCCGGGAGCACAAAATCGAACTGCCGCGATAAACAGCCTATAAGCAAAAAACGCGAAGCGCATGCTTCGCGTTTTTTAATGGTGACCCGTGGGGGACTCGAACCCCCGTTCTCGCCGTGAAAGGGCGGTGTCTTAACCACTTGACCAACGGGCCAGGATAATTGATTTGGTGGGCCCACCTGGGATCGAACCAGGGACCGGCCGGTTATGAGCCGGCTGCTCTACCGCTGAGCTATAGGCCCCGAAGATATATAAAACAGGTTTTCCGAAGAAGACCTGTCTCATCATTCGAAAGTGGCTCCTCGAGTAGGACTCGAACCTACAACCCCGCGGTTAACAGCCGCGTGCTCTACCATTGAGCTATCGAGGAGTGAGCATCAACAAAGTCTATTATAAGACAGGGTTACCCCGGCGTCAAGGTTTTATGGACAAACTTATTTTTGTAATTAATGGAGGCGACTTTTCAGCCGCCCCCGCTAAGTAGCTACTCCAGGAAATCCTTCAGCTTCTTGCTCCGGCTGGGATGGCGCAGCTTGCGGAGCGCCTTGGCCTCGATCTGGCGGATGCGCTCGCGGGTCACGCCGAAATGCTGGCCCACTTCCTCCAGCGTCCGCGCCCGCCCGTCGTCCAGGCCGAACCGCAGCCTTAGCACCTTCTCCTCCCTGGGGGTCAGCGTCTCGAGCACTTCCTCCAGCTGCTCCTTGAGGAGCATGAAGGAAGCGGCTTCGGCCGGTGCCGGCGCGTCCTGGTCCTCGATAAAATCGCCGAGATGCGAATCTTCCTCTTCGCCGATGGGCGTCTCGAGGGAAACGGGCTCCTGGGCGATCTTCATGATCTCCCGCACCCGCTCGACGCTTACGTCCATCTCCTTGGCGATCTCCTCAGGGTTGGGCTCGCGCCCCAGCTCCTGGAGGAGCTGGCGGGACACGCGGATGAGCTTGTTGATCGTCTCGACCATATGCACCGGAATGCGGATGGTGCGGGCCTGATCGGCGATCGCCCGCGTGATGGCCTGGCGTATCCACCAGGTGGCGTAGGTGCTGAACTTGAACCCTTTGTTGTAGTCGAACTTCTCGACAGCCTTGATTAAGCCGAGGTTGCCTTCCTGGATGAGGTCCAGGAACAGCATCCCCCTGCCGACATAGCGCTTGGCTATGCTTACGACCAGGCGCAGGTTTGCTTCCGCCAGGCGGCGCTTCGCTTCCTCGTCGCCCTGGTCCATGCGCTTGGCCAGCTCGATTTCCTCGTCCGCCGACAGCAGCGGTACCCGGCCGATCTCCTTGAGGTACATCCGGACCGGGTCGTCGATGCTGACCCCTTCCGGGATGGTCAGATCGATATCCACCTCTTCCGGTGTGCCCTCGATCTCGGAAATATCGGCATCATCCAGGGGTTCAACGTCGGGGACCTCGTCAACGATTTCGATCCCTTTGTTGGAAAAGACCTCGTACATATCATCGATTTCGTCGGGAGTGAGGTCTTCGTTCTGGAGAGTATCCATGATCTCGGCGTAGGTCAACATGCCGCCGCGTTTCTTGCCCTTGTGCAGCAGCTCATTGACGTGTTCGGCTTGTATGCTTTTCTTGTCGCTCATTGTACTCCCCTCCTCCCAAGGCATTCCCCGGACAAGGCATGGTGCGTATCATGCTCGATGCAATTTGCTGATTTCATCTTTTATTCGCTGACTTTCGGCTAATTCCTGCCGATAGTTGCTTTCGTCCCCCAAACGTAGAAATTCCTCCGCCCGCAGGCTATGATGCATGATGAGCGGCTCCAGGCGGGCGATCCTGATGATCCGGATATAATCGTCGACCATGCGGGAAATGTCGCTGAGCTGAATCTCCATTACCATAATATTCGACAGTTCGACGGCTGCTGCCTCCGGCAGCTCCACCGCCAGAGCGTCGGCCGCGGGACTTTTTCCCATATTATACGCAGTAAACAGTGAATTGATTATCGTTTTCCGCTCGCCGCCCTGAATATCTTCGCCGTCCATCTGCGCCTGGACGTAGGGGATGACCGAGCTGTCCTCCAACATGAGGCGGATGAGCTGGCGTTCGGCGGCCACCGTCTTGAGCATCGGCTGCTGCGACAGACCGAAAACAGTATTAGTCTGCCCGCGACTGACATTTTTATCCTTTTGCTGGGTTTTGCGTACCTCGCGCCGAATATCCTCCTCGTGAATGCCGAGCGTCTGGGACAACAGGCGGATATACTCGTTGACCTCGGCGAGGTCGGGGGCCTCGGCCAGCGCGGGGATGGCCTGGGCGAGGACGGCCATCTTGCCGGAAGCGTCGCTGTGTTCGGCCGCCAGCGCCTGACCCACCTGGTAAGCGAGCAGGGCGGGCGCCTCGGCCATTAGGGTGCGGAAAGCGTCGGCACCGTGCTTCCTGATGTACTCGTCGGGGTCCTTGCCGTCGGGCACGGTGACGACCCGGACGGCGATCCCCAGGGAGCGGACGGTGGCCAGCGCCCTGAGCGTGGCGTTCTGGCCGGCGGCGTCGCTATCGTACGCGAAGTATATCTCCTCGGCGTGGCGGGCCAGCTGCCTGGCCTGCTCGGGGGTGAAAGCGGTGCCGAGCGAGGCGACCGCGTTCTTGATGCCGCTTTTGTGGAGGGCGATCAGGTCCATATACCCTTCGACAACAATCGCCCGGCCGGCCTGTTTGATGGCCTGGTAGGCGAGATCGAAGCCGTATAGGACGTGGCGCTTGTTGAACAGCGGCGTCTCGGCGGTGTTGAGGTACTTGGGCTGGCTGCCGTCCATCACCCGGCCGCCGAAGCCGACAACCCGGCCGCGCGCGTCGGCGATAGGGAACATGACCCGGTCGCGGAAGCGGTCGTAGACACCGTCGCCCGAGGATTTGGCCACCGCCAGGCCGGCTTTCGCCAGCATCTCGGCGGTGAAGCCGCGGCCGGTCAGCGCCATCGTTAGCTTATCCCACGCCTTGGGCGCGTAGCCCAATCGGAAAGTGGCAATCGTCTCCTCGTCGATATCCCGGGATTTGAGGTATTCCCTGGCCGCCTTGCCGTAGCTCGTCTTAGTGAGGCAGGCGTGGAAGAAATCGCCCGCCATGGCGTTGGCCCTGAGGAGGCCGGCCATCTCCCGCTCCACCTGCCGGTCGTGTTCGGACTTCTCCTTCTCCGGCACGGGGATGCTCATTTTTTCCGCCAGCTTCTTGACAGCTTCCATGAAAGTGAGGTTTTCGAGCTTCATGAGGAAATTGAAAACGTTACCGCCAGTCTGGCACCCGAAGCAATAAAAAAAACCTTTGTCCGGCGTCACAGAGAAGGACGGCGTTTTTTCATGGTGGAACGGGCAGCAGCCCCAGTAGTTCTTCCCCCGTTTCTTCAGCGGTACGTATTCGGAGATGACACCGACTATATCGCTCTGGGAGCGCAGCTTGTCGATAAAGTCGTCAAAGCCAGCATCTTTCATATAACCTCACCTTCGCGCCCCTGGACCGATAAAAGCGACTGCGGCCGTCCGGCCTTACGGAGACTTATTATCTTTTTGCATTATTACTATTCAAGACAAAGGAGAAATATCCTCTTTTCCCCTTGACAAAGAAGAGTAATTTTGATAAAGAAAACTGGCTTGCGCCAAGCGGCACCGCGCCGGCGGAAGGCCTAGCCGCCTTATCCGGCGGAAAGTGGAACATTCCGCCGGGCAGGCATAAAAAATTGGAGCCGAAGCTCCGAAATCTAAAGGCCAAGAGGCCGTTCAGAAGTGCCCAGATGCAAGGCGCTCTGATAAGACAGACGCACGGCGCTTCAGCGACGGCGGTCGCTTACAACGCCGCAGATGGGTGCTTAGGACGGCCTCTAGCGGTCGTTTTTCTTGGGCGACGCCATGATCACCGAATCGCTGATCAGCTGGCTGCCCGGCCAGGGCACGTGGCGGAAAATCTCATCCTTGCTCGTCTCGTCGCGGTACGTCTTGTCGCTCAGCATCCTGCGGTAGTGGATGTACGCCCCCCGGCGGCCGCATTCCGGGCAGTAGGTGTTGTCGGCCCGGTGGCGGTTGGCCTTCCAGGAAAAGAGGTTGAAGTGCAGACCGCAGTGCTGGCAGATAAACCCATTGACAAAGACCCCTTCGCGCTGGCTCTCGCTGACCCCGGCCGGGGGATTCTTCAGCCCGGTCTTCGGTTCAGCTTCATTAGGAATGTCCGCAGTCATTTTTTATCCCCCTCTACTACGTACTCAAGTTATCGCGCCACGGCCGTTCAGAAGCGCCCAGATGCAAGGCGCACCGCAGGCTGACACCACCGTTTACTCTGCGACCAAGTTTGCAGACATGGTTTGCACAGGCAGAATGTAACAGCATCGCGCGTACACGAACGTACGCTGAGGATGGCAGCCGACGACGGCCCAGGATGGGCCTAGTCCCGGGCGCGCCATGGACGGCATAGCGCCCGGGGGGAGCAACGCCGCAGATGGGTGCTTATGGGCGGCCGTCAGGTTTTTTCGCCAGTCTGTCGCAGTCGGCCACCAACCCCGGCAGCACATTGGCGATGAAATACTGGACGCTGACCAGGCCGCTCTCTTTGAGACGCCTGAGGATCATATGGTATTTTTCCTCGAACGGCCTGATGTTATTGAGCCTGACCTCGAATATGCACTCCATCAGCGCGTCGATGTTGTCGGCGGCGCGCAGAATCTGACCCTCCAGGCTTTCGTCCTTGCCGTCGAATAGCAGGTTGCGGTACAGCGACCGGTAGGGCTGCTCCATGCCGGCGAAAAACGTCTCCTCCGCCAGCTCCTTCTCGATGACGCCGAGGGCTTCGGACAGCCCGGGGCTCTTGTACTTGGTGGTGCTGAGGATGTCGCCGGTGATCGACTCGATGACGTCGTGGTTGATGAGCTTTTTGAACAGACGGCCCCAGTCCACCGTGCCGCCGTTCTCCTCCTCGATGAGGGCCAGCATCTGCCCGATCTGGGCGACGAGGAACGAGTGCTCGCTCACCGTCGTGCGCTGATGCATGAACTCGGTGGCCCAGCGGCCCATGTTGTTGAGCTTGCGCACAAAGACGAGGTAGTTGTGAAGACCCACGGCGTGACCTCCGTTCGCTCTATTTACAGATATTTACATACCATTTTTTCTCGGTTACTGCTATAATTTTAGCAGGAAAGATGGAAGGTCGGGTAGCATGAAAATCAAAATAATCCTTGTTGCCCTGCTGGCTCTGTTTCTGCTTACCGGCAGCGTATGGGCCGCGCCGGCGAAACCGATCATCAAGGCCGACAAAACATATTTCGACGTCAACACCGGTCTGTACGTCCTCAGAGGCAACGTCTACATCGAGGTGAAAAACCGCATCATCACCGCCGGCATGGCGAGGGTCAGCGTCGCCTCGCTCGAAGTCTGGGGCTCGGGCGGCGTCACCGTCACCCAGGGCGACATCTACTTCACCGGCGACAGCGTATATGTATACGGCATGCAGGACCGGGCCAAAATCGACGGCGGCGTCACCTTCACCCGCACCGGCCTGACCGTGACCGCCGACTCGGCGGAGTTCAACTGGCGCAGCAAGATCGGCGTCTTCACCGGCAACGTGAAAGTGACCCAGGGAGACACCAGTTGGGCGGCCGACCGAGTCACCTACAACGTCGACACCAACGCCATCGTCGATCCGGCCCCCACGGCGGGCGGCGAAGAATAACCCTTGTCAAAGCATAATCCGTTATCAAAACCCCCGGCGACCGCCGGGGGTTTTCTTTCCGTCCTAAAACACCATGACCCCCAGGATATGGTCGGCGGGGATGGCGCCGATGAAACGGCTGTCGTTGGCGTTGTTGCGGTTGTCGCCCATCACGAAAACGTGGCCCTGGGGCACCGTCACCTTGCCGGGCGAAGAGTAGCGCATCGGCTCCTTGACGTAATTTTCCACCAGTGCTGTGCCGTTGCGGAAAACCTTGCCGTCCCTGAACTGGAGTTCGTCCCCCGGCAGGCCGATCACCCGCTTGACCCAGACGTAGTTCGCCGGCGGTTCGCCGCGGAGAAGGGTGACGACGTTGCCTACCGGCTCGGCCAAGTCGTCCTTCAGGCTGCGGGTCCGGTCGACCCGGCTGTCGAGCACGACGATATCGCCGTAGCCGGGCAGCCGGCCCATGGTATGGGCGATCTTGGAGAGATAGATGCGCTGGCCTTCGTGGAAAGTCGGCTCCATGGAATGCCCCATGACCTTGGTGGGCTGAAAGAAGAAAATATTGACCGCCAGGGCGATGGCCGCGGCAATAACGATGCTATGGAGCCATTCGCCGGCTTCGCGCAGAATTCTCATTTTTCCTCCTGGCGCGGATGCTGCTCAGCCTTTTGGCTGCCCTTCTGGAGAATTTCCAGAACCTTGTTGGCCGTCTCTTCGATAGCCTTGTTGGAAACGTCGATGACCGGGCAGTGCAAGCGGTGCATGATACGCTTGGCGTGCTCCAGTTCCTCGTTGATGCGGTCGATGTTAGCGTAGCTGGCGTCAGGCCCCAGGCCCATCGCCTTCAGCCGCTCGGCGCGGATCTCGTTGAGCTTGTAAGGGTTGATTATCAGGCCGACGACGCGGTAGGACGGCATCTGGAAAAGCTCCTGCGGCGGCGGCACCTCGGGCACAAGCGGCACGTTGGCGACCTTGAGCCGCTTGTGGGCCAGATACATGCTGAGCGGCGTCTTGGACGTGCGGGAGACGCCGATGAGGACGACGTCGGCTTTGGGTATGCCCCAAGGGTTCTTGCCGTCGTCGTATTTGACGGCGAACTCCACCGCCTCGACCCGCCGGAAATACTCCTGGTCGAGCTTGTGCATCAGGCCGGGCTGCAGCTTGGGAGTGAAGTCGGTAGCCTGCTGGACAGCCTGGATCATCGGCCCCATGATGTCGATGGTGGCGACGGCATGCTCCTTCGCCAGCTCGGCCATCGCCGCCCGCAGCTTGGTGGACACCAGCGTGTGGCAGACGACGCTCCGCGTGCTGGCGGCAGCCTTGAGCACTTCCTCGATCTGGCGCACCGAGTTGATGTACGGCACGCGGATGATGTCGAACCGGCTCAGGTCGAACTGGCTGGCAGTGGCGCGGGCCACCAGCTCGGCCGTCTCGCCGATCGAATCCGACAGGGCGTAGATAATCGACTGTTGCATTGGTCCCTCCCATTTACAGAGGCCGTTCAGAAGCCCCCAGATGCAAGGCGTACCGGAAGAGCGCGCCGCGACGACGGCCCCGGATGGGCCTAGTGCCGAACGCGCCATGGATGGCGCGGCGTTCGGCCGCGTACTCGCAACGTACGCTAGCAAGCGCTCTGAGGAACAACGCCGCAGATGGGGGCTTTCCCGCGCCTTTTGGCGCGGATAGCTCAACTAAGGCTCGGGCCACCCGAGCCAAGTTTCGCTTATCAACGGCCGCAGCTACAAAAAGGCCCCCAGGAGAATTATACCCTTTCCCCCGGGGGCGCGCAAGCATTGCTAGGCGGCGACTATTTTCGTAAGGTCGGCGATACCCTTGGTAAGCGAGGTTATCGCCTTCAGGAGAGCCAGGCGGTTTTCGCGGACGGCAATGTCGTCCACCATGACCATCACCTGCACGAAAAAGGCGTCGATCGGGCCGGCCAGGCCGGCCATCGTCTTCAGCACCCCGGCGTAGTCCCGGGAGGCGCTCTTGGCGGCGATCTCCCGCCGGGCGCTGTCCAGAGCGGCGTACAGCGTCTTTTCGCCCTCGGTCGCGAACAAGGCGGGGGCGATGGCGTCGCTCGTCGCGTTCTTCGCCAGGTTGCCGGCCCTGGTCAGACCCTCGACGGCCCGCCGCATGGCCTCGGTGGCGCCGACCTCGGCGAGGGCCTTGGCCCGCAGCCAGGCGTCGTAAACGTCGTCCGTGGCCGTGGCGAGGATGGCGTCGACCATGTCGTAGCGGATGCCCTCGTCGGCGAGGACGTTCTTCAGCCGCAGGCGGAAGAACTCGCCGATATCCTCGGTAAGCTTGGCGCGGCGCTCCTCGCCGGCGATGGCCAGCAGGTCCATGGCGGCGACGGCCAGCTCGCGCAGCGATATGTGGTAACGGGCGTCGATGAGGATGTTGACGATGCCCAGGGCCTGACGGCGGAGGGCGTAGGGGTCCTGGGAGCCGGTGGGGATGAGGCCGCGGCTGAAGGTGGCGACGATGTTGTCCAGCTTGTCGGCGATGCTCACCATCCTCCCGGCCGGCGCCTGCGGCAGCGCGTCGCCGGCAAACCGCGGCAGGTAGTGCTCGTACACCGCT
>MTLD01004544.1_pt1 | contig 10210 bp, 4 predicted proteins | sample 1982471 | NCBI WGS metagenome assembly MTLD01 (sample SAMN05712604, study PRJNA340218) | biofilm metagenome | isolation source: sample SPM anode biofilm adapted to -50 mV | place: USA | collected 2012-02-03
ATAAAAAAGCCGGAAGAACGAATACTTATTTCGAAACCTCCACGAGGAACTATCAACCTTTCATTTTCCACAATCGAAGGTCATCGTCTTGCAATAATATTATCTGACGATGGGTATGGATTAGATCTTGACAAGATTACTGCTTCGGCATTAAAAAACGGAATTATAACTCAGGATGCCGTTAGTAATCTTAATGACAGCGAGAAGTTGGCATTAATTTTTAAATCGGGAATATCTACCAGTCCAATAATTACCGATATTTCAGGAAGGGGGCTTGGCCTTGCGATTGTCAGCGAAAAAGTGGAAAAACTGGGAGGACACGTTTCAGTAAAAAGCCAGCCGACAAAGGGAATAACATTCCGACTGGTGCTGCCTCTTACACTCTCCACATTTAGGGGAATTCTGGTTGAGGCAGGTAATCAATTGTTTGTAATTCCAACTCTCAATGTCGAAAGAATTGTAAAAATATCAGATGAGGATATTAAATCGGTAGAAAACAAAAAAACAATTGTTATTAACGATGAAATAATCTCATTTGTAAGACTTACAGATGCTCTTTCTATCTCTTCCCGCAAAAACAGTATTGTCAATAAAAATCTTGATAAAAATTCTTTAAATGGTGTTAAAACCTTAATTATTACATCTTCCGATAAAAAAATTGCGTTTGAAGTTGACGAAATTCTTGGAGAACAGCAGATTTTAGTTAAAGAGTTGGGTAAACAGTTAAAACGTGTCGCTAATATTGCCGGTGCAGCTGTTTTAGGTACGGGAAAGGTGGTTCCAATTATAAATGTTTCGGACCTTATGAAGTCGGCACAGAAAAACAGAGCCGACGTAAAAATTTCCGAAAGTAGGAATCTTGAAAATAAATCTGCAAAAATTCTTGTTGTTGACGATTCAATAACTTCTCGGACACTTCTCAGGAACATTCTTGAATCGGGAGGATATGATGTAACAACAGCTGTAGACGGAATAGACGCTTTTACAAAAGCAATAACAGAAGAATTTGATTTAATTGTATCTGATGTAGACATGCCTAGAATGAACGGGTTTGAGCTTACAACAAAAATCAGAAAAAACAAAAAACTTGGAGAGCTTCCGGTGGTTTTAGTAACATCTCTTGATTCGGCAAAAGATAGAGAATATGGTATCGATATCGGAGCAAATGCTTATATTGTAAAAAGTAGTTTCGACCAAAGCAATTTGTTGGATGTAGTAGGCAGATTATTATAAATGATTTAAAAAGAGATTTATGATAAAAGTACTTGTAGTTGACGATTCACCTGTAATGAGAGAATTATTGAGTTATATCATTAATTCCGATTCAAAGCTACAAGTTATTGGAGTTGCGACTAACGGCGAAGAGGCTATTAAAGCGGCCAAAGAGCTGAGACCCGATATAATTACGATGGACCTGCATATGCCAAAAATGGATGGAGTTGAAGCAACTCGTATAATTATGGAGACCTGTCCTGTCCCAATCGTTATTGTAAGTGGCAACAATAAAGTGACCGAAATAAACTACTTCTTCCAATTATTGGAAGCTGGAGCAATAACAGTACTGCTTAGGCCTCCGGGAATTGGTCATAAAGAGCATATTAAGGAATCTGCAAAATTGGTAAAGACGCTAAGGCTCATGTCGGAAGTTAAAGTTGTAAGGCGAATATCTCGACAACCTGCAAAGCTGGCTTTTACTAATAAATCCTTTAACAAAAATTCTACCGACCTAAACTCAGCTGCTGAGATTGTTGCAATAGGCGCATCTACAGGTGGGCCACAAGCTCTGCAGTTAATAATTTCAGGATTACCTAAAAATCTACCATTTCCTATACTTATTGTGCAACATATTGCCCCTGGTTTTATACAGGGATTTGCCGAATGGTTATCAAAATCCAGTGGTCTACCGGTTCGCGTTGCTGTAAATGGTGAGAAACTATTGTCCGGAGTATGTTATATTGCGCCGGATGGATTCCATATGGGAGTTGGTTATAATTCGCAGATTGTTCTGAGTAGTCATGAACCCGAAAACGGACTCAGACCATCTGTAGCATTTCTTTTTAGAACAGTTTCTCAGATTTACGGTTCAAAAGCAATTGGAATTTTGCTTAGTGGAATGGGAAAAGATGGAGCAGATGAGTTAAAAATTATGAGAGATAATAATGCCATAACAATTGCACAAGATAAAAACAGTTCGGTTGTTCATGGTATGCCGGGAGAGGCGATAAAGATAAATGCGGCCAATTTTGTACTCTCTCCCGAAAAAATTAGCGAATATTTATCTGAAATTGCAAATAAGTAAAACAGTTCTATAAAAATGAGTGATTTATTAAATAACATTGAACAGACCATTAAAATTTTAATAGTAGAGGATAGTCCTACTCAAGCACAACTATTAAAGTTTTTATTGGAGAAAAACGGATATGAAGTCATTGCTGCCAAAGATGGAAAAGAGGCCCTGACTATCTTATCATCTCATAAGCCATCGCTTGTTATAAGCGATATACAAATGCCAATAATGAATGGATTTGAACTGAGCCGAAGAATTAAATCCAATCCTGAAACCGAAGAAATTCCAGTCATATTACTTACGGTAATGAATGGAAAGGACGATGTAATAGAGGGTTTAGTAAGCGAGGCAGATAGATTTATTACAAAGCCTTACAGCAAGAATTATTTAATAAATCAGGTAAGCAAAATATTAGAAGAGAATAAGATTCTCAAACTCAATTCACCTAAAATTAATCTAGAAGTTATATGGGATGGAAAGAGCCAGCAAATAGATGTTAAACCCGAGAGATTAGTTACTTTGATGCTGTCTACATATGAGGCTGCAATGAATAAAAACTTAGAATTAATTCAAACACAAGAAGAGTTATATTCTACAAACGAAAAATTGGAGGAACTCGTTCAATTAAGGACAGCGGAACTCTCAAAACTAAATAAGTTTTTCTCAATTATTGCTCACGATTTACGAGGACCATTTTCCGGGTTTTTAGGATTAACCGATATTATGACGGGGAATTCAAATGAATTATCTACCTCTGAGATGTTGAATATAAGCAAATTATTAAATGAGTCCGCAAAATCTTTATACCAACTTTTGGAGAATTTATTGGAATGGTCGCAATTACAAAAAGGGTCTATTGATTATACTCCAAAAACGCTCAATATTTCTAATTTAGTATCAAGGAATATAGAAATCATAAACCAAAAGGCTGTTCAAAAACGAATTAAATTAATAAACGAGGTTTCCGAACAGCAGACAATATTTGCCGATGAAAAAATGATAGACTCTGTTTTAAGGAACCTTTTGTCAAACGCAATAAAATTTACAAAGCAGGGAGGAACTGTTTTAGTATTCGCTAAAGCATATGAAAACAATATGTTGCAGATTTCAGTTAAAGATACAGGGGTAGGAATTCCGGAAAATTCTATTTCTAAATTATTCCAACTTGACGAAAAGGTAAGTGCAAAAGGTACGGAGGGAGAGCCAAGTTCCGGTTTAGGCTTGCTTTTATGTTCTGAGTTTGTCGAAAAACATGGAGGTAAAATTTGGGTGGAAAGTGAGATAAATGAAGGAAGTACATTTCATTTCACAATGCCGGCGGGCAACTAAAAGAAGTTTTTTTGAAATTGTCTCACCCGCCCATCAGGTCGTAATCTAGATTCTAACCCTTAACACAGTGAAATTAACCCAAAAATGGACGGGGAAGACAATTATATAATTTGTATCAAAAGTAAACACCTTTTTTTTAGTAATCCTTTCTAAATCCTTAATTTTTCTGCCAAACAGGTAAAAAAATCAAAATTCCTAAAACTGAGAAAAGAAGCCCCCCCATTGTTCCAACTGCAAACGCAAACCAAAACACCTCATTTTTACCATCAAACAAAAATGGAACCAAACCTAGAACCGTTGATAGAACAGTTAAAAGAATTGGAACTATTTTTAAATTAAATGCTTTGATATATAGGTCTATAGAGCTTTTATTATATCTCATATTTTTTTTCAAAAGATTGTATTGATTCATAATATATATTCCCGCATTTACAGAAATTCCACTTAACATTATTAAGGCAGCAAGCCCCCCTTGATCAAATGTGAAATCTGTAAAATAGAATGTTAAAAAAACACCAATAAACGATACCGGAATTAATGAAATTATAATTAGTGGCTGAATCAACGATTCAAACAAGACAGCACTTATTGTAAAAATGATTGCAATAACAATAAATAGAATCCAAAAGTAACCCTCGTTTGATAAGTTATAATCCAGATCTTTTGTCTCAGCCTTAAATCCCATTGGAAGAGTTGAGTTAAGACGATCATTTTCCCTTTTTAAAACTTTTTTGGCCAATTCGTATGGTCCGATAAAATCATATGCAATTAAAAGAGAGTATTGCTGATCAATTTTATATATATCATTTCCGGTTCGCCGCTTTTCAATTTTCCCTAATTCCGAAAATTTTACCGATTTTCCTCCGATATCAATATGTTCATTATTTAAATTCCAAACGTCAAACCCCTCCCTGTGGGCAGATAGTAATCGAATCGGATATGTTGAGTAACCATCAAAATAATTAGCCACCGTATTATATGCCAGTTCCCTGTTTAAAGCTGAATATGTATTAATCGGAGAAATTCCGAGAGAAGCCAATCTGCCGAAGTCATAATCAATATAATATTCGTTTTTAGACAATTCCATATTCCATCCAACCTCACCAAACACTCCCGGATCATTTACCCGAATGTTTTCAGATAATCTCCCTACAGACTCCAAGCAATAATTGTATAACAAATCGTAGTTATATCCGGTTACTACAATTCTGTTAGATTTATAGCCTGCAGAGCTTACATTATTACTAAAACCGTTTTCGTCAATACCATAAACACTCCAATTTGCCCCTCCAAAATCGATAGCTTTAGATATCACACTATTTTTAAGAAAAAGTGGAAAACCTGTGCCTTCAAATTCTTTTTTAAAAGTTACAGTAATTTGTCCATTTCTGTACGAGAGGATTTGTGTTTTAAACATATCAATCTCCTTAAATTGAGAAAGATAGTTTTCCATATATACTACAATTTCATTTAATTGAGCAATTGTACAACCTTCCGGCATAGATGCTCTTATATAAAGAGTCGTCCTCATTGGCTCTCTATATAAATTTGAATTCCTCATATTGTTAGTGAAGAGCCTAAGGGTGCCCCCAAACATCTTTTCTACGGGCTTTTTAAGAGTATTCTGATAGAAACTACTTCCAATGGTTTTATTGTAGAATTTTGCACCAAAACTATCATCATTTTCGATTTTCTCAGGGAGTAAATGAACAGGTAATCCAAATGCTAAAACGAGTATAACAATAAAAGCCAGCTTATGCTTTTTCCCAAATGACAGAAAACGTTTATAGTAATAATTGAACTTGATATTTTTCCTTAATGTCTTAAATTTCCTTGCACTATTAACCCCTTTTATTGGATATTTATCTATAAGAGCAGGAATTAAAAACATAGCAATTGCCAAAGAAACACCAAGATTAATAATTATTACCGCCGAAAAATCCAGTAAATTTTCCTTTAAAGCTGTTGGCAAGAAAAAGATTATTGAAAGAGCTCCAATTGTAGTAAGCAATGCAGCCAGAATTGCCAAAAATATTTTACGATTTCTAAAATACCCATAGTGAGAAATCATCATTATAGATGAATCTATTACCATACCCAAGGAGACCGTTATGCCCGCCAAAGAATAGATATGAATTTCTAATTTTAAAAAATAATAAAAAATTAAGGCAATTGATATGTTAGCCAAAAGAGTGACAAAAATAATTATAAGATATCGTAAGCTTTTACTTGTTATAAATACAAACAATAATAATATAAAAACCGACAAAAAAGTTCTTCTTAATATTTTATTAAGTTCATTGTTAAGATATTTAGAGGCATCGTAAGTTAAAATTGCCGAAAAATTGTCGGGAAATTTTTTACTTAAGTTGTTAATTTTCTCTTTAATTTTTTTGCAAAGAATAATTGTGTTTACACCTTTTTCGGGATATATTGTAATATTGACAGTATTAAGCCCATTTACCCGGTAATAAAAAGAGGGAGTACTCTCTTTAAATGCAATTTTGGCCACATCTCCAAGTCTGATTATCCTACCCGCTGAATTTTTTACCGGCATCATCTCCATTTCCTCTCTGCCTATATCAGAAGTAAGAATTATACTTGTTCCGTCAATATTGCCGATAATTTCCCTAGTGCCTGTATAAGAGCCAATTGCCGCACTTAAATCAGATGTTGTAATTGAGTAAGTGTTAAGTAACTCGGGAGAAAAGGTTACTTCAATTACAACCGGAGTTACGCCAGAAACAACTGAACTTCCTGACCCCGGAATCAACGAAATATCTTTTACAATATTCTCCTGTACATATTCACCAATTTTATTGGTAGGCATACTCGCATTAATGGTATATATTAAAACAGGCGATAAATTTTCGCCCGAAGAAGATGCCGAAATAACCGGATATGTTACCCCCTCAGGCAATTTGGAGTATAGTCTCCGAATTAGCGAAGCTATTTCATATCGAACAACATCCGATTTTGCATTTTCTTTAAGATCTATTGTTACAGAACCCGATTCTTTTTTAGATACCGATTTTATTGAGTTAACACCTGAAACCGAGGCAATTAATCCTTCAAGCTTTGAAGTAGCTTCGGACTCGATTACCCTTGCCGATGCACCTGGCCAGTTAAAAGATACTGTAAGCGACTCTTGTTTTTGAGTAGGAGTGTATTGAACATTCAACAAAGGAGATAAACCTGCCCCGGCAATAACCAAAACGGCAAATATCAAAATTGTCGAAAATGGTGAAACCCTCATCTTTTTTTATCTCTATAAATTGCGTAGTAAAAAATCGGAATAAAAAAGATGCTTACAATTGTACCAATAACCATCCCACCAATAAGAGCAAGAGAGAGAGGAAACTGAAGGTCCGAACCAAGGCTCCCTCTCACAAGAAAAGGAGCAATTGCGAGAATCGTCGTGAGACTGGTCATAATAATTGGTTTAAGACGACGTGCTCCACCTTCAAGTATTGATCTTAACAACGAATATCCCTCTTTTCTTAAACGATTGATAGTGTCTACCTTAAGAATGGAATCGTTTATAATTATACCACACATTACTACTAATCCAATCATAGACATTAGATTTAGGCCAGACCCACATATCCACAATAACAAAAAGGCCCCAAAAATGTCGACGATAACTTCGGAGAGAATAATTAATGGTTGTATAAGTGATTCAAATTGAGCTGCGAGAATGAAAAACAGTAGCATAAATGCTACAATCAAAATTATAAATAATTCTTTAATCATTTCTCTGTTAGCGAAATAACTCCCTGTATACGCGATTTCAAATCTTCCATCTGACTTTTCAGCCTTATCTATTGTAGCAATTACCTCTTCTACTTTATTATCGGGAACAGACATATTGAGAGGATAGTAATCGCCTTCGCTACCCGAAAAAATGGTTTTAAGATCTCTTACCCTAGTTTCCGATAGAACTGTAGATAAAGGAACCTCTACATTATCTGAATTTTGCGCGGTCAAAGAGAGAATGTCTGTTCCGGAATCACTCCCCGAACTTAAGATTAACTGAACAGAGTAAGTCCCGTGGTTAATTGAGAAAAGACGGTTCTGTTTCGTTGCATTTTTAAGCACATTGTAAACTGTAGAGTAATTAAGCTTATATAGAACAAGCATTTCCGGATTTATTTTATAAAGAATCTGCTCTTGCCACAAAACAGGCTCAATATAAATTTTTGGTAGTTCGTCAGATATTTTTTTTAGAAAAATATTAAGTTTATCGGGATCAGGAGATTTTCCGTCCTTACTTCTGATTTTTGCAACCAAGTTGTAATCTTTATCTTCAAAAATAAGGTTGAAAATATTTTCGGAAGGTGAAAATTTGAAAGTAGCCTCCGGGAATTGTTTTCTCAAATTCTCGGTCAATATTGATTCAATCTCTTGTACCTTTTCAGTTGAAACTGCTTTTAGATACAAAACAGAGCCCGACTGAGTAAGGTCAGGAGTATGTAGAAGAAGAAACTGCTGAGGGCCTGCAATTATAATCCTACTGCTAAGAATATCCTTTACCTCATTTGCAACAAATTCACTTCTACTGTCATTTTCCTCAATCGTAAGAGGAGAGTTCCAGTCGATTTGTAATATAGTATCATCGTGTGTTACAGGAGGTAATTTGGATTTATCGAGCATCGTATATAAGATATATGTAGCCGGGATTGCAGATAAAAACATAATCCATACAAGCCTTTGATGACGAAATACCCATATTAATGCCTTTTCATACAAGCCAACATAATCGACAGGTTTAATAAATGAAAATATTTTGTATTGTTTTGGTTCACCTTTTCTACTGTATAACAAATAGTAATATACCGGAATAACTAAAACAGCAACAGCAAAAGAAGAGAAAAGGCCAATTGTCACACCCATTGCTTGATCATAAAAAAGCGCTCCTGCAATGCCACTTAGAAATACCAACGGAATAAAGACAGAACAAGTTGTAAGTACAGAGCTTAACATAGGAGCAACAACATCTTTTACCCCCTTAATTACAGCACTCCTTAGTTCAAGCCCCCTCTCTCTTTCTTGCGTTATATTATCGATTACAATAATTGAGTTATCTACCATCATACCAATTCCAAGCATGAGTCCGGAGAGAGATATTACATTAAGAGAGATTCCCGTGAGATAAAAAAACAGAAGTGACACAATTAGCGAAAGAGGAATCGATATAGAAATAAGGATTGGAGAGCGGAAGTCCTTAAGAAAGAGAAAGATAATAATAATTGCTAAAAGTGCACCAATAATTATATTACTTCTAAGATTCGATATTGAGTAATCTAGTAATTGGGTTTGGTCCCTGTTTATAGAAAATAGTATTTCAGGATACTCCTTTTCAAAGTTATTAAGCAAAGTGTTAAGTGAACTCTTAAGAGAAGACATCTTTGCATCGGATTGCTTTATAACAGCCAGCATAACAGAACGTTTTCCGTCGAGTTTTATTATGCCTTTTGTGTCACGAGGTTTCTCGGTAACACTTGCAAGATCGGAAAACAAATATACTCTTCCGTTAATGTTAAGATTAATATTTTCAATATCCTCCCTCGATTTAATTTCTGTCATGAAACGGATATCCCATAAATAATGTCCGTCCTTAATTGATAGATTCCCAAGTTTAAGATTGTTACTTTCAATTGCTTGCTCCAATTCAGATACCGAGATTCCAATAGATTTTATTTTCTCTATGTTTGGAGTTATTAAAATTTCTGGAAGAGACAATCCGCTGATATCTACTATTGCAACTTCAGGAATCTGCTCAATCCTTTTTGAAATTACGTCGGCAGTAAAACGACTTAATTCCAGAAATTTTTCTGAGTTTTCATTTTTAGCCGTAATATTCACAAAAAATGCAGGAATATCGGTAGCACTTGCTTTAATAACTTTAGGTCTTTCAATCTCCTTAGGCATACCGGAGATTGCTCTGTCGATGTATTCATTTGTTTCAACAAACAAAAAATTCACATCGGATCCATGTCCGAATTCAAGATAAATGTTGCCGGAGTTGTTATTTGCTTCACAACGCATATCCTTTAAAGAAGGAAGTTGCATTAATTGATTTTTAAGAGGTTTGAGCAGTTTGGCGTCTACCTCTCTTGCAGAGTAACCCTGAGCAGTTATCTGGACAGTAATTCTTGGAATATCAACATCCGGCATCAATGATACAGGGAGTAGACCTATTGAAACTGCCCCCAAAACCATAATTGATATTATAGTCATTGTTACCGCAATAGGTCTATCAATCAGTTTGCCAAACATTTTATTTCGATTTTATTTCTACATTAGAACCATCTGCCAAATTCAAATTTCCCGAAACTATTACAATATCTCCCGCATTCAGGTCAGCATTTTTGTCAGCATTTGCTATAACTGAATGGTATTCACTGTTCGACATCTCAACTGTTACATAAGTCCAAATCGCCTTGCCCGTATTTTTGTCAATTCTAAAGAGTACATCAAAATTGTCACGCATAACAACAGCACTTTTTGGGACTACTAATTTTCCATACACTCTGTTCTCAACGTATACCTTAACATTCATACCCTCAATGAGCCTACCGTCACTGTTGGAAA
>MTLD01002739.1_pt4 | contig 10205 bp, 9 predicted proteins | sample 1982471 | NCBI WGS metagenome assembly MTLD01 (sample SAMN05712604, study PRJNA340218) | biofilm metagenome | isolation source: sample SPM anode biofilm adapted to -50 mV | place: USA | collected 2012-02-03
CGGATCCGCTGCCACTCCGTGGCCCGTCCGCAGCGCCTCGGCCTGGCGGAAGGCAGCCTCGGGGTGCCCCAGCCGCGCCGCCCGCTCCAGGCGCTGGACCCCGGCCATGGCGCCTCCGGGGCCCAGTCCGCCTTCGAGGTAGGTCAGCCCCTCCTGGAAGAGCGCCTCGGCCCCGCCCAGGCGCACGGCCCGTTCCAGGCACCACCAGGCCTGGTCGGGGTGGTGGGCGTGGCGGGTCCAGTGAAGCCACAGGGCCTCGGGCTCCGGGGCGAACCGGGCCGTCCAGATCCGGAGCCCCCGCTCCAGCAGCGCCAGAGGCGGCGTTCTCGCCCGCGCCATGAGGCCGACGAAGGAGGCCGCCACATAGCCCCAGAAGGCCAGGATGAGCAGGCCGGCCCAGGCCTCGGCCAGCCGCGCGAGGGGCGTCGGGAACAGGAGGAGGGGACCCAGGAGCAGGGCCAGGAGGGAAGCGATCCCGAGCCCCCAGGCCCGTCCGGCCCCGGGGACCTCCCGGCTCATGTCAGCGCCCCTTCAGGGCCTCGTCCAGGGCCTGTCTGGCCATGCCCTCCCCATAGCCGGACCAGCGCTTGATCAACCGGCCCTCTCGGTCCACGACGATGCTGGTGGGGATGCCGGAGATCTCGCCGAAGGGCGCCAGGGCCTTGGGACCGTCCGGCACGTAGGCCGTGAGGCCCAGTTCCGGGTGCTGGGCCAGGAAGGGCTTCACATCGCTCCAGCCCCCGTTGTCCACGGAGATGGGCACCACCGCGTAGGCCCCGCCGCCGGCCTTCTGCAGCTCCGCCACCTCGGGCAGGGACTTCCGGCAGGGGGGACACCAGGTGGCCCACACGTCCACCAGCACCACCTTCCCCTTGAACTCCGCCAGGGTGTGCCGCTGGCCCTGGGCATCCACGAAGCCCACCATGCTCACGTCCGTGCCCGCACTGGCGCCCCCGCCCATCCCGCCGATGCCCAGACCGCGCATGAGGGCCGTGCCGCCCAGGAGGAGGCCACCCACCACCAGGACGCCGGCGGCGATCATCCGCCAGCGGGATTCGGGAACCTGGGCCTCGGCCATGGGAGCCTCCGGGTGCTCGGACCCCGGACGGGGTCCTGCTAGCAGGGTACCCCGGGTCCGGCCCCATAATCTCCCCATGCCGCTCCTTGACGCCGAAGCCCTCGCCGCCCGCCTGTCCTCGATCCGCCTCCTGGATGCCCGCCAGGATCCCGGCGATTTCGCCGCGGGCCACCTGCCCGGCGCCCTGCACGCGGACCTGAACCGCCACCTCAGCAGGGCCTCCGACCCGGGGTTCGATCCGGCCCGGGGCGGGCGCCATCCCCTCCCCGAGCCCGCCCGCTTCGCCGCGCAGCTTGGCGCCTGGGGCATCGGTCCGGACACCGAGGTGGTGGTCTACGACGCCAGCGGCGGGGGCAACGCTGCCGCCCGGCTCTGGTGGATGCTCAGGGCCCTGGGCCATGCGCGGGTCTCCGTCCTCGACGGCGGCCTTCCGGCGGCCCTGGCGGCGGGCCTGACCCTCACGACCGAGGAGATCCCCGTGGCGCCCCGTCCGCCCTACCCGGCCCGCGCCTGGACTCGGCCCCTGGCGGACCTCGGGGCCATCGACGCCCGCCGCCGGGATCCCTCCCTCAGGGTGCTGGACGTGCGCGCCCCGGAGCGGTACCGCGGCGAAACGGAGACCCTCGATCCCGTGGCGGGCCACATCCCGGGCGCCCTGAACGCCTACTGGATGGACAACCTGGGACCGGACGGACGGTTCCTGGAGGCCGGAGTCCTCCGGGCCCGCTACCTGGAGCTCCTCCGGGGCGTGCCGCCGGAGCGCCTCACGGTCCACTGCGGGAGCGGGGTCACCGCCTGCCACACCTTGCTGGCGCTGGAGGTGGCGGGCCTGTCCGGCGCGACGCTCTACGTGGGCAGCTGGAGCGAGTGGTGCCGGAGCGGCCGGGAGATCGCCCGGGGGCCCGGAACGGGCGGAGACGCGCCATGAAGCATCCCTGGCGCGGCCTGAAGGGGCTTCCCGCGGACGTCTGGCTGGTCTGCGCCAGCACCCTGGTGAACCGGCTGGGCACCATGGCCCTGCCTTTCCTGGTCCTCTACCTGACCGGGGGCCGTCATTGGACCCCCAGCCAGGCGGGCACCGCCATGATGGTCTATGGCGCCGGCGCCCTGGTGACGGGCCCCTTCGCGGGGCGGCTGGCGGACCGGCTGGGCCACGCGCGCATCCTCAAGGCCAGCCTCTGGTCCTCCGGCGGCCTGCTCCTGCTGCTGCCCTTCGCCGCCACCAGGCCGCTCCTCTTCATGCTGATCTTCCTCTGGGCGGCCCTTACCCAGGCCTTCTGGCCCAGCGCCATGGCCCTGCTGGCGGAGCTGGCCGCGCCGGAACAGCGGAAGGCCGTCTACGCCCTGCACCGCCTCTCGGTGAACTTGGGCATGGCCGTGGGGCCGGCCCTGGGGGGCATCATCGCCCACCGCAGCTTCACCTGGGTGTTCTGGACGGACGGCCTCACCACCCTGGCGGGGGCCACGGTGCTGACCCTCTTCCTGCGATCGCGCCCGGCGCCCGAGCCCCAGCCCGAGGTGCCGTCCAGCACCAGCGGATGGCGGGACGGCCGGCTGGCCTACCTGCTGCTGGCCTTCCTGCCGGTGCTCATGGTCTTCTTCCAGATCGAGGGCGCCCTGCCCCTCTGGGTGACCCGGGATCTGGGCTTCGACACGCGGTTCTTCGGCCTGATCTTCACGGTGAACACGCTGGTCATCGTCGCCCTGGAGGTGGCCCTGAACCTCGCCATGGCCCACTGGACCCACGGGCGGCTGCTCCTGGCCGGCGCCCTGTGCTACGCCGTGGGCTTCGGCCTCACGGGACTCGTGCGAACAAAGGCCGCCCTGCTGGGCACGGTGGTCGTCTGGACCTTCGGCGAGATGATCCTGCTGCCCGCCATGGCCGACGCCGTGGCCACCCTGGCGCCCCCCGAGCGGCGGGGCGAGTACCTGGGCCTCTACAGCACCACCTTCGCCGCCAGCCTGGCCCTGGGCCCCTGGCTCGGCGTGCTGACCTACGCACACCTGGGACCGGGTGCCGTCTGGGCGGGCTGCTTCATCGTGGCCATCCTCGGCGGCCTGCTCATGAGCCGCTTCCGGACCCCGGATGCCGCCCCCCTGCCTGCGGACTGAGGCACGAAGGGAGACCTGGAAAATCACCATCCGGACCGGAATGGACACCCCTTATGGCATAGTCGGAGCCAAAATCAGAGGGCGTCCATGCATTCCATTTCGCGGACCGACATCCAGGAGATGCTGATCCACCTGGATCGGGCCTCGGACAACCACCAGCGGTGGTACGAAACCATCGTCAAGGCGCTGGTGTGCCGGCTCTCCCTCGACCTCCGCTACGCCTCGGAGAATGCCCACCGGGAATGCGAATTCGGGCAATGGTTCTACAGCAAGGCCTCCCTCCGGCTGCGGGAGAGGCCGGGCTTCGTGGCCCTGGAGGCCGACCACGAGCGCATGCACAGCATGGCATCCCGCCTCCTGGAGGAGATGGCCCAGGGGCTCCCCGTCCGGGTCGATGACTACGAAGCGTTTGCCGCCTCCCTGGCCAACCTGCGCATGCAGCTCCTCACCCTGAAGCGGGAACTGGAACATGTGCTCGGGGATCTCGATCCGCTGACCGGCGCCTACAACCGGCTCAGCATGCTGACCTGGTTGCGCGAGCAGCAGGCCCTGGTGCGGCGCGGCATCCTGCCCTGCGGGGTGGCCATGCTCGACCTGGACCACTTCAAGGCCGTCAACGACCAGTACGGGCACCCCGTCGGGGACCAGATCCTGAGGCATGCCTCGACCTACCTGCTCGACCACCTCCGGCCCTACGACAGGCTCTTCCGCTATGGCGGCGAGGAATTCCTGCTCTGCACCCCCGACACGGACCTCTACACCTGCCATGCCCTGGTGGATCGCCTGCGGGAGGGCCTCGCCCACATGCCCGTTGCCCACGGGAACGACCTCATCCAGTGCCGGGTGTCCTGCGGCGTCGCCCTGCTGGAGCGGGACCTGCCCGTCGAACAGGCCATTGAACGGGCCGATCAGGCGATGTACGCCGCCAAGCACGCCGGCCGCAACCGGACCCACGTCTGGGAGGCTTCCCTGGGCTAGGGCGCCCCGGTTCAGTTCTTCATCAGGTCCCGCCGGTCCACCAGCCTGAAGATCTCCCCCTTCCAGCGCGCGCCGGAAGGCTCGACGGTCACGTCGGCGGGCGCAACCGGCGTGGGCTTCCGCGGCCCAGCCTCCCTCGCGCTGCGGGGATAGAGGAAGACCTGCTCGAGGTCCCGGAAGGCCTCGTCCGCCTCCGGCAGCATCACATAGCGCACCAGCCAGTGATCCTTCCCGGCGTAGGCCTCGTAGAGGTAATGCCGGCAGTCCGGATCCGCCGCGGCGTGGGAGGCCGTCCGCAGCCAACTTGGCGGGGCCGGCTCCCCGTGGAAGGGCGGGACCACCCCCACGGTGTGGCTGCCGTCGGGTTCCTGGGCCCCCGGAAGGGCCGTCGGCAGCGAAGACAGGAGGAGGGCCAGGAGGGGCGTCAGCATGGGGGAGCTTCCGGGGGCGGGATGGATACTCCCGCAGGCTTGCGTCATTTTCACACCCACGCCCGGATGCCGGGGTTGCCTTCCGGCGGGGATCCTGTGAATTCCGGATGCCCTGCGTCCTTCCAGGCCCTACCCTGATCCGATGCCGGACGCGCCCCCTCCCCACCGCCGCCGCGTGCGCTATCGGGGCACCCATCCCCGGCACTTCAAGGAGAAGTACAAGGAGCTGGATCCGCTCGCCTACGCCAGCGAGGCGGAGAAGGTGCGGGCCCGGGGCCAGACTCCCGCCGGCACGCACCGCCCCATCATGGTGGCGGAGATCCTCGCGGTGCTGGCGCCGGAGCCCGGGGACCGCGCCCTTGACGCCACGCTCGGCTACGGCGGCCACGCCCGGGAGCTGCTGCGCCGCATCCTGCCCGGCGGCTTCCTCCTGGGCCTGGACGTGGATCCCCTGGAACAGCCCCGGACGGAGGCCCGTCTGCGGGCCGAAGGCTTCGGCGAAGATGTCCTGCAGGTGCGGCGGATGAACTTCGGCGGGCTGGCTGGATTGATCCCCCAGACCGGGCCCTTCGACCGGGTGCTGGCCGACCTGGGCCTCTCCTCCATGCAGATCGACAATCCAGAGCGGGGCTTCACCTTCAAGGTGGAGGGCCCCCTGGACCTCCGCCTCAATCCGCAGAAGGGCCGGCCCGCCTCGGAGTTCCTGCGTTCGCTCCGCGAAGCGGACCTGGCGGACCTGCTGGCGGAGAACGCCGATGAGCCCCTGGCCGGTCCCCTGGCGAAGATCCTCGCGGCCCACCCTGGCCCCCTGGAGACGACCACCCAGCTGGCCGAGGCGCTGCGCGCCGCCCTGCATCGCGACCACGGCCTGGGGCGGGATGAACCGGAGACCCGGCGCACCCTCCAGCGCACCTTCCAGGCCCTGCGGATCGCCGTGAACGAGGAGTTCAAGGTGCTGGACCAGTTCCTGGCCAGCCTTCCCCGGGCCCTGCGCCCCGGCGGCCGGGTGGCCATCCTCAGTTTCCATTCGGGGGAGGACCGGCGCGTGAAGAAGGCCTTCCAGGAGGGGCTGCGGGCCGGCCTCTACGCCGAGATCGCCGACACGCCGACGCGAGCCACGCCGCAGGAGCAGGTGGACAATCCCCGCTCGAAGCCAGCCAAGCTGCGATGGGCGATCCGGGCCTGATCCACGCAGCGGGGGCCGGGGCGGCGGATGGCTCCGGCCCCCGGCCCCCGTTTCGGGAATGCCCTCCGGCCTAAGCCAGCACGGCCTCGAGCTGATCCACGGCCCAGTCGATCTGCTCCTTCGTGATGACGAGGGGCGGGGCCAGGCGGATGGTGTTCTCGTGGGTGTCCTTGCAGAGCATGCCGCGGTCCTTGAGGGCGTAGCAGTACTTGCGGGCGCCGCCGGCCTCCGCCTTCAGCTCCACGCCGGCCCAGAGGCCGATGCAGCGGATCTCCTTCACCTTGTCGGTCTTGAGGCCCTTGAGCCGGGCCTCGAAGTGGCGGCCCAGTTCGGCCGTCTTCTCCACAAGCTTCTCGTCCACCAGCACATCCAGGGCCGCGGAGGCCACGGCGCAGGCCAGGGGGTTGCCGCCGTAGGTGCTGCCGTGGATGCCGGGGGTGAAGACGTTCATCACCGCGTCATCGGCCAGGAAGGCGCTCACGGGGTAGTAGCCGCCGCTGAGGGCCTTGCCGATGGTGATGCCATCGGGGCGGATGCCCTCATGCTCGAAGGCGAAGAGCTTGCCGGTGCGGCCCAGGCCCGACTGGATCTCGTCGAGGACCAGCAGGCAGTGGTGCTTGTCGGCGAGGTCGCGCAGGCCCTTCAGGAACCCCTTGGGCGGAATCACCACGCCGCCCTCGCCCTGGATGGGCTCCATGAAGATGGCGGCAGTGTTGGGCGTGATGGCGTCCGCCACGGCCTTCAGGTCGCCATAGGGCACGATCTTGAAGCCGGGCGTGAAGGGACCGAACTTGCTGGTGCTGTCGGGATCGGTGCTGAAGCCCACGATGGTGGTGGTGCGGCCGTGGAAGTTGCCGTCGGCCACGATGATCTCGGCCTGGCCGTACGCCACGCCCTTCACGTCGTAGGCCCACTTGCGCATGGCCTTCAGCGCCGTCTCCACCGCCTCGGCGCCGCTGTTCATGAGCAGGGCCTTCTGGAAGCCGGTCAGCTTGCAGAGCTTCTCGAGGAGCGGGGGAAACTGGTCGTTGCGGAAGGCCCGGCTGGTGAGCGCCAGGGTCTTCACCTGGGCGATCATCGCCTCGCCGATCCGCGGATGGTTGTGCCCCTGGTTCACGGCGGAGTAGGCCGCCAGGAAGTCCATGTACTTCTTGCCGTCCACGTCCGTCAGGAAGACACCCTCGCCCTTGGTGCAGACGACATCGAGGGGGTGGTAGTTGTGGGCGCCGTACTGGTTTTCCTGCTGGATGAGCGCTTCGGACTTGGCGGCGACGGTGGCCATGGAACCTCCAGTGGGCCTCAGGGGCCGGAAGGGCCCATTCTAGTCCTCCGCTCCCCATCCCGGCACCCATTCCCGGAATCCCCTTGACGAATCGTCAGCCGGGAGGGGCCCCGGCCACCCAGCCGCCCCAACCGTCCGACGGGAGATTCCGCCCGCTGGGCGGGTTGGTGGGACAATCGACCCACCCCTCATCTACCGTGGAATCCCCGGAGGTCCCCATGACCGACTCCAACCCCTCCCTGTACGGCGACCAGCCCCAGGCGCCCAAATCGAAGGCCCCCGGCCTGATGGACCAGATCGTGGGGGTGTTCACGGAACCCTCGGCACTCTTCGAGAAGCTGAACCTGACCCCGAGCTGGGGCTGGGCCGCCGGCGCCCTGACCGCGGCCAGCGTCGTCCTCACCGTCATCTGGGGGCTGAAGGTGGACGTGGAGGAGATGCTGCGCCCCGTCCTCGAGCGGAACCCGCAGATCTCCTCGGCCCAGATCGACACCATCATCGAGATGCAGAAGAAGTTCATCATGCCCTTCGGCGTGCTGGGCGCCCTCTTCGGCACCATGGTCGTGATCCTCGTCGCCGCCCTGTTCTACTGGCTGGTGGCCAAGGGCGCGTCCGAGGGCGAGAAGCCCAGCTACCTCCATGCCCTCAGCGTGGCCGCCGTGCCCGGCCTGGTGCGCCTGCCCCAGATCCTGCTGATCGCCCTCATCTGCCTGCTGAAGCCCATCGGCGGCCTCACCCCCGACAAGATCGCTCCCACCTCCCTCGGCTATTTCATCCACCTCGATAACGTGAAGCTCCACGCCCTGCTCTACGGGCTGGACCTCTTCTACATCGCCGACGTGGCGCTGACCTTCCTGGCCCTGCGGAAGATCACCCGGATGAAGACGGGCGGAGCGGTCCTCTGCGTGGCCGTGGCGGTCCTGGTGGCCCTGGGCGGCCGGGCCCTCGGAGCCCGGTAGATGGCCTCCCGCAAAACCAAGTTCCTCCTCCTCGGCGGCGCGGCCCTGATCCTCCTCATCGCCGTCGGCGTGGCCATGGGCGGCAGCCGGGACGACGAGAGCGCCTACTCCTGGGATGCGGTCTCCCGCGGCGACATCCGGGAGACCATCTCGGCCTCGGGGGAGATCCGGGCCAAGACCCAGATCAACATCGGCACCTCTGTGGCCGGGGAGATCAAGGCCATCCATGTGAAGGACGGCCAGGACGTGAAGGCCGGGGACCTGCTCGTGACCATCGACCAGGTGCGCCTTCGGGAGCAGGTGGCCCAGGCCGCCGCGGCCCTGGACGCCGCCCGCAAGGACGCGAACCGGCTCCAGTTCGCCATGCAGCGGGCCCGGGAGAGCTTCGGCCGCTTCGAGGCCCTCCGCCAGCAAGGCCTCGTCTCCGACGAGGACTATCGCCAGCAGAAGCTGAACCGGGAGAGCGCCGAGCTGACCTTCCAGTCGGCGAAGGCCAACGTGGCCCAGAGCGAAGCCAACCTCAAGGCCATCCAGGATGGGCTCTCCAAGGCCACCCTGCGCGCCCCCATCGCCGGAAAGGTCACCAGCCTGAAGGCCGAGAAGGGCGAGACCGCCATCCCGGGCATGAGCAACCTGCCGGGGGCCGTGCTGATGATCATCTCCGACATGAGCGAGATGCAGGCGGAGATCAAGGTCAACGAGAGCGAGGTCGTGCGCACGAAGGTGGGCCAGACCGCCCAGGTGAACGTGGAGTCCCTGCCCGGCACGGTGTTCCAGGGCACCGTCATCGAGGTGGCCACGGGCACCGAAGGCACAGGCACGGACGCCAACCTCTACAAGGTGAAGGTGCTCCTCAAGGGCAACCGGGAGGATCTGGACAAGCTCCGTCCCGGCATGAGCGCCCGGGCCGTCATCCTCACCCACGAGGCGAAGCAGGTGCTGCGCGTGCCCCTGCAGGCGGTGCTGGAGCGGGAGGGCAGCCTGGAGGACGCCCAGAAGCAGGGCCTCCTGGCCCCCGCCACGCGGAACGTCGTGATGCGGTTCAAGGACGGGAAGGCTCAGGAGCAGACGGTGGAGGTCGGCATCGCCAACACCCAGTACTTCGAGCTGAAGGGCGGCCTCGCCGAGGGCGACAAGGTCCTCACCGGGCCCATCCGGAAGCTGAAGGTCCTGAAGGACAAGGCCTCCATCACCCTGCGCGCCCGTTCGGACACGGACCTGGCCAAGCCGGCGAAAAAAGCCTGATGGACATCAGCGAACCGCTCTCCGCCGCCGTCCGGGCCCTCAAGGCGAACAAGCTCCGCTCGGCCCTCACCACCCTCGGCATCATCATCGGCGTGGCCGCGGTCATCGTGGTCGTCAGTCTCGTGCAGGGACTCAAGACCAGCGTGCTGAAGCAGGTGGAGCGGGCCGGCAGCCAGACCCTCTTCGTGCGGCCGGTCTTCCCCATGGACATGCCCTTCGCCGAGTACACCAAGATCAAGAACAAGGACCTGACCCTGGACAACATGCACGCCCTGGCCCGGGCCGTGCCCCAGATCGCCCAGGTCACGCCGCTCTTCTTCAACGGCACCGACGTGAAGTTCGACGGCCGCAGCGCCAACGTCAACCTGATCATGACGGACGAGACCTACCTGGAGCTGAACAGCATCAACCTCACGGCCGGGCGCAACTTCGTACCTTCGGACCTGCGCCTGGGCAACAAGGTGGCCATCATCGGCCCCCGGGTCATCGAGAAGCTGGGCATCAAGGGCAACCCCCTGGGGCGCATCATCAGCACGCCCACCCTCAGCCTGGAGATCATCGGGGTGCTGGAGGAGCAGGGTGGCCAGCTGGGGAACGACCCGGACCAGAACATCCTCATCCCCCTCAGCACGGGCATGGCCCAGCTCACGGAGGCCCAGCGCCGCCAGCTCTTCTTCCAGGCCCGCATCGACCCCCGGCTCACCGCCGACGACGGGGCCGAGCTGGTGGAGGACGCCCTCCGGCGCATCAAGGGCCTCCGGGGCAATGACCCCAGCGGCTTCAAGGTGTTCAGCCCCAAGCAGATCACCGGCATCATCAGCGGCATCACCGGCACCATCACCGCCGTGGCGGGAGGCATGGTCTCCATCGCCCTGCTGGTGGGCGGCATCGGCATCATGAACATCATGCTGGTGAGCGTCACCGAGCGCACCCG
>MTLD01005056.1_pt2 | contig 10203 bp, 12 predicted proteins | sample 1982471 | NCBI WGS metagenome assembly MTLD01 (sample SAMN05712604, study PRJNA340218) | biofilm metagenome | isolation source: sample SPM anode biofilm adapted to -50 mV | place: USA | collected 2012-02-03
CCCCGCCTGCGCCAACTTCCTCCTCCTGCGCCTCCCCGCCGGCCACACCGCCCCCGCGCTGCGGCAGGCCCTGCTGCGGGCCGGCATCCTCATCCGCGACTGCAGTAACTACCCGGGGCTGTCCGCCGCCTACATCCGCCTGGCCGTCAAACTGCCCGACCAGAACGGCCGCGTCCTGGCCGCCCTGCGCAAAATCCTCGAAGGTGGTACCACATGACAAAAGTAATCCTCGTCCGCCACGGCGAAACCGCCTGGAACAAAGAACTCAAATACCAGGGCCACACCGACGTCCCCCTATCCGACGAAGGCCTCCGCCAGGCCCACCTGGTCGCCGGCCGCCTCGCCGCCGAAAAACTGGCCGCCGTCTACGCCAGCGACCTCAGCCGCGCCTTCATCACCGCCGAAACCATCGCCGCCCGCCACAACCTGCCCGTCACCCGCCTGCCGGAACTGCGCGAGGTCCAATTCGGCGACTGGGAGGGCCTCACCTACGAAGGCATAAGCGCCAACTGGCCGGAAGAATACAACCAACTTTTCCACCGCACCGACGAAGTCCGCATCCCCGGCGGCGAAACCTTCCGCGAAGTCAAGGAGCGGGCCGCCGGCGCCGTCGCCCGCCTCGTCGCCCGCCACCCCGGCGAAACCATCGCCGTCGTCTCCCACGGCGGCGCCATCCGCACCATCATCTGCGCAGCCCTAGACATCCATCTCAATCACGTCTGGGACATCCGCCAGGACAACACCGCCGTCAACATCCTCGAATACCACAGCCAGCGGGCCATCCTCACCCTCCTCAACGACAGCCACCACCTGCGCCCGTGACCGACCGGATTTTTAACATATCTTTCTGTAAAAATACGGTTGACATGGGCGAGGGTGGAAGTATAAGATAGTCTTAGTTTCACCATGTGACAAAAGGCGCTCTCGGCCAATCGGATTGTCGGGGACATTCTCCGGAAGAAAAACCTTATCTCCCCGCAGTCGCCAGTGAAGAGAGAAACCTCTCTACTTCGCAGGCGTCTATTTTTTTCGCCCGGCGATAATCGGGCTGCAGCCTTGTTCCTGGCAGGTTATCGCCGCCCGGACGGTGAAAGCAAAATTTGATGGGTTGCATCTTATGTCGAATTTTGACATAATGTTATTGCATGTAAATATCATAAAGCGCGGTGGTTAGATGAACATCGGACATAGGATTCGGCGACTGCGCAAAGCCAGGAAACTCACGCTCGAAGAACTGGCGCGCACTACCGCCTTGTCGCAGCCCTTCCTCAGCCAGATAGAGCGCGACATCAAAAACCCTTCCGTCGAAACCCTTTCCCGCATCTGCGACGCCCTCGGCGTCACCCTGGCCGAGTTCTTTTCGTCCGGGACCCTGCAGCCTGACACCGACCGCCTGGTCCTCGTCACGCGGCGCCTCACCTCCCAGCAGCGCGAATTGCTGGCCCGTTTCCTCGAACAGATGGAGGCGGCCACGTCGGAAGACGAACAAACCGGTTCCGCTTGAAAAAAAGAACCCGGCTACGCGCCGGTTTCTTTTTTTATCTTCGCCTATTTTGCGTCCGGGCGCTTATGCAGCGTCAGGGCCGGCCTGGCGGCCTCGAAACTCTCCAAGTGGCGGAAAAGGACCAGCGTCAGCACGACCACGGCGCCGATGACCAGCCAATGGTTTAAGCCCAGCATCTGGGGCAGCGTGATCTTGCCGAAATCGCCCCACGTCAGCACCGTAACCTTCAGCCACGGGAAAGCCTCGGCGTACAGGCCCGCACCCGCCAGCATGCCCAGGATGGCCCACGCCGCGTCCAGCCGGCCTTCGCCTAAAGCCGCCACCGCCGTCCCCGGGCAATAACCCGTCAGTCCCCAGCCGAGGCCGAAAATCAGCCCGCCGATGACGACGCCGCCCAGCACCGTCGGCTTCACTGCCAGCTTCACCAGCCCCAGGTCGTACAGCAGGTACACGCCGACCATCGCCACCACCACATGCGACAACATGAACTTCACGATCGTAAAATCGCCCAGGCGCAGCGCCCCCAACTGCTTATCGTAGCGGAGCACCCGCCCCTTCTGCAGGCAAAAACCGAACAAAATCCCGGTAACCAACCCGTAAACGAGCTCCGTCATCTGCCGCCGCCTCCCCCGTAAACGATGCGGGCCATTATCAGGCCGCCGATGAAGAAGCAAACCAGGGCGATATAACCGCTGACCGCCAGCTGAAGCGAACCGCTCAGCCCATGCCCGCTCGGTCAGCCGTCGGCCAGGCGCGCGCCGAACATCGCTACCGCGCCGCCGCAGAAAGCCACCGCGCCCCTGCGCCACCCGGAAGGACCGAACCGCTGCCGCCACATCTCCGGCACCGTCCGCCAGGCGAACTCGCCCGCCGTGTACGCGGCGACGAACGCGCCCACGAAAATGCCGGCCACGAACAGCCACTGCCAGTCGAACTTCGGCACCTCGCGCAGGAAATACTCCATCTTCGCCACCCGCTCGGCGCCGAACAACTGCTCGATCATACCGGTCGTGCGGACGAACGTCGTCGATGCGCCGAGATACTTGCCGGCCGCCCACACTGACCCGATCGACACCAGGCCGCTGAGCGCCCCGGCCAGATACGGATTCCAGCCCTTGCCCTCCTCCATGCCATCCCCTCCTAATCACAGCGTCACTAAATCATATGCGCCCGCCGGTCGGTATGTCTCTGCCGAGAGCATGGCGGGCGAATAATTGCCCTCTTGCCCAGCTTATGTAGTCTCCCCGTCTGCCGGCGCATATGATAAAAGAGAGTGACGGACGCCCGGGCAAGGAGGAAAACCGATGGCGAAACGCAGGAAAACCCGGCAGATAACGCCGATAACCCCCATTACCCCGATAACCACGACCGCCTTCACCCTGACCCCGACCGAAGCCTTCAACCCCATCATCCCCACCGAAGTATTCGTCGAGCTCAACCCCGAACTGGTGCAATTCTACGAAAAAGAATACCTTCCCGAAAATTATTCGATCTATCAAGGCTACAAATACCAGAGCTGGAGCTGCTTTCCGCGCCGCTTCTGCATGCCGCGGCCTTGCACCCCCATCTGAGGTAAAACCAGCCTCCGGCAATGGTCTTTTATGTTCCGGCCCGCCGGGGCCGTTTTTTTTGACGGCAAAATCATACATGCCCGCCGCCCGGCATATCTTCCTAGTGAGAACCCGCCGCAGGCGGGACGGGCGGCAGCCCGGAAAACGACCGAGAGGGGGCCGACCGTGCATCGCAAGCCATGGGGCATATTCCTCGCCGCCGGGGCGCTCGCCGTCCTGCTTGCCGGCGGCCACGTTCTCCAGGACCACAGCCCGGCCGTAAAGAATGTGCCGACCGGCCGCAAGGTCGTCGCCCTCACCTTCGACGACGGGCCGCATCCTCGCACCACCCCGGCGCTGCTCAGAATACTGGCCGCGAAAAACGCGCCGGCCACCTTCTTCCTCCTCGGCGAAAACGTCGTGCGCTACCCGAACCTCGCCGGCGCCATCGCCGCCGCCGGCCAGGAGCTTGCCAGCCACGGCTACAGCCACCGCTTCCCCAACAAACTCCCGCCGCCGGAAATGCTCGCCGACCTCGAACGGGCGGAGGCCGCCATCGCCGCCGTCGGCGAGCGGCCCACCCTCTACCGGCCGCCGGGCGGCGGGTATAACGACACCATGGTCGAAGCCCTGGCCCGGCGCGGCTACACCACCGTCCTATGGTCGGTCGACCCGCGCGACTGGGAAGGGCGGGGGGCCGCGCAGACCGCCGTCCACGTCGTAAGCCGGGCCGCCCCGGGAGCCATCGTCCTCCTTCACGAAGGCGAATGTGCGGCCAACACCCCGGAAGCGGTCGGCATGATCGTCGACCGCCTCCGCGCCGAAGGCTACGAATTCGTCACCGTCGGCGAACTGCTCCGCGACCGGGAAGAGAGAAGATGACGAACATCCCCGATTTTCCCCTGCCCGTTGCAGGAAATGCCCGCCGTAATCCGAATATTATTGTTAACTAAACCCGCTGGAGGTTGTCTTCTTATGCGTCGTCGCCTTATAGCCGCGGTCATCATCCTCGTCCTCGCATTCCAGGCCGTCGCCCTGGCCGCGCCGCGGGCGCCAAAAGTCGAAGCCGAAGCGGCCGTGCTCATGGTGGCCGGCACCCAGCGGATACTCTACGCCATCAACCCCGACGCCATCATGTACCCCGCCAGCACCACCAAGATTATGACCGCCCTCACCGCCCTCGAAAAAGGCAAACCCGACTCCGTCGTCACCGTCGGCGGCAGCGCCGCCGCCTGCGACGGCTCCAGCCTCGAGCTCCGGGCCGGCGACCGCCTCCGCCTCCGCGACCTCCTCTACGGGATGATGCTCGTCTCCGGCAACGACGCCGCCGAAGCCGTAGCCGAACACATCGCCGGCTCGGTACCGGCCTTCGTCGCCCTCATGAACGCCAAGGCCCGGCAGCTCGGCGCCACCAATACCCACTTCTCCAACCCCCACGGCCTACCCGACCCCAGCAACCACTACACCACCGCCAACGACCTTGCCCGCATCGCCGCCCAAGCCATGCAGAACCCCGAATTCCGCAAAATCGTCGCCACCGGCGACTTCTCCGTGCCCCTACTCAACCGTCCGCCCCTCCAGGTCAGCAACACCAACAAACTCCTCAAATCCTACCCCGACGCCAACGGCATCAAAACCGGCTACACCGAGGCCGCCGGCGACTGCCTCGTCGCCGCGGCCAATCGCGGCGGCGTCCAGCTCGTCGTCGTGCTGCTCAACGACGACGAACGGTGGGCGGACGCAGCCAATTTGCTGGACTATGGTTTTGCTGTTGCCGGTACCTCTACCGGTGCAAGCCGCTGATAATCCATTAAAAAAGCGGGCGGATTACCGCCCGTTTTTTGCTTGCCAATTATTACTCTGCCGGCGTCGAAAAGGAAAGAGCGTCCCCGGTGTCAAATTAAGTTGAATAAATGTCACGGAAGGGTGGGGGAGAGCATGCGGTGGATCATCGGCGTCGACGGCGGCGGCACCAGGACGGTCGCCTGCGCCGCCGACCTCTCCGGCCGCGTCCTCGCCAGGGTCGAAAAAGGCCCCGCCAACTACCACACCATCGGCCTGCCGGCCTTCGCCAGTCTCGTCGCCGCCATCATCGCCGACCTGGCGCCCGCCGCCGGCCTCGACCGGGCCGGCCTCGCCCTCGTCAGCCTCGGGCTGGCCGGCGCCGACCGCGACCGGGACCGCGAACTGCTGCGCTCCGCCTTGGACGGCCTGGCGCTCGGCTGCCCCTGCCTCATCGACAGCGACGCCCGCATCGCCCTTGCCGCCGGCCTGGGGGCAGACGCAGCCGGCATTGTCCTCATCGCCGGCACCGGCTCCATCGCCTACGGGCGGACGAGCGACGGCGGCATAATCCGTGCCGGCGGCTGGGGCCACCTCGTCAGCGACGAAGGCAGCGGCTACGACATCGGCCGCCAGGCCATCGCCCGCGGCCTGCGGTCCATGGAAGGGCGGGACAAGCCCTCCGGCCTGCTCGCCAAAGTTATGGACACCCTCGGCGTCGCCGACATCGCCGGCCTCATCGCCTTCGTCTACAGCCCCGCCACCGCCAAGGCCGACATCGCGGTCCTCGCCGCCACCGTCGCCGCCGCGGCCGCCGCCGGCGACGAACTCGCCGCCGACATCCTCGCGGCCGCCGGCGACGAACTCGCCGCCCTCGTCGAATCCGTCCTCGCCCGCGGCTTTCCCGGTTCCTCCTCCGTACCCGTCGCCACCTACGGCGGCCTCCTCCTGGCCAGCCCCCTCCTGCGGCAGCGCCTGGCCGCCCGCCTGGCCGGCCGCGCCGAACTCCTGCCGCCGGGGCCCGAGCCGGTTATGGGAGCGCTAAAAATTGGATATGAATATCTTAATCATACATAAGACGGCTTGAAATGAGGCGTTCTATGAATCGCAACTTTGACGACATCCCAACCGAGCAACCAAACCCCGCCACCGCCGCCATCGACACCCTGCCCACCGCCGACATCCTCCGCATCATCAACGACGAGGACAGAACCGTCGCCGGCGCGGTGGAAAAAGAGCTGCCCTTCATCGCCGCCGCCGTCGACGCCATCGTCGCCGCCATGAAAAGCGGCGGCCGCCTCGTCTATGTCGGCGCCGGCACCAGCGGCCGGCTCGGCGTCCTCGACGCCTCCGAGTGCCCGCCCACCTTCGGCACCGACCCCGGCCTCGTCCTCGGCTTAGTCGCCGGCGGCGACGCCGCCCTCACCAGGGCGATCGAAGGCGCGGAGGACGACGCCGGCGCAGCCGTCGGCCAGCTCCGCCACATCGACTTCTCGGCTGCCGACGTCCTCGTCGGCATCACCGCCAGCGGCCGCACCCCCTACGTCGTCGCCGCCCTCGAATACGCCAACACGCTCGGCGCCTTCACCGTCGCCCTCACCTCCGCGCCCGGCTCGGCTGTCGCCGCCGCCGCCAAAGTGGCCATAACCCCCCTCGTCGGCCCCGAGGTCATCGCCGGCTCCACCCGCCTCAAGGCCGGCACCGCCGCCAAGCTCGTCCTCAACATGCTCACCACTACCGCCATGATCAGGCTGGGCAAAGTCTACGGCAACCGCATGGTCGACCTCCGGCCGACCAACGTCAAACTGTGGGAGCGCGCCAAACGCATCGTCGCCGAAACCGCCGGCGTATCCCGCCAGCAGGCCGAAGACGCCCTCACCGCCTGCGACCGCCACGCCAAGACCGCCATCGTCATGCTCAAGACCGGCTGCACCCCCGAAGAGGCCGAGCGCCGGCTGAAGGCAGCCGACGGCTTTGTAGCTAGGGCAATCGAAAATCCTTAGTCAATCCTTAAATAAAATGTACGAAGCTGGCTAGAAGGCTCCAGATGCAAGGCACGCCGAGGACGCGCCGCGACGACGGCCCCGGATGAGCCTAGTGCCGGGCGCGCCATGGATGGCGTAGCGCCCGGCCGCGTACTTGGGACGTACACTAGCAAGCGCCCGGAAGCGTAACGCCGCAGCTGGACCTTATAGCCAGCTTCCCCCGAAGGAGAACGCGCATGAAAATCTTGTTAGTCTGTTCCGGCGGCATGTCCACCGCCATCGTCGTCAAAGCCATCGAACAGCAGGCCGCCAAGACCGGCCGCGCCATCGCCGTCAGCTCGGTCGGCGCCGGCGAATTCCCCGCCGCCGTCAAGGGCGGCTGGGACATCGCCCTCGTCGCCCCCCAGGTGCGCCACCGGTTGCCTGAGTTCCAGGCCGCCGCCGCCGAGGCCGGCGTTCCTGTCGCCCTCATCCCGCCCCAGGGGTACAGCCCCATGGGCGGCGCCATTATCCTCGCGGAAGTAGACAAAATCCTCGGCTAGGAGACTGCCGCAAAAGTTCATCTGCGGCGCTCTGCCCGGCGGTCTTGCTAGCGTACGTTTCGTGTACGCGTCGCTGCGCCGCCTCCGGTGCGCCTTGCATCTGGAGCTTTTTCGACAGTCTCCGGCTGCAGCTAATCCCTTGACACAGGAGGGTACATGGAAAAAATCTTCGCCTGGCTCGACCGCCGCCTCATCCCGGTCATGACCAAACTCTCCGAACAGCGGCACCTGCGGGCCGTGCGCGACGGCATCATCTCCACCATCCCCCTCATCATCGTCGGCAGCTTCTTCCTCATCGTCGCCTTCCCCCCCGTCCCCGCCCTCGCCGCCGCCGTCAAGCCCTACACCGCCCAAATCCTGCTGCCCTTCCGCCTCACCATGGGCCTCATGGCCCTCTACGCCGCCCACTCCATCGGCTATCACCTCGCCAGGTCCTACAAACTCGACGGCGTCGCCGGCGGCGTCCTCGCCCTCGCCGCCTTCCTCCTCACCAGCCTGCCGGTCACCGTCGAAGGCAAGGGCCTCGCCCTCCTCATGGAAAACCTCGGCGGCGGCGGCATGTTCGTCGCCATCATCATGGCCATCGTCGCCGTCGAAATCCTCCGCTTCGCCAAAGAGAAAAAGCTCACCATCCGCATGCCCGAAGGCGTCCCCGACTCCGTCGCCCGCTCGTTCGAAGCCCTCATCCCCGCCGGCATCATCATCCCCCTCGTCTGGGCCGTCCGCCACCTTGCCGGCTTCGATATCCAACACGCCGTCACCCAGCTGTTCGCCCCCCTCGTCACCGCCGGCAACACCCTCGCCGGCGTCCTCGCCCCCATCCTCCTCATCAGCCTCCTGTGGTCGGCCGGCATCCACGGCGACTCGGTCGTCGGCACCGTCGCCCGCCCCATGTGGCTCGTCCTCCTCGACCAGAACATCGCCGCCGCCGCCGCCGGCCAGCCCCTGCCCAACATCGCCCCCGAGCCCTTCTTCCAATGGTTCGTCTTCATCGGCGGCTCCGGGGCCACCATAGGCCTCGTCTGCCTCATGGCGCTATCCAAATCCCCCTACCTGCGCGGCGTCGGCCGGGCCGCCTTCCTGCCCGGCATCTGCAACATCAACGAACCGGTCATCTTCGGCGCCCCCGTCATGCTAAACCCGCTCCTCTTCGTGCCCTTCGTCGTCGGGCCGGCGCTCATGGGCGTCATCACCTGGTTCGCCATGCAATTCGGCCTCGTCGGCAAACCCTTCATCCTCGTCCCCTGGACACTGCCTGCGCCCATCGGCGCCTACCTCGCCACCGGCGGCGACTGGCGGGCCATCGTCCTCGTCCTCGTCAACATCACCGTCGCCACCGCCCTCTACTACCCCTTCCTCAAAGCCTACGAACGCAAACTGCTGAAAGAGCAGGAGGAAACCCTATGAGCGAAACCGTCATCTTCGAAATCATCCTTCACGCCGGCAACGCCCGCGCCGAAGCCTACGAGGCCCTCGCCGCCGCCAAGGGCGGCGACTTCGCCAAAGCCGCCGAACACCTGGCCGCCGCCGAGGAAGAGGTCGGCGTCGCCCACCGCGCCCAGGCCGACATCATCCAGCGCGAAGCCGCCGGCGAGAAGCAGGACATATCCCTCCTCTTCGTCCATGGCCAGGACCACCTCATGACCGCCATCGCCGAAAAAACCCTCATCAGCCACATGATCGACATGGAAAAAACCATCCGCGACCTCAGCCGCCGTCTGGAGGCGAGCAAATGACCGGACGGAAAATCGCCGTCATCGGCGGCGGCTCCAGCTACAGCCCCGAACTCGTCGACGGCCTCCTCCGCCGCAGCGGCGAGCTGCCCGTCGCCGAACTGTGGCTGGCCGACATCCCCGCCGGACAGGAGAAACTGGCCGTCGTCGGCGCCCTCGCCCGGCGCATGGCCCGCAAAGCCGGCTCCGCCATGACCGTACATACCACCCTTGACCGGCGCGAAGCCCTGGCCGGCGCCAGCTTCGTCGTCACCCAGATCCGCGTCGGCGGCCTCGCCGCCCGCGTCCGCGACGAACGCATCCCCCTCAAATACGGCGTCCTCGGCCAGGAAACCGTCGGCCCCGGCGGCTTCGCCAACGCCCTGCGCACCATCCCCGCCATCCTCGGCATCTGCCGCGACATCGCCGCCCTCTGCCCCGACGCCTGGCTCGTCAACTTCGCCAACCCGGCCGGCCTCGTCACCGAAGCCGTCCTTCGCCATAGCGCCGTCAAATGCATCGGCCTCTGCAATGTCCCCATCAACATGGTCATGACCGCCGCCAAACTGCTCGGAGCCAAGGCCTCCGACGTCGCCATCGACTTCGCCGGCCTCAACCACCTCGTGTGGGGCCGCGCCGTCCGCCTCCAAGGCCGCGACGTCACGTCCGTCATTCTCGAAAAGCTCGCCGACGGCGCCGCCCTCACCATGAACAACATCCCCGACCTCAAATGGGACGCCGCCTTCCTCAAACAGCTCGGCATGGTTCCCAGCCCCTACCACCGCTACTACTACATGACTGGCCGCCTCCTCGCCGAGGAACGGGCCGCCGCCGCACCCGGCGGGCCGGGCACCCGCGCCGAGCAGGTTCAGGCCGTCGAACAAGCCCTCTTTGCCCGCTACCGCGACGAGGCTCTGGACGAAAAGCCGCCCGAGCTCGCCAAACGCGGCGGCGCCTACTACTCCGAGGCCGCAATCTCCCTCATCAGCGCCATCCATAACGACAAACAAGAGATCCACACCGTCAACACCCGCAATCGCGGCGCTATCGCCGGCCTGCCCGCCGACGCCGTCGTCGAAGTCAACTGCCGGGTGGGGAAGGGAGGGGCCGTGCCCCTGCCGGCGGGCG
>MTLD01000954.1_pt1 | contig 10199 bp, 7 predicted proteins | sample 1982471 | NCBI WGS metagenome assembly MTLD01 (sample SAMN05712604, study PRJNA340218) | biofilm metagenome | isolation source: sample SPM anode biofilm adapted to -50 mV | place: USA | collected 2012-02-03
GGCGTCCTTGATAACGTGGCAAGATGCTTCACAGGTTGTGAAAAACTGTCCGTGGATTTGGAAGGTTGCGGAGACTCCGGCCGGGAGGGCCAGGTCAACTTCCTTGACAAGTTCCTGGCGGGCAAGTAGCAGGGCCGCTCCCTTGGCTGCGGCAGCGGCGCAGGCGCCGGTGGTGTAGCCGTGGCGAAGTGTATTTCTCATGGTAGCCTTATTGGGGGAACAGTATATGTTTGGCTGGATTAAGGGGAATCTCCGATTTTCCCTTGACAAAACTTATCATGGATGTCCCCAAAATACCAAATACGCAACTGATTTGCGAATGAACCTATGTTTTTCCTTTTTTCTCTAGAAACACCTTAACTATCCTGAATATAATTTGCTGGTCGTTCTCATCTAACTTGCGCAGCATCTCCTCGATCAGTTCCACTCTTACTTCTTCGTTCTCCAGATGATCGAATTCGAAAATATTGTGAAGAGAGACATGTAACGCTTCTGCGATCCTCGCCAAACGATCTAGCGAAGGGTAACTCTTACCCAGTTCAATACGACTCATGTGCTTCTGGTCGATACCAATCACTTCAGCCAGTTGTTCCTGAGAAAGTCCCCGACTTTTTCTCAGCTCCTTGATGCGTCCGCCAAAAAGTTCTGTTACAGATTTCATCTCATCCCCCCCAGCAAAATATTCAATGCAATGGGGGGAAAAACCTACCCATAAATTTACGTATTTATATTGATTTCACGCCCAATAAGATGTAATGTACGTCGCCATAAGCGTAACTTGCGAATATTTACGTTATTAATCACCCTTCTCAAAGGGCGAGAAATCGAGGTGGCTGATGGAAAATATCTTGCTTGTGGACGATGATAAAGACTTCCTTTGGTTGCTCAAGAATCTGTTAGCATGTGAAGGCATGACTGTTTTGAGCTCGGGGACAGCAGAAGAGGCGTTACGTGAGTTGAGAGGAAAGACCTTTGACTTAGTTATCACCGATTTGGACTTGCCTGGGCTAGATGGATTCGCACTCGCCCAGAAAGCTTTGAAACTTGCACCGGGCATGCCGGTCATTATGATTACCGGTAGCATAGAACCGGGAATTTCTGAGTTGGCCAAGAAAGTGGGGATAGCAGCCGTTCTTTTTAAGCCTTTTCACCCTGACAAACTTTTTGAGGTGGTTAAGAATATCATAAAATCCCAAATTAACGACGTGGGGCGCCGGGAGCCAACGAATCGTCAAGTTAACCCGAAGCAGGGCCTTCCTTAATCGCTCACCCCGGTTTAACTGGTTGCGGCCATCTGCGAAGCGCAATGTTAAGCTAATGACATTATTAACCGTCACTTGACATCACATGGCTTGCATGTAATTATGCGACAATATTAGAGCTTTAATTTCTATTTTATAATAATTCGACGGAATAAACCGTCATTCGGGGGGGCAGCATGAATGTGAACAGCCGAAGGCGGCTGATAGCCTCGTTATGTACTTGCAGTATGTTTTTAGTCTTTCCATTTTTCACCTCCGCACTCAATTCTCCGATCGCCCCAAAAACCAGAACCATTGCAAATACGTTGCATTCAATATTCAGTACCACTCCCATTGAGTCAACGCTATGAATAGCTCGATTAAGCTGCTTACTGCAATAGCTGGCTTCATGCTGCTTATTTTTGTCGCCAATCCGGCTGACAGTAGCACATGCTATACAGCAACCAACAATCTAGGTTCATCTATTTTCGATTTGTACCAGACGACCTCTTCAGGACTAGTATTGAGTAATTTCCCTGAAAATGCCAAAGTCAACAGAATTGATGTTAAAATATTATATGGAAAGAGTGCCGGGACTTTTCTCAAATTCTACCTGCAAAAGGTTAACAGCACCTCGAACTATTGGTTTCTAAGCAATTGGGGATACGATAGAGGAGCCCAATGGTCCAATTACACCAGCACAATCAACGCCATCCAGTTTGCCAGCAATGTCGGGGTTAATGGTGAGTGGCGACTATCGATATATCACGACGGGACATATCAAAATCCGAATCCGTGGGGTGATTACTATGCAGACTGTTATCGTTGCCACACCAAGGCACAGTTGACCTCTTGGTCATTAACGCTTTGCTATGATGCAGTACCCGCTCCTCCGGTCTTAACAAGTCCCGCCAACAACTACTCAAGCACTTGGAAGCCAGCCAACCTTGAATGGAATGCATCAGCAAACGCTACAAAATACTACGTCCAGGTGGCTAAAGATGCAGGTTTCAATACTATTGTCCATGAAGGCGAGAACAATGACACATTCTATCCAGTATTTGATGATATCTCGGATTTTGGCACCTACTACTGGCGAGTAAAGGCCGGTAACGATGCCGGTGAGTGGAGCGAGTACTCTGCAACAAGGTCTTTTACCTGGTATACGACAGCGGACATGAATCCTGTCCCGGTTTCACCGCCATCGAGTCCACCGATATGGAAACACGAAGCCGTTCTTGTCTGGACCCCGCCATCATCTGGGTATATTTACCAAGACGGCACTGGGTATCATTATATTAACTATTTTATCGATGTAGCCACAGACAGTTCGTTCACCCATAAGATTATCGACAACGCAGATATATTCGGCATAAACTATATGCCCATTGACAATTATGTCACTGAAAACCAGACCTATTACTGGCGGATTCGCGCCAAAATAGATTACCTGGTGTATGGTCCTTATGGAATCTCTTCCTTTACGGTCAACAGCAGATTTTTTATCCAGAACTTTGATTCCGAGTTTGACAGGTTTAATCCTTATGGCGGTGGTGTTTCCACCTTCGCGGCTGATTTGTCATCTGATCCCTCCGGCACTTCCACCTGGACCATCTCAGTAGCAGGACGCACTTACAACGGGAGTGGCACTCCGGCGTATTTCACCTGGGATGGCAAGAATGATGCGGGCATGCTGGTTAACCCTGGCACTTATACGGCTACAATAACAGCGACGAGCGCCGACGGTAGCTGCACCGACACCAAGCAAGTCTCGATAACAGTAGAAAAACCGGTAGAGCCGGTTTCCGCAACCTGTGAAACCTCCCTGGAGTTCTGTAGCGGTTCATCCACAAACATCGGCACTGGCAGCGTTTCCCATGAACAGGTGCTCTTTACGGCCAAAGGGCCGACCAGCGACCTGTCGTTCGTATTGCAGTACAACAGCCTCGACTCTCTTTCCGGATCTCTCGGTGCTTCCTGGACGCACAACTTCGACATAGCACTGGAAAACGGCGCCGACGGAGCCAAGATATTCCGGCAGGGCTTCAAGCGGGCAATCTACACCCTCTCCGACACCACCTATGTAGCTCCCGCCAACGACTTTTCCTCTCTGGTTCATAACGCAGACGGCACTTACACAATCAGTCTCCGCAACGGTGACAAATATCATTTCGATGCGTCCGGCATAATCACCGCTATCGACAGCCGTTATGGGCGTGAACTCGACTTTCTATATTTTGATGCGTTTAACCTGAAATATGCCGAAATTTACGACCAATCGCAACGAACGATATATTTCATAAAAGAAGGCAATCTCATTAGGAAATTCGTTGATCCTAATAACAAAGTTTACGATATCTCTTACACCGGGACTACCAACCCTCGCCTCAATTTGGTTATCAATCCAGACCCCGACAACCCCGGCACCAATTACTGGTCATATTCCTACGACGGCGAAAGCAGCAGAATGACGACCAAACGTGACCCGAACGGCAATGTCACAACGTACTCCTACTATGCAGACGGACGAATGAAGGATGCCATCGACCCGGAAGGAGACCCCGTTAAAGGGCTGAGCGCCGCCGGACATACGAGAAGCGTGCTGTACGACACCGCAAACCAACAGACAGGACCCCGGCAAACCAGCTTCTACGAGAAGAACGGCGCAGTCTGGCAGAACATATATGACCCCTATCAGGGTGTTCTCAAGCAGATAGTGTCGCCGGGGGGCGGCAAGATTACTGACTACTTCTATTACTCCAACGGCTCACTCAAGGCAAAGAGCGAGCCTTACGGCGACGGCAAGCAACTGACGACATTTTACCGCTATGATGTTTACGGCAACATTACCGATATCTCCGAACCGATTGATTTCACCACCGTAGCAGCATCCTATCTCCCTCAGGGCATTGATACTCTCGACATAAACAGTTTCGACAATGCCGATTCACCAATCAAGTGGGCAACACGCTACACCTACGACTACGCCAACTATGACCAAATTGCCAGCGCCATTGACCTGCGCGGCAGCATTCCACTTACAACAACATTCCAACGATCCGTGGAATCCGACACCGGACTTCTGTTGACCCAAATCACTGCACCCGGCAAGATCAGCGGCGAAACGCTCGTCAGCTATCAGCGGCAGAATCCCGACGGCACACTAGCCAGCATTACCGATGCCAATGGCAAAACGACCAGCTTCGGCTACTATCCATTCAACGGCACTGCTGCTGATGGCATGCTGGAATCCATCACTCAGCCCAATAGCGTTAAGACTCTTTTTACCTCTTACGACGCATATGGCAATGCAACTAGCCTCACCAGAAAGGACACAACCAGCACTTCTGTCCCGGTCACCACCACAAAAAGTTACAACACTCTCAATAGGTTAAATACGGTTCTTACGAGTGTAGCCACACCACCATATACTTCCCTCAATTATCAGTATTTCTACGACATGGCAGGAAACCTTACCACCGTGATCGACCCTGAAAACCGTCAGACGCAGTACAAACACAACTATCAGGGCAAGACGACCGATATCATCGATGACAGGAACAACAAAAGCCAACTTCTCTACAGCGGTTCCGGCTGTTCTTCCTGCGGTAGCGGAATTGATCAGTTGAACACTGTCCAGGATGCCAACCATGTGGCCAAGGGCGTAGAAGGGACGGTATATCGGTACGACGAACTCGGCCGTCTTGAATTCGAGACCGACCCGCTGGGGAACGTCCTTCATTACACGTACTATGACAATGGCCTGCTCAAGACTATGGCGGATGCCACTGAGGGCGGTGACAGCTTACTTGCCACCTATTACTACAACACAAGGGGACAAATAACCGACAAGTCCTTCAGCGACGGCACAGCAGAGCACTACACTTACTACCCGAGCGGGCAACTCCAGACTGCGGGCAACCAGCATATCACCTACACGTACACTTGGTATGACAACGGCTGGCTCAAAGATGTCACCGACGATCAGGGGAGAAAAATCACCTACGACGATTACGATCCCCTTGGCCAGCGAAAACAGGTAACGATAATGGCCGGTAGTGCGGATCAGCATATCATCAGCTACGACTATGACAGCGCCAATCGACCATGGCACATATACGGTACAGGTACAATCGCCTACGATTATGATGCCAGAGGACGAAAACACAGCCTGGCTTACCTGGGGCTCCAGACCTCTACCGAATATGGCTATGACGATCTGGACCGCCTGACTACCGTCACTCACAGCAGCGGTGGAAGCTCCTTTGCCGTCTATGGCTACCCTGAATACGACGGAATGGGCAACCGCAAGAGCCGTACCGGCTCAAGCCCTGAAGGCTATGGATATGACGAGCTATACCGTCTGATCAGCCGGGTTGTTGCCGGCGGAACTGAAAACTTCACCTACGATGCAGCAGGCAACAGGCTGACCGGACCCAGCCCCAAGGATATCGGCTACCAATATGACGATGCCAATCAGATGACCATGGGGAGGACCTTCGGCCACACTTACGACAACCAGGGGAACCAGATCAGCCGTATCGTCGGCGGTTCTGCAGACAAGAGCTGGACACTGACATGGGACAGGCAGAACCGGTTAACGCAAATGGAGAAGATCAAGGGCGCGGAATCGCAAATTCTGACCTTCAAATACGACCCGATGGGGAGAAGAATAGAGAAAAAGTTTGTGCTTACTAGGGACGGCAGCATCAAGACCAGCACATGGACATACGTTTATGATCAGAGAAATATCGCCCTGGAAATTTACAAAGACCCGAACAATATGACTACCAAGACCTTCTACACCCACGGTCCGGGCATTGACGAACCGCTGGCAATGGAGAGGAGGGGGCAGTATGACTTGTACAGTCATGTCTATCACTTCCATGCCGACGGGTTAGGGAGCATCGCCGCCATCACTGATAGCAGCAGGAATGTTGTACAGAGCTATAGCTACAGCGCGTATGGGATACCGAAGGCGACGACGGGTTTTCGGAACAGCTACCAGTTTGCAGGAAGGGAATGGGACAAGGAGAGCCATCTTTATTTCAACCGGGCACGGTACTTTGACCCGTATGATGGTATTTTCATCAGCCGTGATCCGCTCTCGTTTGCCGCCGGGGATTACAACCTGTACCGGTATGTTGAAAATAATCCGATTAACTGGTTTGACCCTGATGGGTTTACAAGACAAAACATCTCACCGGTAGAGCAGCACCCTGGTGGGCAAAAACATGTTCATTGGGGTGACGAGCCCAAGTGTAGAAATGGTGGCGCTGTCAATGAGGACGGCACATACCGGCATGGCACCAGACCACCCAATAAAATAAGAGATTTGATAAGAAAGGCTACAGGGTGGGCACTAGGCAATCTTGATTCGCTAGTACCGTTAGTGATACTACCTGGCCAACATCAGATATTAGATAACTTCAGTAATGGAATGCCGTTAGACTATACTCTTGGAACCATTTATTGAGTGTGGTGTTGCTTGAACTAGAATTAGGAGGATTATATGTTTAAGTATATTCTTTGCGACGATATACCTGAAATAATATCTAAACTTTTAGGCGTTGCAATCCAACTGTATGGGAATGAAATAGCATTCTGGTTCTATCCAGAATGCACTCAGCAAAATACCTATAACGGTGAAATGTCATTACTTAATGGATTTAGCGTTCCTATTGAGAAGGTAACACTTTATGACGACGAAAAATATTGTGAGAACATAAGATATTTGTTGAGTAATGATACGCTTGAAGATATTGCTGGCCAAACTATAAATCAAATAGATTTATTGGATAGTATCTCTATTTACAAAGATGGCGCTGCGGAGTGGTTCTTAGCCCTAGTCTTCCATGAAAATGTTTGCATACTTAAAGGCTTAAATACAGCGGAAGAAAACGTTCTTGCTGAGCACGGCTTCATAGTATCAGATTCGCCTCCTGAAGGGTGGTGAACTGCTCTCTGAACAGGTATACCTTCACTGACTGAGAATGGGTCCGAAGGCGGGGTTGTATTACTACCGCGCAAGCTACTTTGACACAGTGAAGGGAAGGTTCATCCAATAAATTCATTGGAATTGCCGGAGAGACAAACACTTCAGTAGCGGGAAATTGCCAAGGGGTTAACCAGGAAAGTTTTAGAAGTCAACGATGTGTAACTTTAAAAAAATGGCATCGTCTTTCATTGTAACCAAGTTGCGTCATCTCATCTACTTACAAGAGACACACAATGACCAGTAACTTTAAGATTAATTTTCATCATTTCCGGGATGCACTTGGACTTAACAATACAATATCCATCGTCGTAGCAGCAATGCTACTGATAACGACAAACTGCTTTGCCGCGACCGATGGAGCATATACCCTTTCTGAGGTCACAGGTGTATGGGATGGCACTTCAGCTGATGCCACAGCTCCCGTCACAGCTGAGTACAATTATGTCTACGGCGACGACACAACCATGACCTACACCCTGCCGTGGATTTTTTTCTTTTATGGACATGGCTACAATCAAATCGTCATCGACACGAACGGCGCCATCTGGTTCGATTCCGATACATCTGCTCATGACTTCAATCTTGCCACGCCAAACCGAGGACTTGTGCTTGCGCCGTGGAATTATGATTTATCGTCAACTTATGAAGGCGGCGTTTTCGTCCAGCACAAATCCAATCCTGAACGGGTGGTCATAGAATGGCGCACTGAGACCTATTCAGATGAAGGCGATGGCTTGCTCAATATCTTTGAAGCAGTAATCTTCCTGGGCGGCGTGGTTAGATTTGATTATCAGTCATTCACGGCAGTCAATCCCGGAGATTCCGGCTCAGGCATTTCCAAGGACGACGGCAGTTATTACCTGAGCTCCACCACAAATTATGGGAACTCTTACTCCCTAGCCGGTCATTCATTCAGTTTCACACCTTCAGGCCCTAGCACAACTGCGCCACTCAGTGTTGATATCAATGGCACTGGTACAGGTTCGGTTACCACCACCCCGGTTGGTTTGGCATGCAACGCAAGCTGTTCTCTTGACTTCCCACTCGGAACCCCGGTAACCCTTCACCCGTCAGCTTCACAATATTCATCCTTTACGGGCTGGAACGGAGGAGGATGCAGCGGTTTAGATGATTGTGTATTGACACTTACCGCAAACACTCTTGTATCTGCTACGTTCACGTTCAATGCTGCAAACAGCGTCAAGATAGACGGAGTTACGGGTTATTACCCAACCCTTCAAGGTGCCTATGACGTAGCACCCGATGGTGCTGTCATGAAACTCTGGGCAACTGACTATTCTGAGTCACTGAATTGTGCAAGGCCTATTACCGTCACCTTGCAAGGAGGATATGATGAGAACTATACAACGCAATCCGGAATGACAGTACTAAAGGGAGCCCTTACTATCTCCAACGGCATTGTAATAGTAAATGGATTAAGTGTCCGGTAAGTGACTTAAAAGCGGCTTAATTTTCTCAGGGAGGATATTTTGAAACAGTCCATAGTGATGGTCACATTGTTGGTAACTATTTTTGAGGTACTAGCGACGGCTTTCTACTGTGCAGCAGAAACGCCACCTGCTGCCCCAAATTCACCTGTTGTGACGACTGCGAACCTTACACCTTTGACACTAACGTTCACTCCCGACAAAACACGGGTGGATTTCAGTGCCGATATTTCGATATCGAGCTGGGTCAGCACCTACAAAACACTGCTTTTTGAGTGTAAAGATGCAAATGACACAGTTCTTGGTACTACCAGCATCGGTCTTACTTCTACTGAAACCGACCGACTTGATGTATTGGGTGTCGTATCATGCATCCTGCCGTCACCCGGCACATACAAGATCGAAACCCATTTGAAGTCAGACAACGATGAGGTCTCCAATACTGACAGCCAAGAGGTTATCGTTACACCAGCCCAGTGAATTAACGCGAAGGCAAGAGTCGTCACCGCTCCTCTTCGTTAGCGGCGCGGCGAGTACTCACCTCCTACGACGCAAAGATTTCTGTGTTTCCGCAAAATTTGCGGGTAGATTTCATGGACATGGAGGCCTTAGCAGCTACCATTTTGTTGAAAATAGAGCATCCAGCCTCTAAATTTGGCATTGCATGGAAATTTCGTGGACAGCATATTTAATTGCAACCTTTTCATCAACTGTGTTAGCTCAGGCAAACGCTCCTGCTTACCATCCAGGCCGTCTTCAGGTCAACCCCCTGTAATCGTAAATCAACACATCACGCATTCCGGCCATTTTGGCACATGAACAACTGAATGCTTCCGGGAATGCGGATAGGCTTGCAGCACTATGGCCGTTTTTGAGATGGATACCAGGATACTATTCTCTTGCGGCCAGTATTGCCAGGGCATTCACCACCGCGGCAGCAACATTCGAACCACCCTTTCGTCCCATGTTGGTGATGAAGGGTACGGCATGGTCCATGGCGGCCAGGGCCTTTTTGCTCTCCTCGGCACCCACGAAACCCACCGGCAGTCCGATGATCACGGCCGGCCTGGCCTGGCCTTCATTGATAAGGCGCAGCAGTTCGAACAGCGCCGTGGGGGCGTTGCCGATCACGAAGATCTGGTTGTGGAGGCTGAGCACGGACTTGCGCATGGCCGTGACCGAACGGGTAACACCGGCGCGTTGCGCCAGAGCGCCCACGTCGGAATCCGCCACATGGCATGATACCTCGCAGCCGAAACGGGCAAGCCGGGCCTTGTTTATACCAGCCAGGGCCATATTGGTGTCGGTGACGATGCCGGCCCCGTTTCTGATGGCCGTGATTGCGGCTATCAGGGCCTGGTCCGAAAAGATCATGGTGCGGGCATACTCGAAGTCGGCGCTGGTATGGATGGCGCGGCGCACCACCTGCCATTCGTCATTGCACCAATCGTGCTCGCCGACCTCGCTATCGATGATGCGGAATGATTCCGCCTCGATCTCTTCCGGTTTCAT
>MTLD01000469.1_pt1 | contig 10196 bp, 9 predicted proteins | sample 1982471 | NCBI WGS metagenome assembly MTLD01 (sample SAMN05712604, study PRJNA340218) | biofilm metagenome | isolation source: sample SPM anode biofilm adapted to -50 mV | place: USA | collected 2012-02-03
GCCGCCGTTTGCGACAGACTCAGCACCCTACCCGAACCGGACCAACCTGTCAAGAAATTCTTTTCAAAAATCTTCGTTGGTTTCTGCAGCGGCCCGATCCAGTGGATCGTGGCCGAAAGGCTTCCAGAGCACCGCTAGGTACAGAGCACCGCTAGGTACAGAGCACCGCTAGGTACAGAGCACCGCTAGGTACTATGATGGCCTCTCTTTCTGCCGGCTCGTTTATTCGGTTGCAAAGAACTGTTTGCTGCGGAGTCCAGCTTTATAGCAAAGCGTTCTCCGAGCGTCAACAACTTAATGAGTAATTTCCTCTAACACTCCAAACAACGTAACGCCGACAACGAAAAATGCCCATGGCAGCTCGGGGAGCGATGCAGCGCCAGCAGTATCAAGTAGGGGAGGCAATACCGGATGCAAGAAAGTTGTGACTGGAGGTTGAGACAAGGTGAGATGATAGCCGCGAGCAACTCCCCTGTCAATGAGGAAAAAGCGCAACTCCACCCGCCACCGTCGAAAAGTGGCGGGCAGTTACGCTTCCATGGCCGTCTTGGACCGGCCCAGCTAACCCTTGGTGTAAAGTACCGCCACCGCCCGGGCGCGGACGTCCCCTACCGAGACATAGCCGTGAGGCTCCGATGATTCATAGTAAATGCTGTCGCCGGGATAGAGCCTCATCACCTCGTCAGCGTAATGGAACTCCAGCTCGCCGTCCAAAAGGTACACGAACTCCACCCCCTCGTGGCTGTAGAAAAGAGAGTTGTCCCAGGCACGCTGCTCGAACTCGATCAGAAACGGTTCTACCTTCTTCTGGCGCATCCCGGGGGCGAGCGGCTTATACATATAGCCGTGCTGGACATTCTCCTTGCCGGGGCGACGCTGGCTCCCTAGCGGAGACTGCTCCCCGCGGGTCAGCATGAATTTCTGACGATCCCCTGCCTCCTCGAAGAAGTAGTGGATCCCGACCTTCAGCCCTTTGGCAATCTTCAACAGGGTCGCTATGGGCGGCGTAACCTGGTCGTTCTCGATCTGCGACAGCAGAGGCTTCGAGAGCCCGGTCATGTCGGCAAGGGCCTGGAGCGTCAGCCGCTGTTCCTGGCGCAGACCACGCACCTTCTCACCGAGCTTCATCTCTCTGATTTCCTGCTTTATCTTCTCTTGCACGGCTCCCCCTCCCGGATATGACACTCATGAATATATATGCAAAACGCCATCAGGCGTCAAGGGGTATTTGCAGCCTCCCCCTCTCACCCCCAAAGCGGCGGAAGGGGTTGACATCAATCCTTTTTTTGGCTAGCCTTTACACTTCCTGCCCGAGCATCATCCCAAGGAGCGACAAATGAAAAGCATGAGACTCCTCGCTGTCTGCCTCATCGTCTCCACGTTAATGATCGCCTGCAAGAAAAAGGAGCAGGCATCCTTCTACGAATCCGGCCGCAAGGAAACCGTCCCGGCGCCGGTCCAGGAAGTTCCCAAGGACATACTGGTCACACAGCAGGCCTTCACCACGCTGGTCAAAACCGTGACCCCCTCCGTGGTGAACATCTCAACCATCGGTAAGAAAAAGCTGGTACGACCATTCTTCGAGTCGTCACCTTTCTTCGACGAGTTCTTCGGTGAAAGCGCCCGTCCGCAGTACCGCAGGGAGCACAGCTTAGGCTCCGGCTTCATCCTCAACAAGGAAGGGTATATCGTAACCAACGACCACGTGGTGCGAGACGCCGAAACCATACAGGTGAAGCTGTCCAACGAAAGCGTCTACAAGGGGAAGGTGATCGGGTCGGACCCGAAGACGGACATCGCGGTGATCAAGATCGACGCCAAAGAGCCTTTGCCGGCAGCTGTCCTCGGCGATTCCAACAAGCTGCAGGTAGGCCAGTGGGCCATAGCCATAGGTAACCCCTTCGGGCTGGACCGGACCGTAACCGTAGGCGTTGTCTCCGCGACAGGCAGGTCCAACATGGGAATCGAGACCTACGAGGATTTCATCCAGACCGACGCCTCGATCAACCCCGGCAACTCCGGCGGGCCGCTGCTCAACATATACGGGGAAGTGATCGGGATCAACACCGCCATTGTCGCCGCCGGCCAGGGGATCGGCTTCGCCATTCCCGTCAACATGGCGAAGCAGGTGGTGACGCAGTTGATCAGCAAGGGGAACGTGAGCCGCGGCTGGCTCGGAGTCTCGATCCAGTCGGTCACCGAGGAGATGGCGAGTTCCTTCGGGCTTCCCAAGGCGTACGGGGCCCTGGTGAACGACGTCGTGCCGGGCGGCCCGGCAGCGAAGGCCGGCATCATGCAGGGCGACGTGATCACGGGGTTTGCCGGGACAGCGGTGAAGGACGTCCGCCAGTTGCAGCGCCTCGTCGCCGAAACCCCCATCGGCAAGAAGGTCCCGGTGGAACTGTATCGCGACGGCAAGAAGATCAACGTCCAGATAATCACCGCTCCTGCCGACAGCGCTCAGGCCCAGGCGCAGAGACCGGCCGATCGGGAAGCTGGTGCACTGGGGCTCTCGGTCGAGGAACTGGGGGCGGAGATGCGTTCCCGCGGCATTACCGGCGTGGTGGTAAGCGACCTCGAACCAGGGGGGATCGCGGAGGAGAGCGGCATCCAGCGCGGCGACATCATCGTCTCTGTGAACCAGCGCAAGGTGAAGAACCTCGCCGAGTACCAAAGGGCAATGGCAGACGCCAGCAAACGCGGCGCCGTGGCGCTATTGGTCAGGAGAGGCTCGGCCAGCATCTACTTCGCCCTAAAATTAAGATAGAATCTTGGGGAAAAACTGCGTATAGTGCGTTGCTGACATTCAGCACCGGGGAGCGATCCAATGAGTCTCATTGAAAATCCAGACCATGCCAGAAGACTCGCCAGAGCCATCGTTTCGGATGTGGCCCTCTACAACCGCGAGAAAGTGGAGCAGGGGATCAAGGACGACAACATCTTCGAAGTGCTGAATGACCAGCTGGCCGAGGGGCGGGAACATTTTGAGTCCCGGGTCAGTACCGAACTGGCGCAATCCAACATATTCGACATAGCTGTCGTCGATGTGCTGATCAAGCGGGCAGGGAAGATCGAATCGACCATCTGGTAGGCAAGCAGCAATTTACCCAGTGCAGCTATAACCCCGGGCGCGCTTCCTTTAGAAACGCGCCCTCGCTTTTTTTAACGGGAGTCCTACTCCCTGGAGAACCGACAGGCAATGGAACCGATTGAACTCACCTTCCCCAGCGACTCCGATCCGGAGCGGCTGGACAGCTTCATATCCCGCAGTATCCCCGAAGTGACCCGCTCGGCGGCGCTAAGGCTGATCGAGACAGGCTTTGCCACCGTCAACGGCGCAAAACAAAAACCCGCCCTGAAACTGAAGGGGGGCGAGGTGGTCCAGGTGGTGATACCGCCTCCGGTGCCGGCAGAGCCCCAGGCCGAGGAGATCCCCATCGAGGTGCTCTACGAGGATGCCGAGCTGGTGGTGGTGAACAAGGGGGCGGGGATGGTGGTGCATCCTGGTGCCGGCAACCCGGAAGGGACCCTGGTGAATGCGCTTTTGGCCCACTGCAAGGACCTCTCCGGCATAGGCGGGGAACTGCGTCCCGGCATAGTGCACCGCATCGACAAGGACACATCGGGTACTCTGGTGGTGGCCAAGAGCGACCGGGCCCACAACGCCCTCGCCGAACAGTTCAAGGAGCACACCATCAAAAGGGTGTACCTGGCCCTCGTCTACGGCTCGCCCAAAGAGGACAAGGGGAAAATCGAGTCCACCATCGGCCGCCATCCCACCGACCGCAAGAAAATGTCGGCTAAGGCGCGCCACGGCAAGACGGCGGTGACCCACTGGAAGGTGGTGGCCCGCTATCCCGGCATCACCTTGATACGGCTTAGGCTCGAGACCGGCCGCACTCACCAGATCAGGGTGCACATGTCCGAGGCCGGGCACCCGCTTCTGGCGGACGAGGTGTACGGCGGCACAGGACGTCTGTCCGGCGTGCAGGACCCGGTGCTCAAACAGATGATCAAGTCGATGGGACGGCAGGCGCTGCACGCGAAGACGCTCGGCTTTCTGCACCCGGTCTCCGGGGAGTACCTTGAGTTCGACACGGAGCTTCCCGCGGACATGGCCGGCATCGTCGCTTACCTGGAAGAAAAAAACCGGGGCTAGGGGCTGTGGGCGGGGACTGGGAAACCAGTCGCCAGCCGCCCGCCCCCTTGACTCCGCCCCTATACAAATAAAAGAGGTGTCACCCATGGAAATGCAGAAAGCAGGAAAGATCCAGTACCTGAAACCCGCCCTTTGCGGGGGCGGAGCCGTGGCCGGCTTCACCACCCGCCACGAGGGTGTTTCACGTCCGCCGTACAACTCGCTGAACCTCGGGAGCAACACCCTCGACTCCTCCCACAACGTCGAAGGAAACCGCAGCCTTCTGGCCCGAAGCCTCGGTTCCACCCTGGACCGCTTCCTTACAGTGAGCCAGGTGCACGGGACCGATCTGCTGGTGATCGATGCCCCCAACCCTGAGCTCTCCCACTTCCTGAAGCTCGAATGCGACGGCATCGTCACCAACCAGCCGGGGATCATGATCGCCATCTGCGTAGCCGACTGCGTCCCGATACTTCTGCACGACCCGGTTAAGCGCGTGGTGGCGGCCCTGCACGCCGGATGGCAGGGAACTGTGGGGAACATAGTCGGCAAAGGGGTGGAGGCTATGACCACGCTGTTTGGCTGCGAGCGCAAGGACATCCGCGCAGCCATCGGCCCGCACATCTCCGGCTGCTGCTACGAAGTGGACCAGCCGGTCCGCGACGCCTTCAAGAAAGCGGGCGCCGCCTGGGACCTGGCCGCCAAGGAGCAGGGAGACGGCAAATGGCTGCTCGATTTGGGAGAAGCGAACCGGCTGCTGCTCAAGGATGCCGGGCTTCGCGCCGACCAGATCCAGTCCAGCGACCTCTGCGTCAGCTGCAACCAGGAGCTCTTCTTCTCCTACCGCCGCGACGGAGGGGATACCGGCAGGCAGGTGGGATTCATCATGCTGGAGGAAGAGCAATAAGCTGTGGCACTTACGGTAAGGTTCTGATATAAGACGGCATGGAAGTTAGAACCAGTTAGAGGAGGGCTTCATCCAGATGCGGACTTTTTTTAAGCTGGCCCTGGTGGCCGTGGCGATCTGCACCATGTTCGGCTGCGCGCACAACTATTACAACATCCCGCAGGAGACGCTTGAGAAGAAGGTGAAGACCATCGGGGTGGCCCCGATCTTCGTCGACCCCGACTCCGACATCAGGCACCCGAACAAGGACGCGATAGTCTCGCTGGTGCGGACCTACAACGCCAGGAACGAGAAGGAGCTTATCGCCCGGCTGCGGGGGACCGGCATATTCTACGCGGTCAGGCAGGTTGACGGGGACCCCGTGCGGCTCTTCTCCACTCTCACCTGGAACAAGGAGAGACGGGACGACGCAGGGATCATCTACAACAAGTACTTCTACAAGAAGGATGAGTTGAAGAAGCTGATGACGGACAACGGGCTCGACGCCATCCTCTTCGTCACCGTGAGCGGGCTCACCAGGCAGGGCAAGGTCTTCTCCAGCAATTACCTCTCCTATCTGGACACGGACTTCAACTACCTGATCATGACCGCGCAGATGATCGACCGCGAAGGAGACACCGTCTGGGAATACCCCAACTTCAGGAGGGCGTCGTTGTCGTTCCCCCTGTTCTTGCCGCTGCAGTACCCCGACTTCGACGAGGCCGCGGCCAACCTGAGCGAGAAGGTGGACGTGAAGTTCAAGACCGTCGCCGGCGTCAACGCCGCCTTCGCCAAGACCGAGGCCTCCGCCATCGCCAACGCGCCGGAGGTTTCCGTCCTCTACGCGCGCCAGTTCGACGAGATGCTCGCGCTCCTGAAGACCTACAAGCCGCTTTTCGCCAAGGAGAAGGAGAAGGAAGTTCCAGCTCCGGTGAGCGTTCCCGCAGGCTACGCCCCGGCCAAGGCGCAGTCCCCGATGACGGCGCCCGCAGCGCCGCAGGCCCCGACCGCAGCTGCGCCTGCTCCCGCAGTTCCCGCCGCATCGGCCACACCGGCCGCACCGGCACCCGCGCCGCTTAAGACCGCCCCGGTGCAACTCGCGCCGGGCGAAATCGTCCCGGAGGAGCCGCCGGCGAAGTAATCCCCCCTCGCCATCCCCCTACGCCAAGGCTGCGGGGGACAAGGAAAAAAAGGCGGCACCGGACAATCCCGGCGCCGCCTTTTCATATTGTATCGGGGCAGCTGCCCCAACTATCAAAGTTCCTCGTAATCCTCCGGATCTTCGGCCTCATCGGTCGCGAGTTCCGCCTCTTCCTCGTCGTCGTAATCCTCGTCTGTTACCCTCTCCAAAAAGGCCTTGTTGCTTTCGATCAGCCTGCGAACCTCGTTGGCAAGCTCATCCAGGTCGTCGTGCCCCAAACTCACGCTTCGCCCCCCTTGCGCTGCAGAGCCCTCTTGTAGAGCTCCAGGTATTTATGCACCGAGTGCTGCCAGGAGTAGTCGCTGCTCATGCCGCGGCGCATCAGCTTCTTCCAGAACACCTTGTCCTTGTAGGCGGTCATGGCCCGGTTCATCGCCTCCCAGAGCGCGTCGGCGGTGTACTCCTCGAAGACGAACCCGTTCGGGGTCTTGTCGTTGTCCTGCGGGTCGAAGACGCTGTCGGCGAGCCCCCCGGTGCGGCGCACAACCGGCACCGTACCGTATCGCATGGCGATCAGTTGCCCGAGTCCGCATGGCTCGAAGAAGGAGGGCATGAGGAACATGTCGGCCCCGGCGTAGATCTTGGGCGCCAAGGCATGGTCAAAGCCGCTGGTGAAGGCTATGTTGCGCGCGCCGGCCGCCTTTATCTCGTTGAACGCCTTGGTGTAGCGCTCCTCGCCGTTGCCCAGAAGAACCAGTTGCATCGGCGCCTTGGCCATGACCGGGAGGAGCTCCGCGATCAGGTCGAACCCCTTCTGTGCCACCATGCGCGACACCATGCCGAAAAGCGGAATCTCCGGGGAGCTGGGAAGCCCCACCAGTCTTTGCAGCCCGATCTTGTCCACCATCTTGCCGGAAAGGGAGGCATGGCTGTAATTCTTCATGATCTCCTTGTCCATGGCGGGGTTCCATTCGTCGTAGTCCAGCCCGTTCAGGATCCCGACCAGGTCTTCCTTGCGGGTCTGCAGCACTCCATGCAGACCGCACCCCATTTCAGGCGTCTGGATTTCCCGGCAGTAGGCCTCGGAGACGGTGGTGACCAGGTCGGCGCTCAGTATCCCCCCCTTCAAGAGGTTCACCTTGCCGTAGAACTCCAGGCCGTCGATGGTGAAGCACTCCCTGGAGAGCCCCATGGAGTTGAGTTCATCCTTAGGGAAGAGCCCCTGGTAGGCCAGGTTGTGGATGGTGAAGACGATCCCGGTTCTGGCGAAGAAGGGGTCGTTCTTCCTCTCGTGCTTCAGGTAGTGCGGTATCAGCGCGGTCTGCCAGTCGTGGCAGTGTATGATGTCCGGACGGAAATCCATCTTCTTCAAGAGCTCGAGCACGCAGCGGCAGAAGAAGGAGAAGCGCTCGGCGTTGTCGGGATAATCGCCGCTGGGGGTTCCGTAGAGTTCTTCGCGGGAGAAGTACTCCTTGTTCTCGATCAGGTATACCGGTATCTCCCCCAGGGAGGCCTGACGCAGGAAGCCCTTTTTCTCGACGCCGTCAACCATGACCGACGCGCTCTTTCTCCCTTTGCGCACCGCCATACCGCCGCGCTCCACCACCGTGTAGAAGGGCATCATGATGCGGATGTCGTGACCGAGATTTTTGAGCGTCTTGGGAAGGGCGCTGGCCACGTCGGCCAAACCGCCGGTTTTGGCAAAGGGGGTGACCTCCGACGCCACAAACAAAATCTTCATGTAAAACCTCTAAGACCCTGAAATTATAAGGGATATGTTAGATTAATAGTTCCATTAGGTAAAGGTTTTTCTGTTAATGATTATAATGAGCCTCGCATCCCGGCTCCGGAGAGGTGCAGACCAGGGGTAGCGCCGCATCGGCGGGCCAGCGCCCGACTTCGGTCCCGGCGCGGGTAACGCAGAGGTAGCAAAGCACCGTCCCCTCCCCCCCGGGGCACAAGGGGAAAAGCGGAACTCGCGCGCCTGCGCTGCGCCCAAGGAAATAGCGGCCGATGCTTCCGCTTCCCTGCCAGGCCCCGTCCTTGAGCACCTGCAGCTCCCCCTCCCCCTCCCCCAACTGCACGTCCAGGCGCCACTCCCCGGCGCCGAGCAGGTGCAGCGAGAGCGAGTCCTCGGGGCGCAATACTGTCTCCAGCGGCCGCACTCCCTCGATGCGGAAATAGAAGTACTCCAGATCGTAGGCGTAGTAGAAGGACTGCAACAGGTTGTCGCTGTGGTGCATCGCCCCCCCCTGCCGGGTCAGGTCGTAGAGCCCCGCCGAGAGCCACTCGAAGTAGTCGTTCCCCACCTCGGATATGGACGGGGTGACCAGCCCCGCGGGAGCGCGCACGAACCCTGGCGGGCGCTCCTTCTTTATCGGCCGGTGCAGTTCGTCGGGGACCTCGAGCGCCAGCAGCTGGTAGACGCTCATCAGGTGGCTGCGAAACAGCAGGTCGAACCTTCCGGCGTGGGGGGAAAAGTGGTCGTCGCCGTACCACCAGAACCAGTCGCTCCCCTGCGCCGCGTAAAGGGCCATGCAGGCCTGGCGGGCGGCTTCGTCGCCGCTCTCCCCCCCGGCCAGAAGCGTCGCTACCGCCGGGCTTTTCTGTACCGCCGCGGCACGCGCCTTGGCGATGTACTCCCAGCCAAGGTTCTCCTCGGGTTTCCCGATCCAGATGCCGTAGTCGGCGTTGATCCAGGAGCCAGGATGGACGTGCTCCAGGACGCGCCGCTCGCCGCTTTGCCGCAACACCTCCGAGAAGGTCGCGAGCTTCACCCCGGTGGTCTGCGCCAGGGCCGCGTAGAGCCGGGAGAGGAAGGGAAAGCCGTTGTCCTGGTAGTGCTCCCAGGCGTTCTCGCCATCGAGGATCACCGGCACCACCTGCGCCTGGCGGCTGCGCTGCCTGACCTCCTTCACCCGCCCCACGAAGTCCACAACCGCCCTTTCCGTCTCCCACTGGGAATAGCTGAAACCGATCAGGTCCGACAGCCCCTGGTCCCGGAAAAAGAGAGCGATCTCGCGGCCATCCTCACTGAAGGTGTAGGGGTGGTACAACGGCTCCCGCTCACGCGCGAGCCCCCCCGGCAGGGTGTGGGCCAGCACCCATTCGTCTGAAGCGGTCCAGGAAAGCCCCGTCTGCGCCATGATGCCGAGCACCTCGTCGCTCACCGACCCTTCCGAGGGCCAGATCCCCGTGGGGGGGAAGCCGAAGAGCCGCTCGAAGCTGGCGATCGCGTGCAGCAACTGGGCCCTTGCGTCCTCAGGGTAGCGGAAGGGGATACTGGGGAGCTTCGCCTTGGGAAGGGCGACCCGCGCGATCCCCGAGTCGCAAAGAAGCGGCAGGATCGGGTGAAAGTAGGGGGTGACCGAAAGCTCGACCTTCCCTTCCTGGTGCAGCTTCTTGTAAAGGGGTATCACCTGGGAGATCAGCTCTCGCTGCGCCTCGAAGAGCAGGTCCTTGTCCTCCTGGGTGAAATTGCCCCCCTTGCGGATCAGCTCGCGGAAGACGGGGAAGCGCCTTCTCGCCGCCTCGCCGGTCCAGGTGAGGTAGAACCAGACCTGGAGGTCCAGGAGGTCCTGGTCGGAAAAGGAGTCAAGGCGTAGCGCGGCCGCTCCCGGGGCACCCTCCCCGGCCCGCGCGAAAAGCTCGCGGTAGCGAGGGTACGGCTCGATCATGCGCCGCGGGTTGGCGGAGAAGAAGTTCTCCAGGATGAAGAGCCGATCGGCCGCGTCGAGCTCGGCGGGCGGGCGGCGGGCGCGGGCCAGGAACGGGTCCACCGCCCTCCCCTGCGCGTAGTCTAGGATCTGCTCCAAAAGCGAGGGGACCAGGTTGAACACCACCTTGGCGCCTTCGACCGCCTCGACGATGGCCGGCATGTCGTAGTAGTCCTTAACCGCATGCAGGTAAGCCCAGGGGAGGACGTACTCCCCCCGGACCGGGTCCTTGTAGAAAGGCTGGTGCATGTGCCAGAGAAACGACACGTACAGTGGCTCGGTCATCATTACCCCTTTGCGGCGGCTGGCGCCCCT
>MTLD01002783.1_pt2 | contig 10185 bp, 7 predicted proteins | sample 1982471 | NCBI WGS metagenome assembly MTLD01 (sample SAMN05712604, study PRJNA340218) | biofilm metagenome | isolation source: sample SPM anode biofilm adapted to -50 mV | place: USA | collected 2012-02-03
GGTGCTCTAACCAACTGAGCTAACCGCCCGATCGCAATGTGCCCCGGAGAGGCACGACACGGTTGAATCTTATAGCAGAGAGGACCCCGCAATGTCAAGTAAGGCCCTCAGCGATTCCATCGCTCGCGATGTAATAACCAGCGGCTTAATCGCCAGCGATCCATCGCTTTGCGGTTCCGCCGCTCGGCAAATTCGTCTCGGGGCGTGCTTGACAATAGGTCGTGCCGCCTATTAAACTTGGTGTAATAAAAAGTTGTGCCACGAGCACGGAGCGCGATCATGAAAAAACTTGCTTTGGCTGCGGTTCTGATTCTCTTCGTTTCTCTCAACGCCACCGCTATAGAAAGCGTAAGCACGATCATCCAGGGCGTAGTTCCCGAAATGCTCAACATCTCCACAGACATGGTGGCGACCACCAATATCGACGTTTTCACGTCGGACAGCTCCGACCTCGGTTCCATCAATATCTTCAGCAACCGGGCGGGCACCTGGACGATCACGGTCACCTCGACGAACGGCGGCATGATGAAAGGCGTCACCGCAGGCAATACCAACACCTATCCCTACACGCTCAACTTCGGCACCGAGGAGAACATCTCGCTCTCCACGCCCTTCGTCGTGAGGATGTCGGGGAAGACGGCCAACCAGGGGCTCTCCTATAGGCTCGGCATCAGCTTTCAGAATTTCTGGAACATGGCCACGCCCATATCGCCGGATACGTACCGGGACACCCTGACCGTCACGATTTCGGCATCTTGAGCCCAAAGACATAGATTGACGCGGGAAAGCGCTCGGGGAGTGTTGCTCGCCGTCGTCGATGTAGTACAATTCAACGTTACCATTGCGTGGCGGCATGGCGGAAAGCCAGCGACCCTTACGGAGGACCAATGAAAGCTAAGCGCGCACTAATCGTCTTCATCATGCTGGCAGCCTTCGCCGCAGCGGCCGGGGCTTTTTCCTTCGTGCCCATGTCTGCTTCCCTCGCTCCCTCGGGGGCGCAGAGCATCATCAGCTTCAAGGTGACCAATGACACCACCCAATCCATCGCCGTCGTCATCAAGGTGATGACGCGGAGCATGGATATCGACGGCAAGGAGACCAACGCCGAGGTGGGCAAGGACTTCGTCATCTTCCCGACCAGGGTGGTCGTGCAGCCCAACTCTTCGCAGACCGTGAAAGTGCAGTACAAGGGCGCCCCGAACCTCGCCCGCGAGCAGAGCTACCGCGTCATCGCGGAGCAGGTGCCCATCGACTTCACCAAGCAGGAGACCTCGGGCGTGAAGGTGCTCTTCCGCTACATAGCCGCCCTCTACGTCACGCCCCCCAAGGTCACGGCCAAGCTCGTGATCGGCCAGGCGGTCGGCGCGGAAAAAGACGGCAAGAAGGGCGTCGCCGTTACGCTTAAGAATGACGGCAGCCGCCATGCCCTGATGTCGACGGCCGTGATCAAGCTCCAGGAAACGGCCTCATCGATGCCCGTGGTGCTGCAGGGCGAGGCGACGAGCGCCTTCGAGGGCCAGAACATGCTGTCCGGCTTGTCGCGCGCTTTCTTCGTGCCCTGGGACGCGGCGGTGATCGGCGCGCAGTACACCGGTACCTTCGATGCCGAAATCGAGTGAGCGCGGACCGGATAAAACTGCCGTGAAGCTCAGTCCAACCTTCGCCCTGCTGCTCGCCCTGCTCTGCCTGGCTCCGGCTTCGATCGCGGCCCAGGAGGCGGCGCAGCCCATGCAGTCGACGCACATCGCGCCGGACTCCATGGGCGTTGTCGCCTGTTCGGTCAACGGCATCGCGATCGGCGACATCGAGGTGGGCATCTACGACAACGAACCCATCATGGGCGTCGAGACGCTCAAAGGGCTCATCGGCGACTCGCTCAGGCCCGACATCTTCGATACGATCTTCAATGTCCTGTTCAGGGACCTGGAATGGCTCAGCGCCGATGAAATGGCGGTGGCGGGCATCGGCTGGACCTGGGACATGAACAACATCATGCTTTCCCTCAAGGTGCCGCCCTCGTACGCCCCGGTCCAGGACATCGACATTTCCCCCTCGTATCCGGTGAATATCAAGCCGATCCTCAAACCATCGCCCGTATCCGGGCACATAGATTTCTCGGCCGAGGCCGACCTCGACCTTACTTCCTCGGGCACCTCCTATCCTCTTGAAGTGACCGCCGATGCCATTCTCAACGTCTTCGACTGGGTCGCCTCGGCATCAGGCTCCGTCCGCTACGCCGACGAAGCCTTCACCGCCTCGCTCTCCTCCTCGCAAGTGACGCGCGATCTTCCGGGCATCAACGGCAGGCTTTTCCTCGGGCGCGTCGCCACGCCGGGGCTTTCGTACCAATCCCAGCCCGAACTCTACGGCGCCACGCTCAAGAGCGAGGAAATCGTAAAATACCGGGTGAAGCCCGGCTTCTACGAGCTGTATTCCGAATTCACCATCGAAACGCCCTCGATCGTCCGCATCAAGCTCAACAACATGACCTACCGGACGATCAGCCTCAGCCCGGGCAACTACCGTCTTCTCGATCTGCCCTTCACCTACGGCCTGAACGATTTCATCCTGGAGATCGAGGATGACAAGGGAAATATCACGAGCAGGCGCGCGGTGATCCCCCGCGAGATGAACCTCCTCGTGGAAGGTCTCTCTGAATATTCATTCTCGGCGGGCGTGGGGCGGACCGATCCGACTCAGCCCTTCGGCTCGGGCTACTACCGCTACGGCTTCAGCCCGCGCATGACCGCCGGCCTCATGGGTCAGGTCGACATGCGTTCGGCCATGGCCGGGCTTTCCATGATCTACGCCGCCCCCTTCGGCAGCATCACCGCCTACGGCAGCGCCGTGGCGGCATGGGACGGCCGCGCGACACCCTTCACCGGCGCCGCCACCCTCCAATACCGCTTCGTAATGCCGGGGAAAGAGTATGTACCCTCGCTCGGACTCTCCGCCGAATACATCTCCGCGGGCTACGCCGCCCCCACTCCCTCGGACTCGTACTCCGGCTCCGACCAGATACTCCGCGTCGGCGCTCAGCTCGGCGGCAAGCTGGCCAAGCTGACAGGGTACAGCCTTTCCGGCTATTGGACCAGAACCATCGACGGCGCGGCCTCGGACGCCTTCAATGGCACGCTCTCCCTCAATCAAAACCTCGGAGAGGGGGCGAGCCTCAGCTTCATCTCGAACCTGAGCTTCAGCGCCGGTTCATCGACGCCGGATTTCTCCGCGACGCTCATGCTCTTCATCCTCCCGCGGGAGAAGCCCGGACGTTCGATGAGCTACATCCAGGCGCTCGACGGCACCAACAGCGTGAGCTTCGTCGACAAGACGGACGTGCTCGGGGGCCTGGATATAAACCTTCGGGGCAGCAACCTGATGATCGGGAATCCCGACGGCTCCTCCGTCGGAATGAGCACCCGCAAGACCTTGGATTGGGCCGATTTAAGCCTCTCGGGCGACTATTACTACGGCGGCTCGAGCGCCGACAACCGGACGAACCTCCAGGCAACGATGTCCTCGACACTCGCGTACGCGGGCGGCTACTTCGCCATCACAAAACAGATCGACGATTCCTTCGTCATCTTCGCGCCGTCCAAGGAAATGGCCGACCAGAACGTGTACTTCCGCCTGGAAGGCTCGAGCACGATCATGACTCAGAAGAGCAGGCCGAAGATCCTGCCCCTCACCTCATACAAGCCCACGGCGGCCTATATGGATTTGCCGGAAGCTCCGCCCGATATCCTGGCGAGAATTCAGGCGGCCCTCCTGGTGCCCACCTACAAGTCGGGAATCGTCTACGCCTCGGATATCTTGAGGCGCTACAAGGCATCGGGAAGATTGGTGGACTCGAAAGGCGCCCCGGTCGGCTACATCGCCGGAGACGTCGTCGACGCGAGCGCGACGACCATCGGCTCGACCTTCACCGACGAAGAAGGCTTTTTTGAAATCTACGACTTGCTGCCCGGCACCTACAGAATCCTCTGGCCCGATTTCGTCGGAACCACGGATTTCGAACTGAAGGAGACCGCCGACGGCTCTCTGGATTTGGGAACGATCACCGCGACGGCCAACGAACCGCCAGCGAACTGAGGTAGAGGCGATGAAGTTTTGGCGCGCACTGCTATGCTGTACTTTCATTTTTAGCGGAGCGGCGGCGGTCGAAGCGGCGACGAACCTGACTTTCAGCGCCATAACCTCGCCGGCGGCGATCGTCTATTCGGCGGACTCGCGCAGTTCCGGCACGGGCTCCGTAACGGTTCAGAACAAAACCCTTTCTTCGGCGAGCTACTTCTTCTCCTGCAAAACCGATGTCTCGGCCAGGCTCGCGGTGTCGGGCGGCAATTCCATCGCCTACCATGTCTATAAAAGCGGCGTGACGCCCTATGCGACCATCCTGCCATGGAGCCGATACCTGACCTACAACGACGTGCTGTATGGAACGGTCGCGAGAAACGGATCGGCGACACATAATTACGACATAGTCGTCGACGCCGGGTACTGGGTACCCGCCGGCGCCTACACCGACACCCTCGAATTCGAGCTCGACAAGGGCGTTCCGGGACAAGACAACTTGCAGGCGAGCAAAACGACGGGCATCACCATACAGGTCGAGCCCACGATCGGCCTCGCGCTCCTGACGACCGGAACGAGCTACGCGTCCGGCGCCCTCTCGACGAACCTCGATTTCGACACGCTGGCGGCGGGAACCGCGAAGACGGTGAACGCCGTCGTGCGTTCCAACGCGTCCTGGACTCTCTCGGTGACGGCGGCATCGGGCGGCTACCTGAAGTATGCCGCTGGCACCGGCGAGATATTCAAAATTCCCTACTTGCTCTACTTCAACGGCAACACCTCGCCGATAAGCCTGACGACAGGCTCGGCGACCCTCCTTTCGAACCAAGCGTGGACTTCGGGAGGCGATCAGAGCTATCAGCTGAAATTCGTCATCGGATCGTTCGACATCGTCGATCCCGGCATCTACAACGATGCCGTGACGGTCGAGCTGTCCGCCAACTAGGGAATTCCGCTCGAGAATCGCCACTTGACAAGAAAGCGCCTCATGGTACACTGCTAGTAAATCGGTTTACTAAAGTGCGCCGACGCCGCAATCCCCCCGGGACAACGCGGCCGCCAATCTTTACAGGAGGAGTCGAGACGATGAAACGGATACTTTGCCTAATGCTCGCGCTCGTCGCGTTCGCCGGAATCGCCCAGGCCCAGAAACTCGAGCTCTACTACTACAAGCAGGAAAATCAGGATGGGCTCAAGAAACTCGTCGCCCAGTTCGTCAAGGAGAACCCGGGCATCACCATCGACCTGCTGATCGTGCCCAACGACGCCGACGCGACGATGTCCGCGCGCGCCGCCCAGGGCAAGCTGCCCGACATCCTGCAGATGCAGTCCTATTCGCGCGTGGCCGAATACGCCGAGAAAGGCTACCTGGTCGACCTGACCAAACAGCCGGTGCTCGCCAAAGTCGTCGACAGCGCCAAGCCGGCGGTGACCTGGAACGCCAAGCTCTGGGGATTGCCGATGGATTTCGCCGGAATCGGCATCATCTATAATAAGGACATTTTCGCCAAGTACGGGCTCCAGGCGCCGACCACCTACCGCGAGATGGAGAAGGTTTGCCGGACTCTGCGCACCAACGGCATGACGCCTTTCGCCGGCCTGCTCAAGGAAAACTGGTCGATGGGGCATTTCATCACCCTGGTCCACACCAACCTGCTCGCGGCGAAGAAGATCGAACCGGCGAAGTTCGTGGCGGACATGAATGCCGGCAAGACCAGCTACGGCGTGGTCGACACCGACCAGCTCTTCTCCGTGATCGATTTCTACAGGGCGAACATGGACAAGAACGCCGAGGAATGGAACTGGAACGAGCAGCAGGCCGCCTTCGCCGAGGGCAAGGCCGCGATGATGGTGCAGGGCCTCTGGTCCTACGGCGCCGCCATCGGAACCAATCCCAAGCTCAACTGCGGTTTCGTGCCCTTCCCCGTCTTCAACGACGCCAAGATGAACAAATTCTACGCCGACGTCGATTCATGCTTCGGCGTTTCGGCCCAGTCGCCCGCCGACAAGAAAGCCGCCGCGCTCAAGTTCCTCGAGTGGCTGGCAACTCCCCAGGCCCAGAAAATCTGGGTCGAGGACTACAAGCTCACGCTCTCGTTCAAAGGCGCCGATGTCAGCAAGCTCGGCGTGCCTTTCGTCGACCTGATGACGAACGTGGGGAAGAACGGCGCCTACCCCTGGGCCTTCGCCTCCTATCCGACCGCCGTGTTCGAGGATGCCTGCAAGAACGGCGCCCAGCAGTATGTCTTCAATAAGAAGACGGCCGAGGCCGTGATCGCCGATATCGACAAGCAGTGGGCGGCGAACAGGAAGAAGTAATCTAGGCTGGAGCGATAGAACTGGACGAACCGCTGACGGCAGGGAACGAGGCCGTCAGCGGTTTCTTTTTAAGGGACGATCAAGCGGCGCCGCGTGCGGCAAACGAGGCGCGGCCGGATGCGATCGCCGCGGCGCGGCGGCAAGGAGACAGCATGGTTCAGCGAGCGTCGGCCAGGCGGATGAATTTCGCGCTTTTCATAGCGCCGGCCTTCCTGCTCTACGCCCTTTTTTTCCTGGTGCCGTTCGGGCAGGGGCTTAGGATTTCTTTCACGAACTGGGACGGGCTGACGCCGAAGACTCCGATCAGCATGCCGAAGTCCGAGTTCGAGGCGAAAATCCTCGCCAACCTGAGCGGCGCCGAAAAAGCCTTCGTGCTTTCGGTGTACGCGGCGGACGAGGGCGCGGGAACCTACGCGCGCCTCTCGGTCTCGGGCCTGACCCGCTACCGGCTCGAGCGGATCATGCGGAAAGCGGGCTACGTTCCCGCCGCCTACAGGGATATAGGGCTGAAAAATTACCGAGACATCTTCTCGGGCGGCGTCGATGAGCGATTCTACCCCCGCGCCTACGAGGAAACCTACTACAACCAGAACTCATCGCTGCCGCAGGAGATAGACGCGGCGAACTACGAGAAGCGTTTCCTGGCCAAGCTGGGCCAGGAGGACGCGGCGCTCGCGGCGAGGTTCTACGCGGCCGCGCCCGACGGAAAATCGTACGCGCTCAAGCCCGAGATGGATGAATTCGTCGCGGAGGACGCGCTCTGGTCCCTGCCCGCGGCGGCGTCGGGCGCCGCGGACTCGGGGACGTTGGACGATTTCATCGCCGCGGCGAGGAAGGCCGGGCTCGCCCAGGATCGCGGCGCGCTGGAAAGCGCCGTGGCGGGATTCTCCGAAAAGGCCGCGCGCAACCCCGGGGAAAGGGCGATCGTCGCGGCGAGCGCCGCGCGCATCTTCGAAATCGGAAGATTCAAGAGCCTCCTAGCCTCGACGTGGAAGGCCCGCCGCTTCGACCTGGGCGTCATCGGATTCACGGTGTTCTTCGCGGTCGGCAACGTGCTCCTCTCCAACCTCCTCGCCTTCTGGCTCGCCATGGCGCTCGACCGCAAGCTGAAATCGCGCAATGTCTTGAGGTCGGTATTCTTCCTCCCGAACGTGCTTTCCATGGTGGTGGTGGCCCTGATCTGGTCGTTCGTCTTCTTCCATCTCCTGCCCAAGATAACGGGCATCGAAACCTGGATGAGCGATTCGGCCAAGGCGCCCTGGCTCCTCGTCCTCGTGTCCTCGTGGCAGGCCTCGGGCTACTACATGGTCGTCTACCTCGCGGGGCTCCAGAACATACCGCAGGACGTGATCGAAGCCTCGCTCATCGACGGGGCCTCGCCGCGCGAAAGACTAAGGCGCATAACGTTGCCTCTCCTCGCCCCGGCCTTCACGGTCTGCATATTCCTGTCGATCGCCAACGCGCTCAAGTGCTTCGACCTGGTCTACGCGATGGTCGGCCCATCGGGGTACGCGGTGGGCACGGTGCCCTTCGTTATGGACATATTCTTCGACGCCTTCGCGCGCAAGCTCGCCGGCCTCGCGACGGCAAAGGCGACGCTGCTCTTCATCGTCATCCTCCTCGTGACCGGAATCCAGCTCGCCATCATGAAGCGCAGGGAGGTGCAGCTGTGAAGTTACGCCTGAAACCCATCCACCTGCTCGAAGCTTTCATGATCCTCTTCGCCCTGCTCTTCATCTACCCGGCGCTCTTCGTGCTCCTGAGCTCCTTCAAGCCCGACGCCGAGATCATGCTCAGGCCGCTCGCGCCGCCGACGCGGCTCTACCTGGACAATTTCGTCAAAGCCTGGAAGGTCATGGACTTCCCGCGGGTGGCGATATCGACGCTGGCGATCACCGTCGGGGGCGTGGCGGGCATCATCCTGACCAGCTCGATGGCAGCGTGGATGCTCGCGCGGACGAACTCGCGCGTTTCCTGGCTCGTCTACTCGATATTCGCCTTCGCCCTCGTGATCCCCTTCCAGATCATCATGGTTCCGCTCGCGGTGCTCGCCTCGGACCTCGGGCTGACGAACAAGGCGGGCATCGTCCTGCTCTACTGGGGGCTGGGCGCGCCGATGGCGATCTTCATGTACCACGGTTTCGTAAAGGGCGTTCCGCGCGAGCTCGAGGAATCGGCGGCGATCGACGGGGCCGGCACGCGGTATATCTTCTTCAGGATCGTCTTCCCCCTGCTCAAGCCCATCACGGCCACCATCGCGATCCTCGACGCGCTGTGGATATGGAACGACTTCCTCCTTCCGCTGCTGATCGTCAAGCAGGGAACCATCCAGCTCGCGCAGATGCAGTTCTACGGACAGTTCCTGAAGGAATACGGCCCGCTAACCGCCTCCCTCATGCTGTCGGCGGCGCCCATCGTCGCCTTCTACCTCGGGCTGCAGAAGTACATCATCAAGGGAATCGCCGCGGGAGCGGTGAAAGGTTGAGCGATATGGAAACTGACTGTCCAAAATTCGAGCGGGGCGCGGGCGTGCTCCTCCATCCCAGCTCGCTCCCAGGACCCTTCGGCATCGGGACGCTGGGGGAGGAGGCGCGAGGCTTCGTCGATTTCCTCGCCGAGGCCGGCGTCGGGCTCTGGCAGACGCTGCCGCTCGGGCCGACGGGATTCGGCGACTCGCCCTATCAGTGCCTCTCCGCGTTCGCGGGCAACACCTATCTCCTCGATCCGCGCGGGCTCGCCGCCATGGGACTCGCCTCGCAGGCGGACGTCGACGCCTGCGAATCGCCCAACGTTGGAAAGGTCGACTTCGGCGCGCTCTTCCGCGAGCGCGGCGCCCTCGTCGACGCGGCCTGGCGGCGGTTCGCCGGCGCGGCGGCTGGCGGGGCCCCGGCCGGTTCGCCGGCCAACAGCGCCGGGTTCGAAAGCTTCTGCGCGGAGAACGCCTCGTGGCTCGACGACTACGCCCTCTTCTCGGCTATCAAGGAAGCCTTCGGATGCGAGCCGTGGGAGCGGTGGCCGGCCGGCCTGCGGCTGCGCGAGCCTCGCGCGTTGCGCGATTTTGCATCGCGCGCGGCGGACCGGATGGGCAGGCACAAGTTCGGCCAATACCTTTTCAGACGCCAATGGTCTGCGCTCCGGGCTTACGCGAACTCGCGGGGCGTGAAAATTATCGGCGACCTGCCCATCTTCGTCGCAGGGGACAGCGCCGACGTCTGGGCGCATCCCGAACTCTTCCTGCTCGACGGGGCCGGTCGCCCGACCAAGGTGGCGGGGGTGCCGCCCGACTATTTCACCGCGACCGGCCAGCTCTGGGGCAACCCCCTCTACGACTGGCCGGCCCATCGCCGCGAAGGCTACGCGTGGTGGAAGGCGAGGATCGAGTCCGCGCTGCGCACGGTCGACATCCTGCGCGTGGACCATTTCAGGGGCTTCGTGGATTTTTGGGCGGTGCCCGCCGGCGATTCGACCGCGGAGCGCGGCGCCTGGGAGCGAGGCCCCGGCGTGGAGCTCTTCGCCGAGATAGAGCGAACGTTGGGCGATCTTCCCATCATCGCCGAGGATCTCGGATGCAGGACCGGCGAGGTGCGCGATCTGCGCCGCGCGCTGGGATTCCCGGGCATGAAGATCCTGCAGTTCGCCTTCGAGACCGACAAGGACAGCGCCGACTACCCCCATAATTATCCGCAGAACTCGGTGGTCTACACGGGCACCCACGACAACGACACCTGCATGGGCTGGCTCGCCTCGGCCGAGCCGAAAGCCGCTAGGCGCGCCATCCGCTACGTGGGCGGG